>Ga0307513_10001175_pt1 | contig 37977 bp, 37 predicted proteins | sample 15_EM_MG_FD_202174 | JGI IMG/M metagenome (GOLD analysis project Ga0307513, IMG submission 202174) | Populus trichocarpa ectomycorrhiza microbial communities from riparian zone in the Pacific Northwest, United States - 15_EM | ecosystem: Host-associated > Plants > Roots > Unclassified | place...
GCCGAACGCACCGTCGAAGCCACCTGGAGGCGCATCGGCGCACTACTCGATCTCTTCACCGCCGCCGAGTGCGCCAACTACCTCGTCAACTCAGGATATGCTCCATGCTGAAGCGGTCACGCTCTAGGGAAAACGCCGCCGCCCCCGAACCGAGCGGCCCGGTCCGCGTTCACTACCCGAGGTTAATGTCGGCCGAGGGGACGATGTCGCAGCGGAAAAGACCCAAGGGATGGCTCGGCGTGGGCTGGGCCTGTTTCGAGTCCGCCGCCGCCGGCCGCGCCGAACACGTCCCCACGTCCGCCGACTATCCCGACAGCGTCGTCCGCCGCACGTCGTTCGTGGCCGGCGGCGGCCACGGCTGGCGGATCTCCGCGCTGGTCACCCCACGGGCCACGGCGCCGCGCTGGAAGATCGTCGTGATCACCGGCGCGCCGTCCTGGGCCGAGTACTGGGCGCCGGTCATGGCCGCCCTGCCGCAGGATCGCGAGATGGTGGTGGTCGATCGGCCGGGCTACGCCAACTCCGAACCCACGACCGCCGTCTGCGACATCCGCCTCCAGGCCCAGGCGCTGGCGCCGCTCATGGTGACCGCCCCGGGCCAGAAGATCCTGCTGGTGGGGCAGTCCTACGGCGCGGCCATCGCCTCGCTGATGGCCCACGCCCAACCGGGCAAGGTCGGCGGCCTGGTCTTGCTGTCAGGCTATTTCGGCGAACTGGGGCCGACGGCCAGGCGACTGGTGGACATGGGATCGAAGACGCTGAAGGTGCTGCCGCGCGACCTGCGCAACGCCATCCAGGAAGTGACGGGCCAGCCCGCCCAGCTGGACCTCGCCCGCCGCGCGCTGGCCGACCTCAAGGCGCCGGTCCACGTCATCCACGGCGATCGCGACGACTTCGCCCCGGCCGAAACCGCCGAGCGGCTGGTCGCCCAGACCCGCGGCCGGCGGCCGATGACCTTCCACCGGGTGACGGACGGCGATCACTTCATCAACGACGGCCCGGCCGAGCACCTGCTGGAGGCGCTGGAGGCGTGCATCCCCCGGAGCCGGGCGTTCAAGCCGGCGTGGCCGGATTTCGGTCGGCTGTTCTCACGGCTGCATCTGCCGGTGCTCGGGCAGGCGGCCAAGGCCTGAGGCTGTCGCGCCCCTAGACCAGCTTCCCGTGGCACTGCTTGAACTTCTTGCCTGAACCGCAGGGGCAGGTGCTGTTGCGGCCGGTGCGTTCCCAGCCCTCGGGCAGGGCCGAGACCGGCAGGGCCTCGCGCTGGTCGACATCCAGGCCCTCGGGCAGGAAGCCGGCGACGGCGGCGTTCTCGCCGGTCAGCGGGTCGAGGTGCACCTCCGTCAGGCCGCCCAGGACCGAAGGCCTCGGCTCCGGCTCGGCGAACTGGAACTCCACCGTCATCAGCCAGCGGGTGACGTTCTGGCGCAGGTCCACCAGCAGCTTCTCGAACAGCGAGAAGGCCTCGGTCTTGTACTCGTTCAGCGGGTCGCGCTGGCCGTAGCCGCGCAGGCCGATGACGTTGCGCAGGTGGTCCAGGTGCATCAGGTGCTCGCGCCACTGCAGGTCGATCATCTGCAGCAGAAAGCTCTTTTCCACCGTTCGCATGTGCTCGCCGACCGAGAGGTTGCGCTCGGCGCTGCGGGCGTCGGCGGCCTTGGTCAGGCGTTCGAGGATCTCCTCGTTGGCGATGCCGTCCTCGGCCGCCCAGTCCTTGATCGGCAGGTCGAGGCCCAGGTACTCGCGGACCTGATCGGCCAGGCCCTCGACGTCCCACTGCTCGGCGTAGGCCTTGGGCGGCAGGTGGCGCTGGACCAGGTCCTCGATGGTGTCCTGGCGCATCTCGGCGACGATCTCGGAGAGGTCGCTCGCCTCCATGAACTCCTGGCGCTGCTCGAAGACGGCCTTGCGCTGGTCGTTGACGACGTCGTCGTACTTCAGGAGGTTCTTGCGGATCTCGTAGTTGCGCTGCTCGACGCGCTTCTGGGCGGTGGCGATGGCGCTGTTGAGCCACTTGTGGGTGATCGCCTCGCCTTCCTGCAGGCCGAAGGTGCGCATGATCCCGTCCAGCCGCTCGCCGGCGAAGATGCGCAGCAGGTCGTCCTCGCAGGAGAGGAAGAACTTCGAATAGCCCGGGTCGCCCTGGCGGCCCGTCCGGCCGCGCAGCTGGTTGTCGATGCGGCGGCTCTCGTGGCGCTCGGTGCCGAGCACATAGAGGCCGCCGGCGGTGAGCGCCTGGGCTTTCAGGTCGGCGACCTCGGCCTCCAGCTCGGCGCGGTGCTTCTGGGTGACTTCGGGCGTCGGGTCGATGCCCAGGCCGCGCTGTTCGTCCTGCCATTTCAGCAGCTTGACGTCGATGGTGCCGCCCAGTTGGATGTCGGTGCCGCGGCCGGCCATGTTGGTGGCGATGGTCACAGCGCCCGGCACGCCGGCGTCGGCGACGATCAGGGCTTCCTGTTCGTGGTAGCGGGCGTTCAGCACGTTGTGCGGAATGCCTTTGCCGCTGCGATAGGTGATGTCGTAGGCCTCGTCGCCCAGCTTCGCCAGTTCGCGGGCGTCCTTGCCGGCGTGGGCGGCCTTCACGGTGCGGGTGTCCTCGACCTTGTAGTCGTAGGCGCCCAGCATCTCCGAAAGCTGCTCGGACTTCTCGATGGACACCGTGCCCACCAGGATCGGCTGGCCCTTGACGTAGCACATGGCGATCTGCTGGCAGATGGCGCGGTTCTTCTCCAGCGCCGTGCGATAGACCTCGTCGTCCTCGTCGATCCGCGCCACCGGGCGGTTGGTGGGGATCTCCATGACATCCATCTTGTAGATGTCGGCGAACTCCTGGGCCTCGGTGGAGGCCGTGCCGGTCATGCCCGAGAGCTTGGAATAGAGCCGGAAGTAGTTCTGGATCGTCACCTGGGCGAGCGTCTGGTTCTCAGGCTGGATGACGACGCCTTCCTTGGCCTCGATCGCCTGGTGCAGGCCCTCCGACAACCGGCGGCCCTGCATCATGCGGCCGGTGAACTCGTCGATCAGCATCACCTCGCCGGCGCGGACGATATAGTCGCGGTCGCGCAGATAGAGGATGTTGGCCCGCAGCGCCTGGTTGATGTGGTGCACCGCCGAGACGTTGGCCGGGTCGTAGAGGCCGGCCGAATCCTCGGCCAGGTGGCCGGCCTGCTCGAGGATCTCCTCGATCTTCTCCGAGCCGTATTCCGTCAGCAGCACCTGGCGCTGCTTCTCGTCGAGGTCGAAGGTGGTGGTGTCCTTGATCAGCTCTTTGATCAGGGCGTCGATGATCTTGTAGAACTCGCTGCGGTCCTCGGTGGGGCCCGAGATGATCAGCGGCGTGCGCGCCTCGTCGATCAGGATGGAGTCCACCTCGTCGACGATCGCGAAGTTGTGGCCCCGCTGGACCATGTCGCCCAGTTCGTAGACCAGGTTGTCGCGCAGGTAGTCGAAGCCGAACTCGTTGTTGGTGCCGTAGGTGATGTCCGAGGCGTAGGCCGCCTGGCGCTGGCCCTGCGACACGCCATGGACGATGACGCCGACGCTCAGGCCCAGGAACCGGTAGACCTGGCCCATCCAGTCGGCGTGCAACTGCGCCAGGTAGTCGTTGACCGTGATCAGGTGGACGCCCTTGCCGGTCAGGGCGTTCAGATAGACGGGCAGGGTGCCCACCAGGGTCTTGCCTTCGCCGGTCCGCATCTCGGCGATGCCGCCCTGGTGCAGGACCATGCCGCCCACCAACTGGACGTCGAAGTGCCGCTGGCCGATGGAGCGTTTGGCGCCCTCGCGCACGACGGCGAAGGCCTCCTCCAGGAGCTGGTCCAGGGTCTCGCCCTTGGCCAGCCGGGCGCGGAACTCGTCGGTCTTGCCGCGCAACTCCGCGTCGGTCAGCTTGGCGAAGTCGGGTTCCAGGGCGTTGATCTTGGCGACACGCGCCGCCATCGCCTTGACCTTGCGGTCGTTGGAAGAGCCGAAGAATCTTTGGAACAACATATTGGAGGGCGTCCGATCATGCGGCCGTTCACGCGCCCGCCGGACTTAAGCAGCGACCCCGGCAGTGTCAACGTGAGGCAGCCCGCGGAGCCTTCCCGAAACGTCAACGGCCGCGCCCCGGGGGAGGGGGCGCGGCCGCCGAATGCGAAACCTCGTCTCTGTCTGGGGAGGGTGAGGTCTAGCGGTACTGTTGAATCCGCGTCGTCCGCAGCCCGGCCAGGCCGTGCTTGTCGATCGACCGCTGCCAGGCGAGGAATTCCTCCGCCGTCAGGCCATAACGCGCGAGCGCGTCGTCCAGGCTGATGAGCCCGCCGCGAACGGCGGCGACCACTTCGGCCTTGCGGCGGATCACCCAGCGGCCGGTGTCGGCCGGGGGGAGATCAGCCATCGTCAGCGGCGCGCCCGTGGGCCCAATCACATAGGCCTCGCCACGGCTGTTCGTTCGCGTCTGCTGTTGTTGTTGCAACATGGCTTTACGCCTTTCCGACCATCACTGTTGGGCCAGACTGTAGGGGGCAGGACATAACAGCCGCTTAATCGTAATAGTAAAAAAAGCACTAATCATTCGCTCCCCCGTGTACGAAATTGATACAGTTTTAGTTTTCACGGACCGTTAAGAGTAGTTAACGTGAAGAACTATCGAATAATATTTATAAGTTCATCCAACATCTGATCGGCTGTTGTTATGATCTTTGAGGATGCCGAGTAAGCTTTCTGGGTGGTGATTAGTCCGGTAAATTCGGCTGACAGGTCGACTGTTGAGGCTTCGAGCGTCCCGGGAGAGATCTTTCCCGCCCCGCCCGCGCCCGGTTCCTTGATCACGTAGTCGCCGCTCTTCATCGTCGGGCGATAAGCGTTGCCGCTCACCGACTGCAGGCCGTCGGGATTGGCGAAGGTGGCCAGGCCGAGCTTGGCGATCTTCCGGACCTGGCTGTTGTCATAGATGACCGAGACGAAGCCGGTGTCGTCGACCTGCACGCCCACGACGTTGCCGACGGTGGCGCCGTCCGAGCCCACGGAGTTCACCGTCGAGGTCGAGGCGTATTGGGTGAGCTTGCTGAGGTCGAGGGTGATGTCCGAGGCCTCGATGCCCGCCGAGGCCGACCAGGCCGGCGCGGCGCCGCCGGAGGCGGCCAGCTTGATGACCGCCGGGCTCGGCGTGGCCGGGGCCACCGTGGCGGGGCCGAAGAGGGTGGTCTTGTTGAGGTCGATCGAACCGTCCTGGTTGAAATAGACCTTGCCCTTCAGCAGCTGGCCGTTGGTCTCCGTGACGTCGGTCGCCGGGACGACATAGACTTCGGCGTTCCACTCGTTGGCGGGCACCACCGCCGGCGGGCCGCCCGCGGCGGGGGGCTTGGAGAGGCCCATCACGATCTTGCGCGTGCCGCCTTGGGAGTCGATGACGCCGAGTTCGACGGAGAAGTCGGGCTTGGATCCGGTGGCCACGCCGTTGGCGTAGGCGGCCATGCTGTTGGTGGTGACGTTGTAGGTGGCCGCGGCGGCCGACGGCAACTGGTCGGCGTTCACGTTGGCGCTGATGTAGGCCGAGGTGGTGGCCGCGACGGCGGCGCCCTGGTTCTTGACGTTGATGGAGTCCATCGTCCCGACGTCCGACGGGCTGGAGCTGTAGGCGCCGGTCGCACTGACCGGCCAGCCCTGCAGATAGAGCCCTGCGTCGTTCTTCAGGAAACCATCGGCGTCGACGCTGAAGGAGCCGGCGCGGGTGAACACCCGGGAGTCCTGCGGGGTCAGGCCGGCGCCCTTGTTGGCCACCACGAAGAAGCCGTCGCCGGAAACCGCCAGGTCGGTGGACGAGGTCGCGCTCTGGATCAGCCCCTGCTGGCCGACATATGAGCGGGTGACGCCCTGTACGCCGCCGGCGCTGTAGCGCCCGGTGACCGACTGCGCCGTCACGACGTTGGCGAAGTTCACCTGGTTGCGCTTGTAGGCGGTGGTGTTGACGTTGGCGATGTTGTCCGAGATCGCCGCGAGCGCCGAGGAGTTGGCCAACAATCCCGACACGCCGGCGAGCATTGCGCTGTTGATGCTCATGGTGTTTTTGCCTTTTTTTCTACGTTTTCTGACGTTGCGTTGCGCGCCGCAGGAAGCCCTGCGCGCGAGATCAAACCGATGCTGTCGAAGGTGTCGTCGTCGCGGGCTTGGGCGGCTCGGCGACGGTGGTCACCTTGTCCCAGGAGACCTTGGCGCCGCCGACGGTGATCAGGGTCGAGCCGTCGACCTGCTCGACGCCGGTGACCAGGCCGTCCACATAGGTGGTGCTGGGCACTGCGGCGCCCTTGGAGTCGCGGGCGGTGACCTTCAGGGTGTAGGTCCCGTCGGCCAGCTTGTTGCCCGACCGGTCCTTGCCGTCCCAGGTGAAGGCGTTGTCGCCGGTCTTGGGGCTGCCGATCGCCTGGGCCTGGACGACGTGGCCCTTGTCGTCCAGCACCTCGACCTTCACGTCGGTGGCGCCCGGATCGAGCTTGAAGACCCAGCTGGCCTTGCCGTTGGCCAGGGTGGCGTCGTCGCTGACCGCGCGCACCTGCTTGCCGATCAGGCTGACGGCGGTCGAGAGGCCGTTGGCGGTGTTGCTCACCAGCTTGGTGAGCAGGTCGTTGGTGGCCAGCTGTTGCTCGACCCCGGTCATCTGGACGAGTTGCTGGGTGAACTGGTTCGAATCCAGCGGCGACAAGGGGTCCTGGTTCTTCAGCTGGGTGGTCAGCAGGTTCAGGAACGTGTCGAAGCTTTCGGCCAGGCGCGTCCTGCCCAGGGCGGTGGCCGTGGTCCCGGTCTGCCCGGCTGCTGCTGCTGTGGCGTCTACGGCCATGTTCCTGGTCCTTAGATCCGAATGTCGACGCCGGTGGATGATCGGCGTTGAAGGTTGAGGAGGCCGCCGGCGACGGCGTCGGTTTCCCCCGCCACGTCGAGGGCGGCCTGGAAGGCGCGGCCGCGCCAGGCGTCCCCGCTGTCGTCACGCTGCTGCGGCGCGCCCTGGCCCGGCTGGCCGCGATCGCCGGCGACGTCGAAGGACAGGCCGCCCGACATGTCGAAGCCCGCCTGTTCAAGAGCCCGCGTCAGCTCGCCCGCGCGATGGCGCAATTCGGCGGCGGCGTGGGGGTTGTCGAAGGACATGGCCGCGGTGAGCTGGCCCTGGGCGCTGATCTCCACGCGCACGTCCACGCGCCCCAGCCCCGCGGGCGTCAGTTCGATGTCGAAGTGGGTCGAACCGTCCCCGACGTGCCTGGCGATCTGCGCGGCGAGGTGAGCCGTCGTTTCGGCCGGCGGCTTCAGGGCGGTGGCCGCATGGGTCAGCGGCGTGGCGATGCCCGGCGGCGGCGGCTGCAGCGGCGGGGCCTGAGCATGATGGTCGCCGCCGTCGGCCTTGGCCGCGACGCCGATCGGCTCTCCGCTGTTGCTGTTCCTGCCGTTGGAAAGATTGGCGCCGTCGTTCGCCGAGGAGCCGGAGGCGGCCGCCACGGCCGCATGAGGCGCGGTCGCCGGAACGGCGGGCGTGGCGGAAACCGGCGCATCGCCGGCCTTTTGCGACTGGGCCGCGACGGAGTGCTGGGCGGCCTGCGCCTGCGGCGCCGCGGCGGCGGCGCTTGCGGCGGGTGGTGCGGGGGGCGTCGCGCCGGGCGGTGAGGCCGCCAACGCGGCGGCGGCGGCGGCCTGGGCGGTGGAGGCAGGGGGCTGGGCGTCGAGCGTCGGCGACACCGGCGGGGCGGGCGGCGCCGGCGGACCCGCCGTGGCCGGCTTGGCGTTCTTCTGGCCGGCGAGCGCGGCGGCAAGCGCGCCTTCCGCCGCCTTGGCGTCGCCTGGGACCGTCGCCGTGGCGGGTTGAGCGACGTCAGCCGTCGTCACGGGGGCGGCCGTCGCCTCGCCCATCGTCTCTGTCGTCGCCGTCGCAGGCGCGATCAGCGGCGCGGCGAGGAAGGCCGCGGCGAGGCCCTGGGCTTCGGCGCTGACGTCGGCGCCGGCGTTGTCGTCGGCGCCCTTGTCGGCCGCCTGGCCGGGGACCCCGGCCTTGCCCGCAGGTTTGGCCCCGGCGAACAGTTCAGCGGCCAGTCCGTTCTGCCCGCCGAAGAACACCCCCAGCAGCGCCTCGAAGCCGGCCGCCGCACTCGTACCCGCGGCGGACGCGGATCCGCCCGCCGAGACGCCGACTGGCGGCGTCGCGGGAACCGAAGCGGCATTGAGCACAGGCGCGGACATGAAGCTGCCGTTGTGAGGGGAAGGCGGGCGCCTGCTGCGCCGGGGTCATTCGGAACAGCCGCAGCAACCTTTGCGCCAGTTTTTGGAGGCGATATAAGTATTTGAAATAAAAGTATTTTAATCCTTCAGAAAGGTCTTGAAGCCCGGTGGTTGCGGCGCTTTTTGCCGAGCGGGAGCCGGCGATAGGTCGTCCCTGCCGCCCTGTCGGCGCCGTCGTGTTCGCCGACGCCCGGCCGCTTGGCGCCCGTCTTGCGCCGCTGTTTTCGTGTCCGGCCCCTCTCGAAAGGGAGGGCGTTGAAACACAAAGGATTTTTCCGGCGCCCTACGCGCGCGTTCACCAAACCCCCGGCAAGATCGGCCGGGTGCGCGTCAGGGTTTGCCGAGCGGAGAGTGAGCCATGTCCCTGTCGGTCGCCCTGAACACCGCGACGTCGGGCCTGCAAGCGGCCCAGGCCGGGCTGCGAGCGGTCTCGGACAATATCGCCAACGTCAACACTCCCGGCTACGTCCGCAAGACCGTCGACCAGCAGCAGCTGGTGGCCAACGGCGTCGGGATGGGGGTGAAGATTTCCGGCGTAAAGCGGGTCACCGACCAGTACCTGCAGATGGCCAGCCTCACCGCCGGCTCCGACGCCAGCCGCTGGAGCGCGGTGTCGCAATATCTCGACAACGCCCAGGGCCTGTTCGGCAACCCGTCGGGGGACAACTTCTTCTTCTCGCGCCTCGACGACATCTGGTCGTCGTTCGCCGCCGCGGCCGACGATCCGTCGTCCAGCCTGTCCCGCAGCCAGGCGATCTCCAACGTCGAGGACTTCCTGAGCGAGTCCACGCGGATCAACAGCCAGGTCGTCGAACTGGGTCATACCGTCGACGCCCAGGTGGACGCAGACGTCTCCCGCGCCAACGACCTGCTCAAGGAGATCAACCGGCTCAACGTCGACGTGACCCGCGCCAAGCTGGGGGGCGGCGACGCCTCGGGCTCCGAGAACATGCAGAGCCAGCTGATCGACGAACTGTCGACCCTGATGAACCTGCGCGTCGCCGAGCGTTCGCAAGGGGGCGTCACCATCCGCTCCACCGAAGGGGTGATGCTGGCCGGCGACGGCGCCGCGACCCTGACCTACAACCGCACCGACACCACGCGCGGCTATATCTCGGCCACCCCGTCCACCGGCGGCGCCCCTCAGCCCATCGACGTGTCCGGCGGCGAGATTCGCGGCCTGCTGGACCTGCGCGATGAAAAGCTGCCGGCGCTCTCCAACCAGCTCGGCGAGTTCATCAGCCGGACCGCCGACGCCATCAACGCCGCGCACAACGCCTCGTCGGCGGTGCCGGCGCCCGGGACCCTGGCCGGTCGCGACACCGGCCTGGACCAGGCATCGGCTATCGGCGGCTTCAGCGGCACGTCGACGGTGGTGATCGTCAACAGCGCCGGCGTGGTGCAGCGGCGGGTGGACATCAACTTCACCGCCAACACCATGAGCGTCAACGGCGGCGGCGCCACGGCGTTCGGCGACGGCACGTTCGCCGCGGACCTGACCACCGCGCTAGGGGCCTTTGGGGGCGCGAGCTTCTCGGGCGGCGCGCTGACCATCAACGCCGCGCCTTCCGGCAACGGCGTGGCGATCAGCGAGGGGACGTCGGACAACGCCGGCAAGGGGTTCTCCCACTTCATGGGGTTGAACGACCTCGTTCGTTCGACCAACACCAACTACGAGACCGGCCTCTCGGGAACCGACCCCCACGGGTTCCTGGCGGGCGGGCAGATGAACCTTCGGCTGGCCGAGCCCAACGGCAAGCCGCTGCGCGACGTCTCCATCACCGTGGCGGCCGGCGGCGACATGAACAGCCTGATCGCCCAGCTCAACAACAGCACCAACGGCGTCGGCCTCTACGGCCAGTTCGCCCTGGACGCCAACGGGGCGCTGGCCTTCACGCCCACCGCGCCGCTCAACGCCAATATCTCGGTGATCAACGACAATACCGAGCGGGGCGCGGGCGGCCCGTCGATCAGCGAACTGTTCGGGCTTGGCGTCGGCGAACGGTCGGCGCGCGCCGGCCGCTTCAGCGTCGACGCGACGATCGTCTCCGATCCCACCAAGCTGGCGCTTGGAAGGCTGGACCTTACCGTGCCGGCGACCCAGCCGGCCCTGCGCCCCGGCGACGGCACGGGCGCGGCGGCCATCGCTGCGGCCGGCGATTCCATGGCCACCTTCCTGCCGGCGGGCGACCTCGGCACGGTGAGCATGACCATCGCGCGCTATGCGGCGGAGTTCGGCGGCTCGATCGGCCGCAACGCCGCCGCCGCCGAGACGCGCAAGACCAGCTCCGAGGCCGTGCAGAACGAGGCGATCGCCCGGCGCCAGTCGGTCGAGGGCGTCAATATCGACGAGGAACTGGTGCGGATGACCACCTATCAACAGGCGTTCAACGCCTCGGCGCGCATGATCCAGGCGACCAAGGACCTGTTCGACATCCTGAGCGGATTGATCTGAGGAGGACGGCCCCATGAGCACCCGCGTTTCCACCATCGGCAACTACAACGCCGTCCTCGCCAACCTGATGGCGGCCCAGCAACGTCAGATCGACGCCGGTGAACGCGTCGCGACCGAGAAGAAGGGCTCCGACCTCAAGGACTACGCCAAGAAGGCCGAGATCCTCACCGCCATGCGCGCCGTCAAGGCCCGGACGGCCGGCTACCTCGAGCAGAACACCCTGATCGCCGACAAGCTGGCGACCCAGGACGCGGCCCTGAACCAGATCGCCGACTCCGCCAAGTCGACGCGGGAGTCGATCGCCGAGGCCCTGGCCAGCGGCCGCGCCGACACCCTGATGCAGGACCTGGAAGCCCAGATGCGCAGTTCCGTGGAGGGCATGAACGCCCGCTATGGCGGCAAGTATGTGTTCGCCGGCGGCCAGATCGACACCCCGCCGGTGGTCACCAACTCGCTCTCCGACCTGACCGCCGACCCGGTGATCGCCAACCAGTTCAAGAACGACACCTTCGTCACCCAGGCCAAGGTCGACGACTCCACCACGGTCAATACCGGCATCCTGGCCAGCAACCTGGGCACGAACCTGCTGACCGCCTATCAGACGCTGCAGACGTTCCAGGAGGGCGCTTCAGGTCCCTTCACCGGCGAGCTCACCGACGCCCAGAAGACGTTCCTGGAAGGCCAGCTCGCCACCTGGGACAGCATCCACGACAACCTGACCAACATCACCGGCCGCAACGGCCTGGTGCAAAAGCGCGTGGAGTCGATCGCCACCGACCTGACCTCGCGCGGCGACAGCCTGCAGGGCATGATCGGGGGCATCACCGACGCCGACATGGCCGAGGCCGCGACGGCCCTGGACCAGGCGCGGACCTCCGTCCAGGCGGTGGCCCAGGTCATCCTGTCCCTGCAGCAAAGCTCGCTGCTGAACCTGCTAAGGTAGAAGCTGAGACCACCCGACGCTGTAGGCGCCGCCGATCCGGCCGACCAGACGGGGCCCGCTCCAGACTTCGACGGCGAAATTGTTGTGGCGAACCGCTTCGGCCTGCGCCAGGGCGCGGCGGTCGTCCTCGAACTGGTCTTCGATCGCCTCGGCGATGGCGTCGTGGCGGTTCAGCACATAGAGCCGGTAGCGCGTCATTCTCGTCCCCGATCTCCCTTTCGCGGGGCTCTGGCGGCCCCTTACAATTCGACCGCGAGGACTGGGCGGGTCGATGATGAGGAGAGCTTAACCGCTTATTCGGGTTTGGAAACTCACAGATTTGCGAAGCTCGAGCGGCGCTGTGGCGGCGTCGCCTCGCAAAAACCCGCGTGAACCGCTACATAGCGCCGATGAACGCCCCCGCCGCCTTCGCCGACGTCCACGTCGAGGCCGCCCGCGCCGCCGTCGGGCTGCCGGTGGGCGCCCGCGTGGTCGCGGCCATGTCCGGCGGTGTCGACTCCACCGTCACCGCCGCCCTGCTGGCGCGCGCCGGCTACGACGTGGTGGGCGTCACGCTCCAGCTCTACGACCACGGGGCGGCGATCCAGAAGAAGGGCGCCTGCTGCGCCGGCCAGGACATCCACGACGCCAGGTCGGCGGCCCAGGCCATGGGCGTGCCCCACTATGTGCTCGACTACGAGAGCCGGTTCCGCGACCAGGTGATCGAGGACTTCGCCGACGCCTATCTGCGCGGCGAGACCCCGGTGCCCTGCATCCGCTGCAATCAGACGGTGAAGTTCCGCGACCTGCTGGACGTCGCCCGCGACCTGGGCGCCGCGGCCATGGCCACCGGCCACTACGTGCGCCGCGCCGAGGGGGCGGGCGGGCCTGAGTTGCACCGCGCGGTCGATGCGACCCGCGACCAGAGCTACTTCCTGTTCGCCACCACCCGCGACCAGCTGGACTACCTGCGCTTTCCGCTCGGCGGCCTGCCGAAGACCGAGGTGCGCCGCGCCGCGCGCGAACTGGGCGTCGCCATCGCCGAGAAGCCCGACAGCCAGGACATCTGCTTCGTACCCGAAGGCCGCTACACCACGGTGATCGACCGCCTGCGGCCGCACGGCGCGGAGCCGGGCGACATCGTCCACCTGGACGGTCGGGTGCTGGGCCGCCACGAGGGGGTGACCCGCTACACCATCGGCCAGCGCCGGGGGCTGAACGTCGCCGTGGGCGATCCGCTGTTCGTGGTCCGCATCGACGCCGGCGCGCGCCAGGTGATCGTGGGGCCGCGTGAAGCGTTGCTGACGCGCGCGCTGACCCTGAAGGAAACCAACTGGCTGGGCGAGGAGGCCGACCTTGTCGCCGCCGCCCTGGCCGGCCGGCCGGTGCTGGCCCGCGTCCGCTCGACCCGCGAGCCGGTCCCGGGCCGCCTGGGCTTTGTGGACGGGACGCCCGGCGTGCTGTTCGACACCCCGGAGGAAGGCGTCGCGCCGGGCCAGGCCTGCGTGCTCTATGCCCCCGAAGCCGACAGCCGCGTGCTGGGCGGCGGGTTCATCGCCGGGACGCAGCGCGCGCTCTGAGGCCCCCACAGAGCTCCCCCCGGTGGGGGAGCACCTGGGCGGCGTTACTTCGGGTGGGCCATCGAGGCCACGTTGAACTTCATGCCGTTGACCTCCATGTCGCCCGGCTTGAAGCCGGCGGGGCAGGGGCCCTGGTAGACGGCCTCCATGGTCATGGCGTGAACGCCGTTCATCTGCTCGGCCGCGGCGCCCGTCGTCGTGGAGGTGGCGGTCATCTTGTAGGCGGAGTTGAAGTCGCCGCTCATGACGCCGTCGGTGGTGGTCGTGCCCGATCCGCCCATGGCGCAGACGGACGAGAAGGCGATGGAGCCGTCCAGCTTGCGGCGCATCTCGATCTTCGAACACATGTCCTTGCTCATGCCCTGGCCGATGACCCCGAGCTGACCCTCGACGGCCGCGTCGGTGCAGAACTTGCTGGCCTGCTTCATCGTGCCCGTGCTGACGGTCTGCAGCCAGAGGCCGGCCTTGCGCTTGGGCATGGAGGCCGCGTCGAGGAGGGTCTCGACCTTGGCCGTCGCCGGCTTGCCCGCATCGGCGGCGGCGGGCGCCTTGGCCTTGTCGCCGCAGCCGGCCAGCAGGCCCGCGGCCGCCAGCCCGATCATCCAACCCGCGCGCTGGGTCATGCGAAACCTCCCTTGGCTCGTTCTTATAGGTTCAGGCGCCGGCCTGCGGGCTCATCTGGCTGATGTTCATCCGCATGCCGCCCGGCAGCTCCATGTCGCCGGGCTTGTAGTCGGGGGGGCAGGCGCCGGCCCAGGCCGCGCTCATGGTCATCTCGAAGGTCCCGTTGGCCTGGGCCTCGGCCGCGCCGGTGGTGACGCTGGTCGCCTTGACGTCGTACTTCGAGGTCAGGTCGCCGGTGGCCACGCCCTTGGTCTCGATCTGGCCGCCCGAGCCCATGTCGCAGGAGGAGGAGAAGTCCCAGCCGCCGCCGATGCGGGGCGTCATGCTGGTCCTGGCGCAGGCCGTCTCGCTGGTCTGCTGGCCGAACATCGAGAGCTTCTTGCCGGTGGCCACGTCCAGGCAGATCTTGAAGGTCTGGCTCATGCCGCCCATGGACACCGTCTGGTTCCAGAGGCCGGGCTTGCGCTCCGGCAGCGCCGGGGCGGCGGGCTTGGCCGGCTCCGCCGGCTTTTCCGGGGCCTCGTCGCACCCGGCCAGCAGGGCCATGGCCAGCGCCCCTGCCATCCACGCCGCGCGAGTCATCGATTGCTCCCCCGTCTTCGGAATCCGAAACTAGCCGGGATCATTTGCGGGGGCGAGGCGGTTTGAACGTTCATGGGCGACCTACGAAACGACGTTGAAAATTCGCGCTACGAGATGGACGAGCAAGGCATGACCTCCCGCGCCGACTACCGGCTGGCCGGCGACCGGCTCTATATCGACTATGTGCTAAGCCCCCCGGCCCTGCGCGGTTCCGGCGCGGCGGGGCGGCTGATGACCGCCATCGCCCAGGACGCCCGCGCCCGGGGCCTGAGGATCACGCCGATCTGCGGCTATGCGGCGGCGTGGCTGCGGCGCAGCAAGGACTATGGGGACCTGGCGGGGTAGGGCGGCCCCCTCACCCGCGCGAGATGATGGCTTCCAGGGTCTGGACGCGGTGTTCGCAATCCTCGGCCAGGCGGCGCGAGATCTCGCGGACGCCCACCGGGTAGGCGTCGCCGCCGTCGGCGATCTCGCTGGCCATGCGCTCGACCTTGAGCAGCAGGTCTTCCAGGGCCTGGACATGCTCGCGGGCCAGGCCCTTGGCCTCGGCCTGCAGGCGCTTGATACGGTCGCCCAGGATTTCCCGAACCGGCTCGGCGTGGAGTTTCTCGTTATCGGCGACGACGCTCAGGGTAGGTGACATCGGAGTCCTCAAACGGGGGATCGAGAGGCCCTGCGATCCCCCTGGACCGCCTGCGATCGAGCCATCGCCCCCTGCGATTACAGTTACGCTCAAATTCGCTCCAGGTTCCTGGAATCTATCAAGGTTTTTTGAGGGCGTGGTTACTTCGCGTTAGGTGTGTTTCCGGCGCCACGGCGGCGATCCCGGCAAGCCCCCGCGCACCGTCGCGGCGGCGCCGCGCGGGACGAGGCAGGGCAAGGATTCCTGGGCCTGAACGTCATGCCGAGCTTCGCCAGCCGGCGCCGTCGGCCGGCGCGGCCCAGGGCGGCGGGGCGTCATAGGCGATGTCGTCGCAGTCCCGCGCCCGGCGCCGGCGGGCGTCCAGGCGAAGGGCCGCGGCGGGGGCCTCGGGCGGGGTGTCGTCCCGCCCGGCGGCGGCGAGCCCGAGGTCGGCGCGCAGGCGGGCGATGCAGGCCTCGATGGGGGCGGCGGCGAAGTCCTCGTCCAGGGACTCCTCGATGAGGCGGCTTTCGAGGTCCTCCAGCAGGCTCTCGGCCTCCTCGCCCTCGGCCTCGTCCCAGATCAGGCGAGTCACGGCGCTGCGGACCTGGGCCCGGCGGCGTTGGACCTGTCCCAGCGCCTCGCGGGCGGCGAGGTCCGCAGCCTCGCGCTCCCCCTGCCGCTGCTCGCGCGCCAGCCGGGACTCCAGGGCCAAGGTCTGGCGCACCGAGCGCGACACGCGATGGAAGGCGAGCGCCAGGTCGCAGGCCTCGTCGTCGGGGGCGGCCAGCGCGCGGACCTGGACCTTGCGCGCCAGCGCCATCCCGAGCTCGGCAAGCTCAGCCAGGGCCCGGCCATGCCGGTCAGCCATCTCCGCGGGCGCGTTCATGAACAAAACGAGAACACAAAGATCGGGAGATGTCAAAGATTTTCGCGTCAGCCGAGGCCAAGTTGCTCGGCGACGTCCGCGAGGCGGCGATCCCGGGTCCAGAGCCGCGATCCCGGCGTCAGCCGTGTCGAGGCCAGCAGGCAAGCGTCCACATAGCTGAGGCCGCGGCCGTACAGGCGGTGGAGTTCGATGTAGCCAAGCACCTCGTCGTCGCTGGCGACCGCCGCCCTTGGCAGGTCGGCGAGGCTTTCCAGAACGATCTCGCGCTGACCGAGATTCCCCACGGCCAACTCTCCGAGCACCAACGGATGGATCAATACGTCCTCGGCCTCCAGCCGCGCGGCCAGGGCGGGGTCTCCCCGTCGCAGATGGTCCACCCAGATCGAGGTGTCGACCAGGATCACGCGGCGGGGCGCCGCCTTGGGGGGAGTTCCAGGTCGGGCGAGGTTCCGCCAAGCCGGGCCAGCCGGCGCGCGCTCTCGCGCTCGATCAGCGCCTTCAAGGCCTCGCGCACTAGGGCGGATTTCTCGCGCAGGCCGGTGAGGCCTTGCGCCTTGGCGAGCAGATCATCGTCGAGGGCGAGGGTGGTGCGCATCGGGGCGGCTCCTGAAGCATGGAAGATAGCATCATTTGATGCGACAATCCATGCCTAGATTGATCCGAATTGAAAGCCAGCGTCCCTGGCGGCGACAGGCTCGGTAATCCGCCGCCTAGTGGTTGGCGGCGAACCGCTCGAAGCGCCGCGCTCCGCAGTTGGGGCGGAGCGGGGCTCCATGCACCCATTGCTCGGTTCAGGCGCGGGCCTTCTGCGATGGGCTCTCGAAGTGGGCGGGGACTTGGGCGAAGCCGAGTGGATAGGGTTCGTCTTCGGACAAGGCATCAGCGACGCGCGCGGGCGCACTTAACGCACCGGGTGCCGTCGATCTCGTCGCCGTTCGCATTGAGCGTGACGAAGAGGGAGGCGTCAGTCTAGCAGTCGAAGTGGACATCTACGCGGCGAAGGACTTTGAATGTGGGCACGTCATAATGCCTAATGCGATGGAACTGCCGCGGGAACTGGAGGTGTTGCGGGAACCGGCGTGGACGTGGAAGGCGCAGGCGGTGCAGGCGCAGCTTGTGGTGCGGGAGCTTGATAATAATAAGGTGGAGGAGGTGGAGGAGGTGGAGGAGTGGCGGGAGAGGTTTGTTTAATCAAGTACCCTGCCAGCACACTTATCCCTACCAACACTAGGCCGCCGATTATCGTCTTCCAAGAAATCCACTCGCTCGCTTTCTCTGATAATCCCTTTATGTCGCGATTTATCTGCTCGTCGTCTCGACGCCTTACTTCACTTTCTTTTTCAAGTGCATCGGACAGTAGTTTTACTTGTTCTCCGGTCGCTTCTACTTGGCGTCCATATTTTTCAACAGCATCCTTAAGGGATTCTCTCCAGGACTTATCGTTACTTATATCTGTCTTAAGGGCAGCTAGTTCGCGCCTAACATCTCCAAGGGCATCATTAACACTGCTTAATTCTATCGGCTTATAATTGCGAATAAGCGTCACGAGCTCTTCGGGAAAATCTGTAAGAGGTTTTTCTGAGTGAGATAAGCTCAACGAAACTGGCTCAACTTCTGTAAGTTGGTAGAATATTGCAGATATTAGCTTTTTGCCCTCATGTATCGGATAAGCAGTAGAAGATAAATTATAAAGTCCGAGCCAAAGCACGCCTTTGTAGCCCGGGTCGACAGCGAGTCCACCCAGAACTATTATACCACTATGGGCCAAGGTTCTCTTTGGCGTTAATGCCGCCATGATGTTATTGGGTAGTTCAAGCCTTTCCTGAGTTAGAACAAAAACGACTTCACCCGGATCAACGTGAAGGCCACTGCGTTCTGCAGCGGTCAGCTCTGATAGGTGAATTGGCTGAGAGAATTCTGCCTTGAGAACTCGTCCGCTCATGTGAAGGTCGATCTTAATGCCTTCGACAGAGTCGACGGTGCCATCATGTATGAAGGTGCTCTGCGTCACCGCCTCGCGGAGAGCCGACTCCGTAAGTAGTGTTGGCATGCCGCCATGACCCTTCTGATTCACCTTCAACTCCAACGTGCAGGTTGCGACCGGCTTTGACAACGCGAGTCGCGACAGAACATACAGAGAACTTGATAGGAAGTAGGTCCGAAGTCACATGGCTTCAATGGGTCTTTTGGCATTGCCGTCTAATGTGCGACCGATTCTGTCGTAGGCGCTGCTTACATCTCAACCACTCGTTAAGGCCTCGTAAACCATAGTTGATAGATGTAAATTGTATTGGAGAGAGTAATGGCTGTCCTTCGTCAGAAAGAAGCCCATCTTTGGGAGCGTGATCCGCTTGATTGGTATGTGGAGCCCGAAATCTGCTCCATCGGACTGTTTGGCGAGGAAAGCTTTAGCGGTAGGATATGGGATCCGGCCTGCGGGCTCGGAAGGATCGTTGATAGTGCGAGGGCCTTCGGACTATCGGCTGTAGGTACTGACATCGTTCGTCGCTCTGCGACGTGCGAGCGTACGTTCGATTTCCTGGGATCGCAGGTCGAAGTGGGATTCGATCACATAGTATCCAACCCTCCTTTTCGCCATGCTGAAGAATTTGTCCAAAAGGCGATTGAGATTGTGCCTCAGGGAGGCAAGGTCGGCATGCTGCTTCCTCTCGTTTGGTTGACAGGATTTTCTTCGAAGCGTGACTGGCTGCCTCGTAGTCCGCTGAAGACCCTCATGCCCATTTCTCCTAGGCCCTCCATGCCACCGGGCGCGGTGGTCGCCTCGGGCGGTCGTGTAGGGAACGGAACGAAAGACTTTGCTTGGTTTGTCTGGCAAAAAGGCTATGGTGAAGGTTGTAATGTTCGCTTCTTAAACACCAACGTGTGGAAGAGGGGGCGGTCAATTCAGAAGCATGGCAAGGCGGAGATCAATCCATGCGAGCACCCAACAGCGGAATTCATCTCACCGCGGCCGATGCGGCTGTTGTGAAAGGCATGATTGCGCGCGGTGATCGTCAGCATGACATTGCCGCTTGGTTTGGGGTAAATGGTGGACGGATTGGAGAGATTTCCAAGGGCGCTCACTTCGGCGACGTGCCGGCGCAGATGCGTGATTTACCGCCTAGGGGGCCTTATCTATCAGGGCGGTCAGCCAATGACGCGAAGCTTAGATTAATAGAGGCTCGGGTCGAACTGGAGAAAATCCTGGCCAATATAAACGCGACGATTACAGAGATCGATCGGCGGTAATTCTCAAGCTAGCCTCCTCTACTTTTCTCTTTCTTGAGCCGTTCCGCCGCTTAGGCGCGGGCTTCGGCCTTGACGCGTTTGACGAGGTCGCGGTCGACCTCCTCGCCCAGGGTGGTTATGGCGGCGTTCATGAACTCCAAGTCCATCAAATTTAGGTGTTTGATCTCGCCGCGCAGGTTGTCTCGGCCTGGCGGGCGGCAATGACAGGGCCCGTTCGCCACTTAACCATCATGAACCTCACCTGAACTCCCCCGTCAGGGTACGGCCACCCGGGCCGTGCGACCGCTGCCCCGCACGGCGCCCGGCAAGGCGCGGAATGGGGAACGACATCATGTTGCGGAAGCTGACGATGGGGGCGGCGCTGGCGGCCTCGATGCTGGCGGCGGCGCCGGGAGAGGCCCTGGCCAGGGACCATGGGCGCCATCACGGGCACGGCTATGGCCACGACCGCCACCACCATGGCTATTACGACCGGGGCTACGGCTATGCGCCGCGCGCCTATTATGTGGGCCGGCCGGTCTATGTGGAGCGGCCCGTCTATGTGGAGCGCTACGTCGAGCGGCCGGTCTATCGGGAGCGCTATGTGGAGCGCCGCACCTACTATCGCGACGGGCCGCGCTCGTACCGGGACTGCCGCTCGGGCGGGACCAGCGGGGCGATCATCGGCGGGGCGGCCGGCGCCCTGCTGGGGCGCGAGCTCGACGGCGGGCGGGACCGGACCACCGGCACCATCGTCGGGGCCGGGGCCGGGGCCTTGCTCGGGCGCGAGGTGGCGCGGAACAATCGCTGCTGATTTGGGTGTGAGCCTTCTCCCCTTGCGGGAGAAGGTGCGCGTCGCGGGCGGTCGCGAGGTCGCTTGGATCCCGGCCTTCGCCGGGATGAGCGGGGGCCTGGATGAGCGGGGAAGTGGGCGAGCGCGCGCGGCCTAGCGCAGCTTGCCCTTGCGGAAGCGTTCGGCGGCTTCGGCGCGGGCCTCGGCCTTGACGCGCCTGACCACGTCGCGGTCGACCTCCTCGCCCGGCGCGGTCATGGCGTCGTTCATGAACTCAAGGTCCATCAGCTTCAGGCGCTTGATCTCGTCGCGCAGGCGCGCGGCGGTCTCGAACTCTAGGTTGGAGGCGGCCTCGCGCATCTTGGATTCCAGGTCGCGCAGGGTGGCCTTGAAGTTGTCGCCCATGAACGGCTTGGCGCCGTCCTCGGCCACGCCGACGGGGACCAGGACGCGGTCCTTCTCGTAGGGGGAGGCGAGGATCTCCTTGATCGAGGAGCGGATCGAGGCCGGGGTGATGCCGTGCTCGAGGTTGTAGGCCTCCTGCTTCTCCCGGCGGCGCGCGGTCTCGGCCATGGCGCGCTCCATGGAGCCGGTGATGCGGTCGGCGTAGAGGATGACCTTGCCGTCGATGTTGCGGGCGGCCCGCCCGATGGTCTGGATCAGCGAGGTCTCCGAGCGCAGGAACCCCTCCTTGTCGGCGTCGAGGATGGCCACCAGGCCGCATTCGGGGATGTCGAGGCCCTCGCGCAGCAGGTTGATGCCCACCAGGGCGTCGAAGGCCCCCAGGCGCAGGTCGCGGATGATCTCGATCCGCTCCATGGTGTCGATGTCGGAGTGCATGTAGCGGACCTTCAGGCCCTGCTCGTGCATGTATTCCGACAGGTCCTCGGCCATCTTCTTGGTCAGGACGGTGATCAGGGCGCGGTAGCCCTTGGCGATGGTCTCGCGCACCTCGGCGATGACGTCGTCGACCTGGCTGTGGTTGTCCTTGGAGACCGGGCGGACCTCCACCGGCGGGTCGATGAGGCCGGTGGGGCGGATCACCTGCTCGGCGAAGACCCCGCCGGTCTGCTCCAGCTCCCAGGCCGCGGGCGTGGCCGAGACGGCGACGGTGTCGGGCCGCATGGCGTTCCATTCCTCGAACTTCAGCGGGCGGTTGTCGAGGCAGGAGGGCAGGCGGAAGCCGTATTCGGCCAGGGTGAACTTGCGCCGGTAGTCGCCGCGGTACATGCCGCCGATCTGGGGCACGCTCTGGTGGCTCTCGTCGATGAACAGCAGGCCGTTCTCGGGGATGTATTCGAAGAAGGTCGGCGGCGGCTCGCCCGGCCGGCGGCCCGAGAGGTAGCGGCTGTAGTTCTCGATGCCGGCGCAGGAGCCGGTGGCCTGGATCATCTCGACGTCGAAGTTGGTGCGCTGCTCCAGGCGCTGGGCCTCCAGGAGCTTGCCGTTGGCCACCAGCCAGTCGAGGCGCTCCTTGAGCTCGGCCTTGATGGCGATGACCGCCTGGTTGAGGGTCGGGCGCGGGGTGACGTGGTGGCTGTTGGCGTAGATCTTGATCCCCTGCAGGTCGGCGGTCTTCTTGCCGGTGAGGGGGTCGAACTCGCTGATGGCCTCGATCTCGTCGCCGAACAGGCTGACGCGCCAGGCGCGGTCCTCGTAGTGGGCGGGGAAGATCTCGATGGTGTCGCCGCGGCGGCGGAACGATCCGCGCTCGAAGGCCGCGTCGTTGCGCTTGTACTGCAGGGCCACCAGGTCGGCCATCAGCCGCTTCTCGTCGAGCTTCTGCCCCGGCTCCAGGGAAAAGGTCATGGCGGTGTAGGTCTCCACCGAGCCGATGCCGTAGATGCAGGAGACCGAGGCCACGACGATGACGTCGTCGCGCTCCAGGATCGCGCGGGTGGCCGAGTGGCGCATCCGGTCGATCTGCTCGTTGATGGACGAGTCCTTCTCGATATAGGTGTCGGTGCGCGGGACGTAGGCCTCCGGCTGGTAATAGTCGTAGTAGGAGACGAAGAACTCGACCGCGTTCTCGGGGAAGAAGGCCTTGAATTCGCTGTAGAGCTGGGCGGCCAGGGTCTTGTTGGGGGCCAGGATCAGGGCCGGGCGCTGGGTCTGCTCGATGACCTTGGCCATGGTGAAGGTCTTGCCCGAGCCGGTGACCCCCAGCAGCACCTGGTCGTGCTCGCGCCCCTCCAGGCCCGCGACGAGCTCGGCGATGGCGCGGGGCTGGTCGCCGGCGGGTTCGTAGTCGGAGACCAGCCTGAAGCGCTGCCCGCCCTCCGACTTGCTCGGCCGCGCGGGGCGGTGGGGCTTCCACAGCATCGGCAGGCTGTTTTCGTCGTAGTCGAAGGTCGCCGACATGTCGGCCACGCCTTCGGCCGGCGAGGTCGCGGGGGAGGGGGAACGGGCCATGAACGGAAGGTAGGGGGGCGAAAGCGGATTAGCTAGTCGTCTTGGGCCGCACCCCCTCAGCCGGCGTCGCCGACAGCTCCCCCGCACCGCGCGCCGCGCCGGGGGAGCATCGCCTTGGATCCTCCCCTTGGGGAGGGGGCGGTTAACCCTCTACTCGCCCTTGCTCTTGCTGACGACGGCGCCGCCGGCCGCGCCGACGGCGGCGCCGACCGGGCCGCCGACCACCGCGCCGCCCAGGGCGCCGGTGGCCGCGCGCTCGGTGGTGTTGTGGCCGCAGGCGGTCGTGGCGAGGGCTGCGGCGACGAAGGTCAGCACGGTCAGAGTCTTGCGCATGATGTCTCTCCACGGAATGGAATGTCGCCGAAGAAACGGGCGCCTGTGGCTTAGGTTCCGGCGCCGCCGTCTGGGCGGCTGATCCACCGCAGATTCATGTTGCATTGCAATATTGCCTTGCCTTGAGTCCACAATGTCGCCATAAGCGCGGCTATTCTGCCGACGTCTGTCCTTCTACGTGTATGGGACGGGCGCGCCTTCGAGGACGCTGCCAGCACGGGCAGGGGCGTTCCGGGCGATGTTGTCGGAGGGCCGTTCGCCCTCGCCTCACAGGACACGACCACCTTGTCATTTACCTTTACGGCGCGCGCCGATTGGCGTGCGCTGACCGCCGCTGCGTTGATCGGATCCGGGCTCGGCCTGGGTCTCGGCGCCGGCTATATGATCGCCGGCCTCGGGGCCGACGCCGCCCAGCACGCCCGCACCCGGCAGGCCGAGCGCGCGCTCGCCGTCGCCTATGAAGGCCCCGCATCCGCCCTGCCGGCCACGACGCCCGCCGACCTGTCGGTGGAGGCGCCGCTGCGCCGCACCGGCGGCCCGCAGGCCCGCGCGGCCGATCTCGAATGCCTGACGGCCGCCGTCTACTACGAGGCCCGCGGCGAGACCCCCAGCGGCCAGGCGGCCGTGGCCCAGGTGGTGCTGAACCGCGTGCGTCATCCGGCCTTCCCCAAGACCGTCTGCGGCGTCGTCTACCAGGGCGCCGGCGGCAAGGGCTGCCAGTTCAGCTTCGCCTGCAACGGGGCCCGCCACGAGGCCCGCGAGGTCGCCGCCTGGAAGCGCGCCCGCAAGGTGGCGATCCGGGCGCTGTCGGGCGTCCGCATCGCCGAGATCGGGGCCGCCACCCACTTCCACACCACCGGCGTCGCGCCGCACTGGGGCCCGCGGCTGTTGCGGGTGAGCCAGGTGGGGCTGCACATCTTCTACCGGCTGGGGCCGCAGGTCGCGCGTCCCGCCTACGCCAAGGCCGAGCCCGCGGCGCGGGTGGTGTTCGCCAGCTTCGCGCCCACCGAAGCCGCCGACCAGCCGGCCCCGGAGATCCGCCTCTCGATGGCGCTGCTGGAGCCTGCCGCCGAGACGCCGGCCGCCCCGCCCAAGGCCGAAACCCCGGCGCCGGCCGAGACGCCTGCGCCCGTCGTGACCGAGCCCGCCCCGCCCGCCTCTTAAGGCTTGCCGCGGGAGGCCAAGGTCGTCGACCCTGTTCGCCGTCGCGGCCTTGAGTCGCGATAGCGCCAGGAAGGCGACGGCATGCAGAAATTGCGCGAACAGCAACTCGCCCAGGACCTGCTCGGGTGCGGGTACGAGGCCCTGACGCCGGTCCAGCGCAGCGTCATCGACCTGATCGCCACCGAGGCGCCGAGCGGGGTCAACCCGGCGCTCTCCATCGACGAGCGCTCGTTCTGGGACCGGCTGGCCGACAAGGTGGCGGCGGTCGGCGGCTCCTGGTCGTTCATCTTCACCTTCGCCGTCGGCCTGGCGGTGTGGACGGCCTGGAACGCGGTGATGAAGGGCAGGGGGCTGGCCTTCGATCCCTATCCGTTCATCTTCCTCAACCTGATCCTGTCGACGGTGGCGGCCTTGCAGGCGCCGGTGATCATGATGAGCCAGAACCGCCAGGGCGTCCGCGACCGGCTGGCCGCCGAGCACGACTATGTGGTGAACCTGCGGGCCGAACTGGAGATCATGCATCTGCACGACAAGCTGGACGCCCTGCGCACCGGCGAGATCCTGCAACTGGTCAAGCGGCAGAACGAGACCCTGAAGCTGCTGAAGGCCCAGGTGGCGGAACTGGCCGAAGAGACCGCGCCTAAGCCCGCGCGGCGCGGCGCAAAGCCTGGGGCGGCTGGCCGAAAGCCCTGATGAAGGCCCGGCGCATCCGCTCCGGATCGCCGAAGCCGGTCTGACGGGCCACCGCGTCGATGGGCTCGGCCGAGGCCTCCACCCGTTCGCGGGCGGTCTCCAGGCGCAGGCGCTCGACGGCGCGGGCCGGCGTCATCCCGGTCTCGGCGGCGAAGGCGCGGGCGAAGTTGCGCGGGCTCATGGCCGCCTCGTCGGCCAGGCGCTGGACGCCCAGGGGCTCGGCGAGGCGGCCGCGCATCCAGTCCAGCAGGCGCGCGAACCGCCCGCCCCCGCCGCCCATCTCGACGAGGGCGGAGAACTGCGACTGGCCCCCCGGGCGGCGGTGATAGACCACCAGCTGCTGGGCGGTGGCCCGGGCGACGTCCTCGCCCAGGTCGTCGCCGATCATGGCCAGGGCCAGGTCGATGCCGGCGGTGATGCCGGCCGAGGTCCAGACCTCGCCGTCGCGCACGAAGATGCGGTCGGGCTCCAGCCGCACCTTGGGAAACCGCCGGGCGAAGTCGGCGCTGCGGTTCCAGTGGGTGGTGGCGCGCCGGCCGTCCAGCAGGCCGGCGGCGGCCAGCAGGTAGGCGCCCGAGCAGACGCTGGCGGTGCGCCGCGCCCGGCCGGCGGCGGCCTGCAGCCAGGCGAGGGTTCGCAGGTCCTGCGCCGGCGTGCCTTCGCCGCCCACGGCCAAGACGGTGTCCAGCGCGGCGTCGTCGGCGGCTTGCGTCATCATGGCGACGCCGGCGGAACTGAACACCTCGCCGCCCTGCATCGACAGCAGGCGAAGGCGATAGGCGCCCGGCGCATGGCGCGCGGCGATCTCGAAGGCGCCGATGGGGCCGGCCGCGTCGAGGACCTGGAAGTCCGGGAAGATCAGGACGCCGATGGTGCGGGTCATGGCTGAATTCGAGGGATCAATGTCATTTCGGCCGGACGCTAGACCCGTCATGGTGGGGCGTCAAATCAGGAGGCCAAGATGTTCCGCATCGTCTTTCCGCTCTATCCCGGCGTCACCCAGCTGGATTTCACCGGACCGCACCAGGTGTTCAGCCGCCTGCCGGGCGCCAACGTGGTCACAGCCTCGCTGGGCGGGCAGGACATCGAGGCCGACGGGCTGGTGTTCGCGGGCCTGGCCGATCTCGCGGCCGTGGAGGGCTGCGACCTGCTCTGCGTGCCGGGGGGCTTCGGCTGCACCACGGCCATGCTGGACGAGGCCTATATGGCGCAGATCCGGCGGCTGGCGGGCGGGGCCAAGTACGTGACCTCGGTCTGCACCGGCTCGCTGATCCTGGCGGCGGCCGGATTGCTGGCCGGCAAGCGCGCCGCCTGCCACTGGGCCTGGCGCGAGCTGCTGACGCCGTTCGGCGTCCTCGTCGACGAAGGCAGGGTGGTGCGCGACGGGAACATCTTCACTGGCGGCGGGGTGACGGCGGGCATCGACCTGGGGCTGACGGTGGCCGCCGAGGTGGCCGGCGCCGAAGCGGCCCAGGCGATCCAGCTGGGGATCGAATATGCGCCCGCGCCGCCCTTCGACGCCGGGCGGCCCGAGACCGCGCCCGGTTCGGTGGTGAAGCTGGTGCGCGAGCGGATGGCGGCCACGGGGGCCGAGCGGGTCAAGGCCGCGCAGGAAGCGGCGCGCAGGCTGTAACCGGCTCAAACTGACTTGATGACGAAGTGGGAAAGGGGGCGCCCCGCGCAGGAAGTAGACAACGGCCGGCAAAGCCTTCGCGCGTAAGGCGAGAACCGTTTCGAAAGGTCCCACTTGTATGGACTGTGGGATGGGGTTGCGCGCACCGCAGCCGTTTCGCGAGCGCCATGATGAGCGTGCTGACAGGGCAGGGAGCGCCGAGCCGCATGCCGGGGCTGGACCTGCTGCGCGCCGCCGCGATCCTGTGGGTGATGCTCTATCACGCTGCGGGGATGGGGCTGGTCTCCAGCGCAAATCCCGTGGCGCCGCTCGGGTGGATGGGCGTGGACCTGTTCTTCGCGCTCAGCGGCTTCCTGATCGGCGGCCAACTGCTTCGGCCGATCGCGCGCCAGGAGCCGTCGCGGTTCGGGATATTCTATCTGCGGCGCCTGTTTCGGACCCTGCCGCCCTATCTGCTGATGCTGTCGCTCTACCTCGTCCTTCCGCCGATACGGGAATGGGAGACGATGCAGCCAGCCTGGCAGTTCCTGACGTTCACCGAAAACCTCTTTGTCGACGCCAATGTCTCGCGAACGTTCTCGCACGCCTGGTCGCTCTGCGTGGAGGAGCAATTCTATCTCGTGGCCCCCTGCGTCGTCTGGCTGTTGACGCGCCGGCCCACGGCCCGCGTCACCATCGCCTTCCTGGTCGCGGTGGTGGTCGGCGGCATGGCGCTGCGCGGCTACATCTGGGTGCATGACCTGCAGCCGATCGCGCACATCACGTCAGGCCCTGGCAATATCGACCAGGTCTGGGAAGAGCGAATCTACTATCCGACGTGGACCCGGCTGGACGGACTGGTGGGCGGCATGGCTTTCGCCGCCATCCGGATGCTGCGGCCGGCAGCCTGGGCCTGGCTGGAGCGCCGCGCCGATCTCGTTCTCCTGGTCGGGATTTGCGCGTTCGCGGCCTCGATCGCCATATTCGCCGAGCCCAAGTCGTTCGTCGCCGTCGTCTTCGGCTATCCGCTGCTGGCGTTCGGCGCGAGCTGCCTGGTGGCCTCAGGGGCCTCCCGGCAGGGCCTGCTCGGTCGCTGGGAAGCGCCGGGCGCGGCGTTCGTCGCGGCGATGGCCTACAGCCTCTACCTGTCGCACAAGGCCGCGTTCCATCTGAGCCAGCAGTTCGTCACCGCGCAGGCCGACCTGCATCCGCTGCTCGGCGACCTGATCAACGGTGGAGGGGCCATGGCGGCGGGCCTGGCGCTCCATCTCATCGCCGAGCGGCCGGCCCTGCGGCTTCGCGATCGGCTGCTGGGCGAGCGGCGCGTACAGACGGAAACACGATTGGATGGGGAGCCGGCGTTCAGCCCCGGTCGGTGAGACGCCGCACGTCAGCCCGCCTTGTCCGTCTTGCCCTCGCCCGGCGGGGTGTCGAAGCCCCGCGCACGTTCGACTTCGCCGTAGGGCGGGGCGGGCGGCATGTAGCGCAGCAGCAGTGCGTAGAGCAGGTCGGCGTCGGCGGCCATGGCGGGCGGCTCGCCGAAAATCTCCGCCCATAAGGCGTGAAGTTCCCTCATCGAACCCGACATGACTGGCCCCCGGCGCGTGCGGGCAGAGGCATAGGCAAATGTGGTGAGCGCAGGCTTACGAGGCTTGGTGAAGATCGCCGATTCCGGAAGATATCCACAGGATTGCACAAGGGGCCGGCAACGCGTCCGCGCCGCGCCTCAGACCGCGTCGAGTCCGATGTCGAGGATCGGGGCGGAGTGGGTCAGGGCGCCGACGCTGATGACGTCGACGCCGGTCTCGGCGATGGCGCGGACGGTGGAGAGGTTGACGCCGCCGGAGGCTTCGGTGCGGGCGCGGCCGGCGGTGCGGGCGACGGCGGTCGCCAGGTCGGCGAGGCTGAAGTTGTCGAACATCACCACGTCGGGGCCGTGGCGCAGGGCGTCTTCGAGCTGGCCGAGATTGTCGATCTCCACCTCCACCTGCATGAGGTGGCCGGCGGCGGCCCTGGCGCGCTCCACGGCCTGGGCGACCCCGCCGCAGGCGGCGATGTGGTTGTCCTTGATGAGGATGGCGTCATCCAGACCGAAGCGATGGTTGACCCCGCCGCCGCAGCGGACGGCGTATTTCTCCAGGGCGCGCAGGCCCGGCGTGGTCTTGCGGGTGTCGACGATCCTGGCCTTGGTCCCGGCGACGGCGGCGACATAGGTCCGCGTCAGGCTGGCGACCCCGGAGAGGCGGCTCATCAGGTTCAGCGCCGTGCGCTCCGCCGAGAGGATGGCCCGCGCATTGCCGTAGACCCTGGCGAGCGGCGTTCCGGCCGTCAGGATGTCGCCGTCGGCCGCCAGCGGTTCGAAGCGGGCGGCCGGGTCGAGCTCAAGCACCGCCAGCCGCGCGCAGGCCAGGCCCGCCAGGACGCCGGGCTGGCGGGTGGCGAACACCACCGACAGGCGTGCGTCGGCCGGAAGGCAGGCCTGGGCGGTGACGTCGCCGGCCCGGCCGAGATCCTCGGCCAGGGCGGCGCGCACGATGGGCGCGATCAGCAGGTCGGGCAGGGCTTCGATCATGGGCGGCGGATCACTCGGCGGCGACTTGGGGGGCGGCGTCGGAGGCCGCCTGGCCCTCGATGTCGGCGAGGTGGACGAAGGTCCGCCGCGGCTCGACGGCCTGGGGAACGGCGTCGCTGCGGAAGTGGGCGCCGCGGCTTTCCCGGCGGGCCAGGGCGCAGGCGGCGACCAGGCGGGCGGCTATGAGCGCCGGGGCGCGGCCGTGCTGCGCCTGCAGGGCGTCGATCTCGGCCAGCAGGCGCCCGAGCCCCGCCGCGTCGCGGACCACGCCGGCGTCGCGGCTCATGGCGATGCGCAACTGCTGGACCGCGGCGTCGGGCAGGACCGGCCGGGCCTGGGCGGGAAGGGGGCGACGGGCGGGCAGGGGCTCGGCGTCACGGGCCGCGACGCCGGCGCGGGTTCCGAACACGGCGGCCTCGATCAGCGAGTTGGAGGCCAGGCGGTTGGCGCCGTGGACGCCGGTCGACGCGCACTCCCCCGCCGCGAACAGGCCGGGCAGGGAGGTGCGGCCCTCGGCGTCGGTGACGATCCCGCCCATGTGGTAGTGGCAGGCCGGCGCCACCGGGATCGGCGCGAGGCGCGGATCGATCCCGCCGGAGAGGCAGGCGGCGAAGACGGCCGGGAACTCGTCGGGGAAATGCTCGCCGACGGCCTCGCGGGCGTCGAGGAAGGCGCCGCGCCCGGCCTCGCGCTCGGCATGGATGGCGCGGGCCACGACATCGCGCGGGGCGAGCTCGGCGTCAGGATGATAGGCGTGCATGAAGGCTTCGCCGTCGGCGTTGATCAGCTTGGCGCCTTCGCCGCGCAGGGCCTCGGTGGCGAGCGGCGCCGGATCGCGGCCGATGTCGATGGCGGTGGGGTGGAACTGCACGAACTCCGGGTCGCCGATCAGGGCGCCGGCCATGGCGGCCAGGCCCAGGCCCTCGCCGCGCAGTTCGGCCGGGGTGGTGGTGACGGCGTAGAGGCCGCCGACGCCGCCGGTGGCCAGGATCACCGAACGGGCGAGGATCTCCACCAGGCGGCCCTCGTGCTCGGCGACGACGCCGCGCACCGCGCCCTCGGCGTCCTGCACCAGGCCGCGCAGCCGCATGCCGGCGCGGATCTCGATATGACGGGAGGCGAGCGCCGTGGCCGCCACCGCCGCCATGATGGCGCGGCCGGCCTGGTCGCCCTTGACGCGGGCCACGCGGGCGCGGGCGTGGGCGGCTTCCAGGCTGAGCGCGAAGCGGCCCTCGGCGTCGCGGTCGAAGGGCGCGCCGAGGTCGGCCAGGGCGCGGACGGCGATGGGGCCTTCGCGGGTCAGGAGTTCCGCGACCTGTGCGTCCACCAGGCCTGCGCCGGCGGCGACGGTGTCGGCGGCGTGCAGGGCGGGGTCGTCATCTTCGCCGAGCGCGGCGGCCATGCCCCCCTGGGCCCAGGCCGAGGAGCAGCCCTGGTTGACCGGCGCGCCGGTGAGCACCATCGCCCGGGCGGGCGCAGCGGCCAGGGCGGCCGAAAGCCCAGCAAGGCCAGCGCCGACGATCAGCACGCCGTCGTGACGGATGTGGTCCATCAGGACCTCCTACCCAGCGGGGGGCTCAGATCAACTCAACGTCTACGTGATGGCGGGCCTTCACGAGGTCGTAGCGGGCAGGGACCAGCGGCGGCGGCAGATCGATCATCCGCTGCACGGCCAGGCGGGCGCGGTCGGCGATCACCGGGTCCACCGTGACTTCGTGGCGGTTGTGCAGCAGGGACTCGTAGATGTTCTCCAACGTGATCCGCTTCATGTGCGGGCAGAGGTTGCAGGGCCGCACGAACTCGGTGTCGGGGGCGTCGGCGGCGACGTTGTCGGCCATGGAGCATTCGGTGATCAGCACCACGCGCTTGGGCTTGCGGGTGATCACATAGTCGTTCATCGCCGCCGTGGAGCCGGCGAAGTCGGAGACCTCCAGCACCTCGGCGGGGCATTCGGGGTGGGCCAGCACCTCGGCGCCCGGATAGGCGGCCTTGATCTCCAGGATGTCGGCGGCCGTGAAGCGCTCGTGCACCTCGCAGCGGCCCTTCCAGGCGATGATCTTGATGTCGGTCTGGCGCGCGACGTTGCGGGCCAGGAACTCGTCGGGAAGCATGATGACCCGGTCGACGCCCCATTCGCGGGCGACGGCCTCCACCACCTGGACGGCGTTGGCCGAGGTGCAGCAGATGTCGGTCTCGGCCTTCACGTCGGCGGTGGTGTTGACGTAGGTGACCACCGGCAGGCCCGGATAGCGCTGCTTGATCAGCCGCACGTCGGCGCCGGTGATGGAGGCGGCGAGCGAGCAGCCGGCCCGCAGATCCGGGATCAGCACGGTCTTTTCCGGCGACAGGATCTTGGAGGTCTCGGCCATGAAGTGGACGCCGGCCTGGACGATGATCCTGGCGTCCGACTTGGCGGCCTCCTTGGCCAGGCCCAGGCTGTCGCCCACGTAATCGCCGACGCCGTGGAAGATCTCGGGCGTCATGTAGTTGTGGGCCAGGATGACGGCGTTCTTCTCGGCCTTCAGCCGATTGATCTCGGCGATCAACGGGGCCTGCAGGCGCCATTCGAGCGGCGTGACGTGTCGCTTCACCTTTTCCCAGGCTGGGCGCGTCGCGACTTCCACCTCGGGGGTGAAGTCGAATTGGGTTCCGTCAGCCACGGGGTCCTCCTTATGCTCAATTTGAGCATTTCACCCGCCTAAAAAAGACGCCGCAGGTCGTGTGGTCGTCCCGTCGGGCGCGTCTATTATGCTCAAATCGAGCATAACCGATGCATGACATATAAACCCCCTTGCGCAGGATGCAAGTCGCATTCGCCGTGAACGGTCTAATCCTGAGCCGTCGCGGCCTCCAGAACGGCCTCGATCGTCCTGGACAAGTCCTCGGAAGAATAAGGCTTTCTGAGCAGGGGCCAGGGCGCGGCGGCGGCGGATTTCAAGGTGTCGCCGGTATAGCCGGAACTGAGGATGATCGGCAGGGCCGGGCGCAGGGCGAGCGCCTGGTGCGCCAGGTCGACGCCGCTGAGCGCGCCAGGCATCACCACGTCGGTGAGCATCAGGTCGACGGCGCCGGGATGCTTGAGGATCTCCAGGGCCTGGCGGGCGTCCTCGGCGCGGCGCACGCGATGGCCGGAGTCCTCCAGCATGGCCGCGATCATGTCGCCCACCGCGGCGTCGTCCTCCACCAGCAGCACGTCCAGGGCCGGGCCGCAGGCGGCGACCGGGCTCGCCGCGCTCTCGACCTCGGCGGCGGCGACCTCGATGACGACGGGAAGGTAGATGCTGACCGAGGCGCCCTTGCCCGGCGCGCTGTCGATGGCCACGCCGCCGCCGCTCTGCCGGGCGAAGCCGTAGATCTGCGACAGGCCAAGGCCGGTGCCCTTGCCGACCTCCTTGGTGGTGAAGAAGGGCTCGAAGACCCGGGAGAGGGTCTTGGCGTCCATGCCGACGCCGGTGTCGTGGACGGCCAGGCAGACGTAGTCGCCGGGCGGGGTCTCCTCGACGTCGCCCTCGGCCAGCTTGCAGCACAAGGTCTCGACGCGGATGGCGCCGCCGCTGGCCACCGCGTCGCGGGCGTTGACCACGAGGTTCATCAAGGCGGCCTCGAACTGGCTGGGATCGGTGCGGGCCACGGCGCCCGGCGCGCCCGGCGCGAGCGTCATGCTGACGGCCTCGCCCACGGCGCGGCGCAGCAGGGGTTCGTTCTCGCGCAACAGGTCGTCGATGCGGACGATCTCGGGCTTGAGGTTCTGGCGGCGCGCGAAGGCCAGGAGCTGATGGGTGAGGCGTTCGCCGCGGCGGGCGGCGCCCTGGGCGGCCTCGATCATGCGGTCGCGGCGGGCGGCGTCGGCGGGATGGCGCTGGATCATGTCCAGGGCGCCGATGATGACGGTGAGCAGGTTGTTGAAGTCGTGGGCGACCCCGCCGGTGAGCTGGCCCACGGCTTCCAGCTTGAGGGCCCGGTGCAGGGCGGCCTCGGCGCTGTCGCGTTCGGCCAGCGCGGCCTGGACGCGGTCGGCCAGCAGGTCGTTGATATGCTGCAGGTCCTTCTCGGCCTGCTTGGCGGCGGTGATGTCGACGCCGACGCCGATGAAGCCGTTGAACTCGCCGCTGGGGGCGTAGCGCGGCTGGGATATGGACCGCACCCAATAGTACTCGCCGTCGCCCCGGCGATAGCGCGCCTCCAGGATGAAGAGCTTGCGTGCGCTTTCGCCGGCGACCTGTTCGGCCAGGATACGGTCGTGGTCCTCGGGGTGGAGGCGGGTGCGCCAATCGAAGGCGAGGGCGGCGTCATAGTCGACGCCCAGGTAGTCGACATAGGCCTGGTTGACGAATTCCCGCCGGCCGTCGGGGTACGACACCCACATCAGCACCGGCGCGCTGTCGGCCAGGGCGCGGAAGCGGGCTTCGCTGGCGGCCACCCGCTCGAAGGCGAGCCGGCGATCGGTGACGTCGATGCTGACGCCCACGGCGCGGACCGGACGGCCGTTGTCGTCGCGGATGAGTTCGCCGCGCGAGAGCAGCCAATGGAGGGAGCCGTCGGGCCAGATCACCCTGTACTCGACCGACTGGACGCGGTCGGCCTGCAGGGCCGCGGCGATATTGGCGTCGCGCACCATCTCGCGGTCGTCGGGATGGACGACCTCCAGCAGGGCGGCGGTGGACGGCGTGATCTTCGGATCGATGCCGACGTTGCGGTAGAGGGTGGTCGACCACCAGCGCTCGCCGGTGAGGATGTCGAAGTCGTAGAGCCCGACGTCGCCGGCTTCCTGCGCCAGGTGCAGGTGGGTGAGGGTCTGGTCGAGGGCGCCCTCGGCGGCGCGCTGGCGAGCCTGGGCCTCGTCGAGGCTGACCAGGGCTTCGCGCAGGGCCCCGGCGACGAAGACCGTGACCGCCCCGGACGCGGCGTACATCACCGTCATGGCTTCGCGGGAGATCCCCGGCGTCTGGACGCTGCGCCCCACGAAATAGCCCATCGACAGGGCGGTCGCGAGCGCCAGCCAGCCCCAGCGCGGGCCGGCGTAGAGGGTGGCGATGATGAAGGCGGGGAAATAGGTCGCCGAGAGGCCGAGCCCGTTCTCCAAGCCGAGGAACGCGCTACGGGCGGCGATGGCGCAGGCCATGGCCGTGACCGTCACTACGGCCGCCAGCCATAGGGCCGGGGAGCGGCGCGGGATCAGGCGAGCGGGCCAGTCGGCGGACGTCATTGCGAAGGCGGGGCAGCGCCCGCGCCAGTTGCGGGACGGCTCAGCATCGGGCGCCCTGGCGGTGCGGCGCAACTGAAGATATTCCCCAGCCACGTGATTTGCACCGACGCAGGGGAAAGGCCCGAATGCCGAGCGCCGTCGATTTCCCGGGGGGGCCGGGGCGTCCGTTCCAGGGGCGGGGCTTCTGAGCGCGCCTGGGCATCCGACGCGTCGCAACCTTGCGGCGAGCGTCCTGGCGCTGGCCGTCGTGGTCGGCTGCAGACCCGGGGACCGGCCGCCGCCGGCCCGCCTGGCGGCGATCGGCGCCGCGCATGGATGGACCGAAGCGGCGCTGGGACAGGGTTTCGACTTCGCGACCCTGGCCCTGGCGCGGCGGCATGATCCCGATCGGGCGAGGGCCGACCTCTGGGGGCGCCCGACCGGCTGGGCGAACCTGGACATCGCCGCCGTGCCCGACCTCGGCCTGGCCGCGGTCACGCCGCAGACCGCCCGCGAGATCAACGACCTGAGGCCGCTGGCCAAGGCGCCGATCCGGCCGATGCGGAAGTTCATGCTGCATGCCGGTGCGGCCGACGCGCGTCAGGCGCAGCTTTGCCTCAGCCAGGCCGTCTATTACGAGGCCGCCCGCGAGCCGTTGAGCGGGCGCCAGGCCGTGGCGCAGGTGGTGCTGAACCGCCTGCGTCATCCGGCCTATCCGAAATCGATCTGCGGGGTGGTGTTCCAGGGGTCTGCGCGGGCCACGGGGTGCCAGTTCTCCTTCACCTGCGACGGCGCGTTGCGCTGGGCGCCTGAACCCAAGCTGTGGGCGCAGGCCCAGGACGTGGCGAGGCGGGCGCTGTCGGGCTTCGTGGCCAAGGATGTGGGATCGGCGACCCACTATCACGCCGACTACGTGGCGCCTTACTGGGCCACGACGCTGGTGAAGATGAACAAGATCGGCGCGCACATCTTCTACCGCTGGACCGGGCCGTGGGGAGAGCCCCCGGCCTTCACCGGGCGCTATGCGGGAGACGAAGGCCATCTGTCGCCGGCGGTGCTGGGGGGCGTCGACCCCAGGACGAACGGCCTGTTCTCCCCCGAAAACCAGGGCGTGCCCGGCGGCCGCAAGGTGACGCTGGCGATCGCCGGCGAGGTGCGCACCTATACGGTCGCCGACCCGGCGGCGTCGGGCGGGCGCAAGACCCGCGTACTTGGGACGATCTTCGCGCCGCGCCGCCAGCCGACGCCGGAAGAGGTAAAGGAAATCAACGAGAAGCTGTCGATAGTTGAGAAACAAGGCGAGGGCGCCGCGCCTGAGCCGCAGTCGATCGATTCCCTGCTGTCGCAGCGGGCTCCCTAGGCCGAGAAGGCGCCGGGATAAGCCACCAGCAGGGGGCGATCGAGCGCGCCCGGCTCGAGCGCCAGCCCCATGAAGGCCGGGCTGCCGGCGTAGGGCGCCTTCACGCGGGCCGCCGCCTGCGCCGTGAACCCGAAGCGCGAATAGTAGGCGGGGTCGCCAAGCACCAGGACGGCGTAGGCGCCCAGCTCCCGGGCGACCTCCAGGCCCCGGCGGACGAGGCGGGAGCCGACGCCGGTGCGCTGGACGTTCGGATGCACCGAGACCGGGGCCATCGCCACGTAGAGCTCCTGGCTGTCGGCCCACAGGCGGCTGAACAGGATGTGGCCGACGACGGTTCCGGCGTCGGAGGCGACGAGTTCGAAGACGACGTCGCCGTCGGCGCGCAAGCGGTCCACCAGTTCGGCCTCGGCCGGCTGGCCGAAGGCGGCGCGCGTGACCTGCGCGATCGCGGCGTGGTCGGCGGGGCGCGCGTGGCCGATCACCAGACGCCGATCTTCTCGGCCTCGTGGTGGCTGATGGGGTGATGGGCCCTGGAGTGGTCTTCCTCGGCCAGCAGGCGGACGGATTCCAGCGCGGCCATGCAGCCCATGCCGGCGGCGGTGACCGCCTGGCGGTAGATGTCGTCGGTGACGTCGCCGGCGGCGAACACGCCGGGTATGGCGGTGGAGGCCGAGCCGGGCCTGACCTTCAGGTAGCCTGCGCCGTCCATCTCCAGCTGGCCCTTGAAGAGCTCCGAGGCCGGGGCATGGCCGATGGCGACGAAGACCCCGTCGCAGGGGACCAGGCTTTCCTCGCCGGTCTTGACGTTCTTCAGCCGCACGCCGGTGACGCTGGCCGGCGCCTGCGCCCCGACGATCTCCTCGACGGCGCTGTCCCAGATCACCTGGACCTTGGGATTGGCGAACAGTCGCTCCTGCAGGATGCGCTCGGCGCGGAACTCATCGCGGCGGTGGACCACCGTGACCTTGGAGGCGAAGCTGGTGAGGAAGAGGGCTTCCTCCACCGCGGTGTTGCCGCCGCCCACCACCACGACCTCCTTGCCGCGATAGAAGAAGCCGTCGCAGGTGGCGCAGGCCGAGACGCCGAAGCCCTGGAACGCCTGCTCGGACGGCAGGCCCAGCCACTTGGCCTGGGCGCCGGTGGCGATAATCAGGGTCTCGGCCAGCCAGACCTGGCCGGAGTCGGTCTCCAGCCGGAAGGGCCGCGAGGAAAGGTCGGCCTTCAGGACGATGTCGTTGATGACTTCCGTGCCGACGTGCTCGGCCTGGGCGCGCATCTGGTCCATCAGCCAGGGGCCCTGGATGACGTCGGCGAAGCCCGGATAGTTCTCCACGTCGGTGGTGATGGTCAGCTGCCCGCCGGGCTGGATGCCGCAGATCAGCACCGGGTTGAGCAGGGCGCGGGCGGCGTAGACCGCGGCGGTGTAGCCGGCAGGGCCGGAGCCCACGATCAGGCAGCGGACGGAACGGGGTTCTGAAGAAGCGTCGGACATAGGCCCTATGTAGGTGAGATTCTGGATTTGCGCGACGGGGGAGCAGGGTTAAGGCGGCTTTCAGCGGTCGGCGCTATGATCGGGTAAGAAAACGCCGAGCTTCCCATGACCCCTTCGAATCCGCCTGAAATCGAGATCGCCGGCCGCAGGATCGGGCCCGCGCATGCGCCCTACGTCATCTGCGAGCTGTCAGGCAATCACAACGGCAGCCTGGACCGGGCGCTGACGATGATCGATGCGGCGGCCGCGACCGGTTGCGACGCCATCAAGATCCAGACCTATACCGCCGACACCATCACCCTGGACGTCGACCGGCCGGAGTTCCGCATCCACGGCGGGTTGTGGGACGGCCGCAGCCTGCACGAGCTCTACCAGGAGGCGCACACGCCGTTCGAATGGCACGGCGCGCTGTTCGAGCGGGCGAAGGCGCGCGGCGTGACGCTGTTTTCCAGCCCCTTCGACGAGACGGCCGTCGACCTGCTCGCGGGCCTCGATGCGCCGGCCTACAAGATCGCCTCGTTCGAGGCCGTGGACCTGCCGCTGATCCGCTATGCGGCGGCGCGGGGAAAGCCGCTGATCATCTCCACCGGCATGGCCAACCTGGCCGAGATCGAGGCCGCCAGGGCCGCGGCGCTGGAGGCCGGCGCGGCGGGGGTGCTGCTGCTGCATTGCGTCTCCAGCTATCCGGCGGTGATGGCGGACGCCAACCTGCGGACGATCCCCGACATGGCGAGCCGCTTCGCCTGCCCCATCGGGCTGTCGGACCATACGCCGGGAACCGCCGCGGCGGTGGCGGCGGTGGCGCTGGGGGCGTGCGCGGTGGAAAAGCACTTCACCCTGGCGCGCGCCGACGGGGGACCGGACGCGGCCTTCAGCCTGGAGCCGGCGGAGTTCACCGCGCTCACGACCGATTGTCGCGCGGCGTGGCAGGCGCTGGGCAAGGCCAACTACGACCTGCTGGGGTCCGAGCGGGGTTCGCTGCTGTTCCGCAGGTCGCTCTACGCCACGGCCGACGTGAAGGGCGGGGACCTGCTGACCAAGGCCAATGTGCGCTCGGTGCGGCCAGGCAACGGCCTGCCGCCGGACGCCCTGGGCAAGGTGCTGGGCCGCCGCGCGACGCGGGATATCGCGCGCGGGGAACCGATGGACTGGGACATGGTGGGGTGATCCAAATCCTCCCCCTCTGGGGGAGGGGGACCGCGAAGCGGTGGAGGGGGC
>Ga0307513_10001176_pt1 | contig 37972 bp, 36 predicted proteins | sample 15_EM_MG_FD_202174 | JGI IMG/M metagenome (GOLD analysis project Ga0307513, IMG submission 202174) | Populus trichocarpa ectomycorrhiza microbial communities from riparian zone in the Pacific Northwest, United States - 15_EM | ecosystem: Host-associated > Plants > Roots > Unclassified | place...
CCGAAGGTATATATAGAGATACATGACCGCCAAGAGCCAACAACCGGTTCTACTAACCCTACTGCTCAATCCCAACACATATGAGGATAGCTACCCGTACCTACTGCTACCCTAATATCTAACAAGTTTGGGGTTTGGCAGACAGACAGGTTTGTTTTTAGAGACGAGATGAGGAGGAACGAGTAGTTGCGCGTGGTGCTGAATGGGGACTTTATGTGCTGGCTACAAGTAGTTCCCGTCCTCGTCCTTTGGAGGGTTATGTACCCGTATTAATATCGTTGATGGAGGAACAGGGGACCAAAATCATACCTGCTCAAAAAAAAGAATTTATGCTGTGACTTGATACTATCATCTTGCGATGGTGATGTCGGACCTCGCGTAACCCCCTGGCGATCGTGCATGACCTTCCGGCCTTCCGATTAGGCGTTGAGAAAGCATGGCCTAAAGCTCAGGGTACTCGAGTCAGAGCTTGTTGCCTTTGTGATACAAGATAGGTTTCGGTGAACCTGGTGTTTTCACGCAGGGGCTAAGGCAGGTGGCCCCGCTGGGTTAGTGGGATGAGGAAGGTGTTTGCTAATCCCTGAATGTTGGTCACTGCTTTTGCGGGGGTGGTGACAATGACTTGTGGGGCTGTCGGGGTGGGTCTCACGCACCGGTAGGCTGAGGTGTTGGGCACTGTGCGGGGCCTGCGGTGGCTGGTGGCGTGTGGGGAGGGCTCGGTCGTATGCCTTCGGTGAGTTAGAGCTTCTGCTGAAAAGGGGTCTGTGGAGAGCTAAGCTATGATAGTAAGTTGGATCGGTAGTCGCAGGGTTGATATAGGGCATACCTGGATGCAGTATTGCTATTGCTAATAGACTACTATTTGGACTTCTACGAACGACTATAGCAAATGCTGGTATTCGCCAAAGCTCTCGGGATAGCGACGTCAAATTGCTGGCGATCATCGTTTCTGGTCTCTGCCCAGATAGCGGCCGTCCCTCTGGTCGGAAATTAGCTTAGGAAACAATCGAGGTGATAAGAGGTGGAAGGCAAGTACTCGAGTACAGTAAGGCTTATATAGGTAGTTGACGATCATTTGATTAAAAGATCTGTACTTACACGCTTTGGGATAAGATGTGTTAGAGAGCTTCACAGTCCATCCGAATTGGCCCCCCATCCGAACAGCTAAGCCCAAATAGGAAACTTTCAAGTGGTTTATTTGGATGAACGATGACTACTGTGCCGACCACCGCCGCTTCCCCGTACGGAACCCACTAATCAGTATGTCCGGGTGAGGGGCCTGTTCTAGTGGACTGTGACGTGCGCTATGCCCGAGGGAAATACTGTTCATCGGGCATATGCTGGTGCCTCCGCGTCAAGTTTTGGTTTCCTCTTGTCATAGCAGCATACCAAGTAAAGATGTGGCATAATGAGGAGGTTGATAACACAATGGGGCATACTGATGGAGCTGGGGCATGAGTAGATCTTGTGTCTCTTAAGGCATTCAATTGTGTGTGGCTTAGTGGTGACACGAGGCCATGGTTATCTGGTCTGGGGAATCGAGTGATGTTTTGTGCAAATGGGAAACGAGTTGGAGGCCAGGGTATGCTGCGACTCAGCCCAGATTCCTGGGCCGCTAGTTTACGACCACTCTATGTGCTATATAAATACCTCTGGCATGTAACCCATTCCCCCAATGGGGTACGATGGATTTTCGTTAATTCACGGAATGTTTTACGTCCGATTCCAACCTTCACGGTATACTCAGGGGTCATTAAAAACTGGAAGGCTATTTCTGCTGATCCCATGTTATACAATTTTCTATAGAGACAAGGGTTATGTTTTCCCTGTTTTTCATAACCCCTCCCGAATACTTCGTTTTCCGATTACGCGTCTGTAGCATCAATAACGCTAGGCATATGACCTCTAAGATTGCCTCCTACTGTGAATCCAAGATCTCCATGGAATATTAAAGGCGCCGGCTGTATTATAAAAAGTATATCCAAGCAATTCTTCAGATTGTGATTGTAACCCTCACTGCTAGATGCGGGCTTTGCCTGTACAAGGCCCACATGAACTATCAGGGTCTTACAATCGACCTGTAGAATAAACCCTTCCCCACCTCTCTGCCCCCTTTCAATATCTGGTTGAGTATTAAAAAAAAAACAATTATGATGTGGTGTGGGAGCTTTGGGGAGTGGCCACGTCTACATCCTGTGACAGAGGCCTTCCCTCTAGTGTACAAAAAGAAATCCCACTATCATACCTAGTTCCTGGCAATTAAAGGCTCAGAAGAGCGGATTGCCAACTGGGCTTCACGGCATAGCTCCTAAGGGGACATGGCACTGCTGGAATCTGTAGGGAGGGTTGAGTGTTCGATCCCCCGTCCGAGGTTGATCTGGTAAGCATAGGTTAGTGGAGGAAGGAACCCACCAGCGAACTGCCTTTTATGATAGTTATGCAGCTTGCTAATGCTCTTGCCCTAAATAGCCTTTCCTCCTTAGCCATAATCACGAAGCGGGGAGTCATAAGTGATAAAGGATCTTCAGATTGTTCCCCCAGTTGAAATGGCAGTATTATTCGAGGATTTCTTGGAGAGAGCTCTTAGGGGGCACCCCATGCATAATATTGTCTGCATGAAAGACCATGTATGTTGGGGGGGAGGAGAACGCGGTAGGTTTGGCCCCGCGGAAATACTTTTCTCACCTTATAAGAGTGGGTTTATCCGGACCGAGTTGTAGGGTAAATGGGCTGAAGAGAGATGTGAGCTTGCACATGTAGGCCCAATCAATAACCACAGGCTCATAATTGGCTCAATATCGTCGGTTCAACCGAAGATAACTGTTGGGAATTGTGGTTGTCGAAAATCATGGTGGTGCTCTGATATTCTCTGTTCAGAGGTCACGAGTGACACCTCGTGACCGCTTGTGTTGACCCCCTGCCTCCACTCCGATTCCTACCCCTCCTCCTTTCTTCCTGTTGCAATAGGCCTCCGGAGGTGCTCTCCTTATTTCTTACATCGTTCTATGTATACGCTTGGACCTTGTGCTGTGCGATGTTGTCCCCCCTTGTTCCCAGAAGTTCCCGGGTACAGCGTATGCACTCCTGCGCGTTTGCTTCTCTACATAGTTCCTTGCTTTCTTTCGTTTATTCTCCCTTTACTTTCTCTTAATATAGCAACCGCTTCTTGAGAAACAATTCGCAACACTTCCTCTCTTTTTCCTTTCTTTCTCTTCTTCTCTTGAGCCTTTCTCATAGTTCTACAAGCAATACAAACGGCTCCCTTGCCTTGGTGATCGCTCGCCTCTTAGTCACTCGTGATACGACTCAATTCCACTCGTTCGCTCGCGCTACTACTCAGCACTAACGATCCCTCAGTTTCGTGCCCCCAGAGAGCCAAAAGAAAACCCCGGCAACTTCTCCATTGTAGAAACTCGAAAAGAGTATATATAAAGCACAATCGACCGTCCTCGTCTCCCGATGGTCAACGGACTGGTAGTTGACACTATTCGCACAGGAGGTTAGGAGTTAGACTAACCGCGGGGAGATGGATGCAGTAGGCATCAAAAAAAAAGTCACCTTTGGCTACCCAGCCTTTTGTCATCGGGCTCGTTGATACGGTTGACCTAGGGCCTTCCGTCCGGATCCGCTGATGGCGCATTTATATCTTAGGGGAGGGTATGATTCAGGGATTCTAGGTCATTTCCTTGGGCTATTTTGGGTCGAATGAGGACGAGCATTCTGTAGGACCTGCTCAGAGAGATTGCTTTTGAGAATTGCTAACATTCAGTGTCAGTACGCCCCCGCTCAGTTAAGTGGCATTGAAGCGGCCCCCTAATTATAGTGATAGTGCACTCTCTGCAAATTACAATCTTTTCACCGAGTGTAGTCTTTGTTCATATTACGAGCCTACAGTGAACTCTGTAGATAGAGTCCTGGGTGCCCGTACTCTGTTTGCATACTCGCGCATTTAGGAGGGGTATTTTTTTCATAAATTTGTCCTAGTCTTGTGTGTATACTTTTCTCTAAGATTAGTTCCAGATGTCAAATCCTCTGGCTCCTAGGTATTATAGTGTTTCTGGTAAGCTCCCTGGCCCCGGAGTGTGTGGGTTACGTTAGCCTTCCCATCTTTAGCGTTATGCACGTAATTTAGGCTCAAGATGCGAGTGACTTCTTATGATGGTTGATAAAGTCTTCTTACTGAGGAGATTGTTGCGACGACGGGTGAGATCCTGGTGAGTTGATATCATACCACTCCATCAAAATCTCAGCCACATAAGGGCCTCCCCTTTTTCTTTACGATTTCACATCAATGATGATCCCTATCATATCGGCTCGGAGCTGGATAGCCTAGCTTACATCCCCCACGGTTCGATATTCCCCTGGTCCGTTGAGCACCTTTAGGAATCAAGTTACAAACACAAAAGCTGCCGAATTCTAGCAGGCCTCGTACCCTGATGGCTCGGGGGTATCGGGACGTTGGCTTTTTTTATATACTTTCATAAGTCCTTATCGTACGGGACTGCGGCATTTACGGGATCGTGGGTCCGGGGAGTGCGGGGCATTACTCGAGTAATTCCAAGGTATTCTCAAAATAGGTTGCTCCGAAGAAAATCTCTGATTCTCCTATCTCTATTATCTCGCAGCACTCAAAATCCTGACGTTTATATGCGGCTAGCCCACCCGTCCCTTACATGACTTGGCCCAAATCCCAACCCCGTGACTCTCATCTCCCAGAAACCCAGGTTTTGGGGAGAACTAGTCCCTTGCTCATTTCCCCGCCCGAAGAGCAGGAAACGTTCCACAAAAGTCATTGAATGCTCGACAACTGTTAACAGGATCCGCCGCAGCCGCGCAGCATCGGCCTGACGACCAATCAGGAATCCCCGAGATCACAACCAACCAGAGTCCCCCCCATACCTGTGGGCGGCGTTGTACAGTATACAGTTGTTGGATTATTACCATTCATGGCGTTACTAGTACTGCAGTTTGACTGAAGGGAAATTAAGGCTGTGTCACTGCAGGATAGGCCCTCTGGTACTTGTCCTAAACGAGAAGCACTCTTAATGTCGAAGTGCTTTTTTTTTTATAAAAAAAAGAGGGTTACAGTATTGTAACACCCCGCTATCCTAGATCTCGATTATCCGGGCACCTCGCTGTCCCGTATGAATCTCCAGGAGTTCTAGGTTTCTTTGTGCCAAAACCTGACCTGTTGTCTCGGACCGCCCGCTACACCAGACAGATTCTCTGGATTTTTGGCCATCTAGGATATTGGAGTGCGACTACACTATTACATAAGCATAAAGGCCAAACCCTAGTGCTGTGCAATAGCAGTTCTTCGACATTGTGAGTATCAGTACGGTACCCGAAAAAAAGGGGGGTATTCTTTTGTACTGTATGGGCCCTCAGACACGCACAGATATCTTACGGTACTTCTTGCCTGGGATGAGCACTCTGACCTTCTGATGGCTTGATGGCTTGACAGCCCTTCCCCACAAATACTGGGATGAAAATTTTTTATCAGCCAACGCATTTTGATCACAATCCTGGTCATATGCTGTTTCTTCATCAGGTGTGGTCGATTCCCGCCCTAGTTACAGTATGAGGATCTGGCGTTATGGGAGCACCAGTCTTGGTCATATTACGCCACAATGGGATCATTTCCCTGTCTTAGCTCGGGTTACTCGAGAATGGTTGCACTATCAATAAGGGTTACAAGTACATGTAACGCGGAAAATGTTTTCGTGCGAGACGAGGGTACTGTAGTTGACCAGAAAAATAATCCCCGCCTTGCACCTCCCCTGGTACTTGTACTTTAAAAGGAGGTGGTCCTTATAGTACGAGTACTCGTAGCAGGAAGAAGTATCCAGAAACAGGTGCGCGGGAGTTTGCATGGGCGCTCAGACACTCACGGATTTTTTTGGCATATATTTTTTGCGAATCCCTGTTTGGGGTATTGTTCTTCTTGCCTGCCACGAGTGTTTGGATCGCTTGGATAGGTCCTGCGGTGAATTCAGGTGATCCAAACCGCGGGGGTGGGCTCCATAACGTGCAGGTCGTGGCGTGTTCTAAGCAATTACATCTCACGGATTCCCTTAACTGCAAGGAACACATCAAATCTTCTCGAATATCTGTGGGGGGTCGAGAGGAGTGTATCCACTATTTTCCTGGCATCTGCAGCGCAAAAATTTTCAGGACCTTGTACTCCTGTGCGTGATTATCCATGAGCCTTTGGCTTGTTTAAGAACAAAACACGATATCTAATGAACAGAGGCGCTTGTGAGTCAAGTAATCACCATCGATCCCTACTAAATTAGGAAGCGGACTTGAGAAAAGTTTCGGTTCAGGACATTTACAGCCCTTGGAGAGCATTGGGGTAGCTTGGCTGCTCGGGTTGAGATAGGTTGCGAATATCAGGAAGCCCCCCTTCTCCTTCGTTTCAACAGAGACTGCTGGAGTGTGAGGCGTCGTTCTCGTCTTCCCCTCGGGCCCCTGCTGTCGTGGATGAACCTTTTAGGACATCGGAACTAATGAGAGATTCCTTTGAATCATCGAGAAATCTTGCGCAAGTGAGAGGCACCAGAACTACTACCGTATTAGTGTCAAGCCTTTTTTTATGAATCTGCGCTTGCAATATTAGCTCCTCTGCCTTGTTCCTTTTGAACCATTCAAACTGTCACTAGGCTTGTCCTTGGTTGGCTCCCGTAAATTTTTTCATCACACATTCCCGATTCCCAAATGTCGGATCGACCCCCTGTCCCGCTTGCTGGATACAGACCCGTCGGATCTTATTGGCCAATAGGTAGTGCGAGTGCTAGCCATGTGAGCACCCTATTGGTCGATTGAACGACAACTGTTAATCGACCGGGGTAGGGATGTACTGTACTCTCCCACGATGCTGGGAAAGCGGCCTTTCGTGGGGTATGAAGTAAAAAAATAGGGGGATTTTGCGGTCAGCTTTGAGAGTCAAGCAACTTATAACCGATCACGGGGATTTCGAAAGAGAGGTCAAGAGTCAATCAACGAAGGGGTGTTGGTTAGTGACAGATCAGTAGTTTTGTGAGAAGTGAGAATGTGTTAACGTGACATGAGGCGGTTCGGGATTGGATTTTTGCGAGTCTGTTCCCAACTCCCGATGAGGCTTCAATGTCGTTGTTGACTCGCATGTAATCCCTGGATTGTTCCGTCTCTTTTTTTATTTTATTTTCTTGTCTCCCTACGGTAACAGGGCCCAGGAAAACTGCGGAATCAACGGGTGTGGTATGATATTGTGAGTGTGGAGGTCTCGAGGTGGTACGTGCTCTTAATGGCTGCTCCTCGGTAACTGCGCTTTTAGAAACACAGAAGATGATTCGAAAGCCAACCCTCCCCCTCTGGCTAAGAGTTAGTGATTTAGGATTGCACTTGATTAATCGGACCCTTCCGGGTTCCCACTGGGTTCGCTTCCCCTTGGATTCCTTATGGCTAGGCAGATCTTTCGTCACATTCCGCTACTTCATCTATCGACGTCTACCATCGGCTAAAAAGGGAAGTGAGAGGGTTTTTAGAGTTTCTACTGCAGAGAGAATAACTAACCTTACCACACAGTTGTGTTCAGTTGCTCCACTTTTAATATTTTTGGGTAGTGGCTTTCCTGCGGTGTGCCCCCACGATTGGCGTCCGCGAGACTTGGCGGTCATGGACTGCGGGGACCATGGCATTACAGTATTTTTCTGGCGTGCAATGATACTGGTGGTTGTGGTTGGAGATCATGTTTCCTTCAATAAGTTACTTGCAGGTAAGAAGTACCCGAAAGCAGGGATGAAAGAGAAATATATGGTAATGAATCTGTGGGTACTCGGGCGCCAATACGAAATATACCCCCTGTTTTCGGGTACTATGGTGCTTTTTGCCCGGGGCGAGTTGCGACGATCTACAGGCTTCGAGCCATAGAAATATCTCAGATTGATTCCCTTGATCATCGAATCTGGAAATTTTCATGGATGAGAGGGCGCTCGTAAGCATATCGCTTGTGGGTCTTGCCTTTTTTTCCTTCTTTTCCCCTCTCTTTAAGAATAAGAAGAAACTGCTCACGCGATCAGGATGGGAAGGTTCCCACTGATAATCCTTTTTTTCTTTTCCTTTCTTTTTCTTATTTTCAATCATAGCGGTAGGGGACATGAGCGGCGTGTTAATCATACACTGAATGTTTCCCTCTGAAATCACCACAGGGGGCTGTATACTGTAGTCTGAACCATCTCCGGAGAATTTCTGCGGTACCGAAAAGACACGATTTGCCAAGTTTGGGGAGATGGACGGGTGGATGATGAAAATGCCGTGCATTCAAGGCTGTCAAGTGCTGTGTGCAAGTACTATGGAAACAATGCCGCTACCGTAAACGAAGAGAAAAGCGTCGGTGTCTGGGCCACGGCAGGAATATATTATACGGAAGACATCCCATCATGGGAAGTTGTTTGTCGTTCATAACACTTGTGTGAACCTACCAATGGTCTCATGAGGGGGAATGGGGAAAGAAGGCCGGTCTAGGTATTTCTGAACTGTCCAGTGCCTACTGTATCAGTCTACCGGTCTATGTATGCACTATATTGTACTCGTACCAGCGGCTTACAAGTCGTGTATTGCGAATGGCAAAGTGCTTGCCATTTCGTGATGGTGGGGGAATACTTTTCAAGCCTAGGCGAAGCCATTTAGGAGGGGAGAAGTTGTTGAAAACTTGACCAATCACAGTTGATAATCACCCGATCCCGGCTGTATGTCTTTTCTCTCTTCTCATAACCTTTCCCCCACCCCCGTTCACTTCACTTCTCACAATCCCTTCGAGCACACCGCTTTTTAGCAACCGGTAGCGGTACAAATAATGGCCGCAACATACCGGTATTTGTGCCAATATTTTACATCTATATCGATAGTCTGAGATACACACCCGCCTTTTTATATACACATCTATTTTTTACTTATTCACTTCAAGAACCCTCTGGACCTCGCTTCAGGTAATATTGTTCGACTCGAGCCTATCAAGCTTTGCTCACAAGGCGCCAATTTACGGTAACCTTGGGTGAAGAAGGGAGAAGGAAGAAAGAAAAAAAAAGAGAAAGAAAGAAAGAGGAAAAAAGGAAAGAAAGAAACCTGGCTTAGATAGATTTTCTGCTGGAAACCCCATATTTCGCCGTCTGAGGGAAAGAGATACGGCTACGGAGTTGCTTATTCCTAACACCCGCCTGCGGCCCACACGCGGGCCCAACTGCTTCTTTTCCTTCCTCTTCTCTCCATCACTTCCCCGAGGACGCTGCTATCCCCGGGCCAGCCACTTCTCTAAATATCCGGGTTTGCCTCCCGCGCTCCCCGTTGTCCTATCCCTTCCCGCTCTTCTAGCCCCACCTGCGGCCAACCTTTTTACCTGCTGCTTCCCTCCCACGTTTTCACTCCAAAAACACCACTCTCCGATAACCTAACAAGGAACGACTCAGTCTTGACAAGAGGCCGAGCGATATTATGAACAACGATGGCACTTCCCTGTGGTCTCACCACCATCAGGTCTCACCGACCTCGGGCGGATCAGGAGGCAATGCTACTGAGGACTTTTCAAGCCTATTCGACTTCAACAACATTCAGTTGAGCATGTCTTCGCCATTCGACACCACGGGTGCACAAGACGACCATTCGGCCATGGATTCCGACTTTACGAATGCCGACGAGCTTCGGACGAACGGACATTCAAATGATGTGGGTGGCCCACTGGATGCAACGGGTTTGTTGAGTTCGGAGGATATGCTGGATATGCAGTTTCATGATTTGCATTCGTTGCAGACACCGCAGCAGCAGCATTCACATCATCACCATCACCACCAACAGCACCACCACCAGCAGCAACAACACCATGCGCAGATTCTGGCTCGCCAACACATGATGCAGCCGGGTGGGATGATCCCTCCTACCCCTTCCAGCATCGACCTCCAGACTGGCCTTCCACATGGCCCGTGCTCGCATATGGGGTCGCAATCGGATATCATGATGGACAGGTATAATGGCTTAAGAGATGAGCAGGTGTGATTTTACACCCTCGCCTATCCTAGCAATCCCTAATTGGGTTACTAACGTTGGCAGATGATATTTACGCCTTTGGTTTCACCTGCGGTCACTCCTCTGGACACCAACTTTGTACACCAGGTTCCTGAATTCGCGATACCCGGCTACTTCAGCCCTTTGACCTCTCCTGCCCTCGATGCTCACCCTCATAGGACTCATATGCCCAATCCGCATATGATGCGCACTCATTCCCAATCGACATCTCCGATTGATCCGGTTGATTCACCAAATATTAATAAGCGGGGAAGCACAGGCCGACGAAAATCGACCACGTCCCGCAATCCCACTCGGGTGGTTCGGGAGTCGCCAAGTATGAAGGCGCAAAGGAAGAAGTTGCCAGCACCCTTGGCCGTAACCCCAGAGCTCGCGAATGCACTTTCGAAACAGCCCCCGACCCCCACGACCGCCCAGCAAACTGCATCTCAATGCCGGGGTCGGGAGCAGACTGGATTCCAATCTAGCAGAGATGCCTCATCAAACGAATCAGTATCTCCAGAGCCACTGCCAGAGGTCCTGATGGCGCCCCCACCACCTCGAAATGGCAATTCTCGATCCCCGCAGAACGGTCGATCGGACGATGGGTCGTCCACCTCAACAACGCCTGGAGCGCCGGCAACCCCCGCGTCACTAATGAAGTTGACGAAGACGAATCTGCCGACAGAAGACATCCCACCAATAGCTATGGAGACTTCCGATTTCCTGAACGGCGACGTCGAGAGGGTAATGGCCGATGCTCCCCCGGTTTCCAGGAATGATGGTGAGGCGGGGGGTGGGGGAATGTCTGCGATGATGGCGTCCCCGCGTCTTGGTGGGGATGATCAACCAACGCCCACTATTGGAACTAGTGGGGCACCGTCATTGAAGCCGGCGCCCTCATCAAGTGGTAGCATTTCATCGGGGTCTATTCATGAAAGTCCGATAACCATACAGACGCCGAGCAGTGTCCTTAACAAACAAAAGGTTAGCAAAAGTGGGGCCAGTGGGCGCGGAGGAAAACGGGGGAGCGTTAGCTCGAGTCCTGGGCTACAACCCAAGATTTCGCCAAGTATCAAACCTTTATTACCCTCGGGTGAGTTTCCAAACCGGGCTCTTATTCCTCTTTCCCCCTCCTTCCCCTTGGTGTGTGGTATGGGGGGAGAAAAATTTCCCAAGGAAAACCGCCTACGCATCCTGCGCGGGTACTGGTACCTTTTACTACAAATGAAGATTTACTCCAAGCTGCGCTGCTAAATCTCATTCGTTTCCCATAATGGGGAAAGCGAACCCTTCTTCCGTCTACCGATCGTCATCCTATAGTCCACTATAGACAGACCCCCACTAACCTCACATTCTTCCCATCCAGGCATGACCCCCGAAGCGTCCGCCCTCCTCCTAAAATCCAACTACCAAAACATCGTTGAGGGCACGCACAAGCAATTAGGCCTCTCCTATCCAGCCGACCTCTCAACAAACCTAACCTCGAAACGAACATCACATAAAATCGCTGAGCAGGGCCGTCGAAACAGGATCAATAACGCCCTCGCTGAGATCGCCTCTTTGTTGCCACAAAAGAGCACTCCTGGTGGGGGGAGTAATTCCGACGAAGGAGGTGGAGGGGAGAAGCAGAATAGTACCGGTGGCGGTGGAGGAGGAGGAGGGGGGGGAGGTAATGCGAGCGCGGGACAGGCGAGTAAAGCCAGCACCGTTGAAATGGCGATCGATTATATCAAGCAATTGAAGAAGGAGCTAGAAGATACGAAGGGTAAACTGGCTGATGCGGAGAGGAAGTTGGGGGAGAAGTCTGGTGAGGATAGTTGACACCTCCTTCTGCTGAGCGGGAGCTTTATTTCCCTCTATTATTATCTTATAATTATATCTTTTCTCGTTCTTGCTCTTTCTTTCCTTCCCTTTTTCTGTCTTTTCCTTTTTTGTGACCTTTTTTCTTTCTTTTTCACTACCTAGGGATATGACAACGGTCAAGGGAGGGCAGGTTGGCGAAACAAAAAAGGGGAGAAATAAAAATAAAAGCTTAGGAATGACTTTGTTTTGGAGCGGGTACGGTGCTTTTATTTATTTTTTATATTTCATTTTCCATCTCATCCAGCGGCATTTCTTATTACTCACCACTCTCGACCCAGCCATCCATCCATTCATCCTAACACTTCCATTAAATTTGATCATCTAACTAACTAGCGGCAGAGCCTTTCTTTCTTCATTTTCTTCATTTTCTTTTCGAGGGTTGGTGTTAACTAACAACTTTGAAGAGAGGAAAAAAATATTTATTTTTGTTTACTTGTATGTATGTATTTATGCATGTATGTTTGTATGTAAGGGGCATGTGTTGTGTATGATGTTTGGATGTAAGCATAGGATGGGTATGACGGTGAATCATGTTTTATTAAGTTGTGTTGTGCTCGAGCATCGTGTGTGAATATGAGTACATAAAGTGCTAGAGAGTGAAGGAAGAAGGAAAAAAGGAAGTGGCGAGTGAGGGAATGTGATTTTTAGGGTGAAGGAAATAGCGTCGGGAGTGTTGGGCTGTAGGTATTAGATTGAATAGGTGCCGGGGTGGGTGCACAGGCTGGGGGAGGGACGGCACTTTGCACATCCGGCCCTCGACTTAACACCCGCTTTCCTCCCCCATCCATGCATTCATCAATTAAAAAAACAAAAAATGCAGAAAACTCCCTCCACAAACAAAAAACTCCACCCCAAAAACACAAGCAAAAGCAAAAACTCCCAACGCACCATGGCATAAAGCTTAAACGAAAGTGAGCAAAAGAAACATAAAAAAGATTAGGCCATCAAAAGACCGGCCGGCCCCACCACATCCTCATACCTCGGCAGGCCCGCACAAATCTTCTCGTCGAGCACCATCTCCCGCCTCTCCCAGACAATTTTGTACCGCTTCCCGTCCTGCACCACGTAGTTGCTCTGTCTGGGCGAGTCGCCACAGAGCACTGCCATGCAGCGGCGGGCATAGCGTATGTTTGCTTCAGCGGTTAGGATGCGTGGGGGGGACCATTTACCCGAGGGTATTTGGGGCTGTTGATTGTTGGGGGATGTGGTCGTTATTGGTGCGGGACGGGTGATGGAGGTGGAAGTGATGGAGGTGGGAGTGCTGGTTTGCGGGGAGGTTAGGATGCAGTGGAGATCTGTTTCTATTATTGATTGCGGGCCAATGCTTGAACGGGGGGAGAGGGATGCTCGTGTCGCTGGAGCAGTGGCAGTGGCGGCGGTACCGGGGGTGGTAGTGGTGGTTATGCTTGCAGCGGTGGGAGGGTGTGGTTGTCTCCGTCGCCGCCGCCTTGGCAAGGTCTGATACCGCGGTAACGACCGCTCCTCGAGGGATGACGAGAGATCTACACTTGCGCTTAACGCCTCCAGCCAGTCTAGGAATACCTCTACTCTTTTCGCAGATAGTAAGAATTGCTCTGTCTGCGCGCGCAGGCGGATCACGAAATGCCTCCTTCAGTTTCCCATAGTTAGCATGTGGAAATGGTATACAGATTCGGGGATTGATATGCACCCTACTTTTTATAATCCGCTGCGACCCCCACCTCCGCCAACTGTAGTGTATAACAACCGATCAGCTCCCCGGGACGATACCCCGCCGGCCTCCGGCCCACTATTTCGTTGCTGCCACTGCTGCCTCCGCTCTCCTCCCGCTCGTCCACCCCCTTTGGCGCCCTGCTCGCAAAAAACGAGATACGCTTCGGCTTATGCAGCTTCAGCAGTGTCCCGTGTAAGACTGCATACACCTTTGCCCACTTGCGCACGCCCGCCCGATCGAAAGGACTGCTCAATTCCATCTTTTGTTGAAATATGGCTTCGCGGTGGAGGGAGCAACTGTAGGCTGGTAATTGCTCTTTCCCTTCCTCCTCCCGCGGGGAGATTTTGAAGCGCGCCGGCGGCAGGGAGATGTCGTTGTAGCTAGGTGGGCTGGTGGGGATTGGGGGACTGGAGGCGTTGAGTAAGGTATTGTAGTAGCTTTCGGAATAGCGGTGCTGGTGGGGGTCGGAGTGCGGCATGAAGCCGGCGGTGCCGAGACCGGGCCCTCCGTCGGGGGTGTGAGGGTAGTTAACATCCGACATCTCCCTACTCCCTTTTCCTGCTAGATCCAATTGTTTGGTATTGGTTGATGGTAGCGTTGGTGTAGGTGGTACTCTTGTTAGGACACAACGGCAGTTGTAGTAGTAATTGCGGTAGTAATAGTAGCAGTAGACCGTTGACGTTACCCAACGTGGGCCGGTTGCTGACTGGGTGTAACTCCCAATGTGTGCCCCGCGAGTGAGTGCGGAAGCGTTTCTATGCACCTTTTCTTCACTACCTAACGGGCTCGATTCGTTTCTTTTAGGGAAGTTCTAGCAATTATATGCTATCCCACCAACCTACGGCGGATCCCGAGTGGCACCTTCCTTTGGTTAGCGGCTTGAGGACGGCTTATTATGCTATGTGCTGCCCCCCGCCCAAAAAAAGCAGGTATCATATGGTATCGTAAAAAAGCAAATGAATTGTGGGGTAAGTGAGAACTATTGGTAGGGTTGTCGGCACGGCCAGGGTACCGTATTTGTCGCGGGCGAGTTAAACTTTCAAAGCAATAGCAACAACAAAGAAATAGCGGTGGTGAATGTATAGGTGGGCGCAATTTAATTTTGATCTTAGGGTGGATTGGAGGAGGGAGTGGGGCAGGTATCGTAGGCTGGGAGGGAGGGAAGGTGTAGACTATAAAGAAATTATTAGGTGATCTCTCTAAGGGATTGATTGGCTGAGCTATTCGAGTGCAGTAGGGCTTGCTTACTAGAAGGTAGGTTAGCACAAATGCCAAGTAGAAATAAGGGTGTCTTGGGCTGCTACATGATCATCTTCTGAGGAGAAGTGACAAAATAAAAAAGGTCATTTGCTACCGGCAGCCTCGCCATTGACTACCAGGGTCCCCAGCACAGCAGGGGAAAACCGGAGGTAGAGCGACAGGCCGCCAAGTTGCCAACATGCAATATGTCAAGGATAAGTCATTCCTTTAGCGAGAAGAAATCCCGGGCTTCTGGCACAATGCCATCATATCCCATCTTTTTTTTCCCCATTTCATCCTTCTTCTCCGTAACCGTAACTAGACTCTTTCCTAAACTGTCTTAGTTATGGTTTGAAGCACCTTGGGGGATGTGGCAATGCGCTGTAGTGTGTGCACGAACGTAAAACAAATCAAATTAGCCTGACACTTCACCCCAAGGTTTCATGGTTTGCCTTTTCTCTGACTCTGGTTTCTCGGGTCTTCGGCCAGCGGAATGCGTTTATCTTCTACTTGAGTAGAGCGCAGAAAGGGCTAAAACAGGTGTATTATGAGAGACACCATGAGGGGTGAAGGGAGGACCCCCCTCTCTCCATCCACACTAGTCAATGCTACGGTTTGGTTTTGTGTGAGCCTTGCCCGCACACCTTTGCAGCAGTGGGTAAGACTGTCAGACCGTTCCATGGTGGACCGGTAGATACATGTGGATAGTGGTACTGTATTCTGCCTCTATGCAAAGGTTCACTAAGAACCTCTCTCTCATTAACCAACTCAGCCTCGGAACCGTAAGGATTTGCACGACCGATTCAACGGCACCGGTAATAGAGAGGTATTGTGATGTGGAGGTGTATTTGCGGTGAAGAGGGTGGGTGAGTGGGCCGGAAGGGATATGAAAGCCCCGAAAAAGCCCCCCTTCCTAAAGAGTTTATGGATAAAGTGTCTTGCAACCCAGTTTCCTGGCCCAATAAGGGAAGTGAGAAGCGTAAACCAAACGAGAGAGGGTGCGAAGGACATGGGTTGAAGATGCCGGTAGATAGATAGGAAAAAAAGGTGTTTGGTGATACCAGTATCATACTGTAGATTAAAAAGGTGGGAGAGAGGTTGCGGGCAGACGATAGCCGGGAGCATCATAGCAGCCCATGGATGGTGGAATGGGTGAGTGTCTGGAGTGATAGGGGAAGGGAGGGCTCCCAGCCCCGAACTTGCCCGGGATTCTTTCATGGTACGGGCGTGATGATTATCGGCTCACAGGGATATTTAACACGGGGGGGTTGGTTGCGAAAAATATAGACGAGGCGGGGCGGGGGGGATGTGCATAGAATCTCGTGATACCGTAACTCAAGAAATATCAATGCCAATACCACTTCATGGTAGCATAAAAGAAACAACTTTTTGTTCATTCACTCGATCAAGACACACCGAGCTAACATGTCGCGTGCTGCAGCTAAAGGTCATGTGTACCATACCATTCCACGCAGGTACTTCAAGAAGGCCAAACCATCGTGAACACCCCCAAGATCATAACCTTTACCGTACATGCGAAGGAATGAATGAACAAAGCACCGTATCCTTCATAAGCCAACTCTGGCCAACCACTCTGCGTTAAATAAACCCTCATCTACTGCCTCCACTACAACTTCTTTGACGACGGAGCCCATTTCAATCTCTTTCAACAGCTCGCCTCCATCCCCGCCCTCGAACGCCACCATAGCCTCTTTAACTGCGGCCTCAATTCTAATCCTCATATCGCCTTCGAGCCTCTTGGCCCCACGATAGTAAACGCCCGCATTCTTGGCTAAGACATCTCTGCTCTTCGCCGCAGCGGGGATACCCAACTTGGCCCTTAAGATTTCTACGTCCCCTCTCGCAATGTGAATCTCGGATTTGGCCGGCTCAAGCTTGGCCGCCGCAGACAGGCTTTTAGCAGCAAACGCGTAATGCCTCCAAGCAAAAATTGCCACAGCCTCCTCCCCCTCCTCCCCCTCCTCCCCCTTCTCTGCGGCGGCGGAAGCAAGTTGAATATGGGCATCGGCTCTATCGCATAATTCCTGAAAATCTTCGGTCGTGCCTTCGGAATTCGGAAAGGCTAAGTGGACAGCTGCTTCCCATCCAGCGAGGTCAGTCAAGCCTGCTCTAAAACTAGCTTCTCCGAGCGATACCCCGAAGTTGGCTCTGGCAAGCGCAGCTTCCTGCTCTCGCCCTGTCTCTTGAGATAGTGGGATTATCTTTAACGACAGCAGCGTTTCGCCCATGGACTGCGCCCAGGGCAAGGGCTTTCCTCCCCGGTTCTCAACCGCGCAGAGTGGGAGCAATGACGCACATGCCTCTAGCTGAGCAAGTGCCGTGTCTAGAATTTGAGTCAACGTTACGGGAGTCTGCACGATCACCCATTGTGTGTCGTCGCTCCCAGAACCTTCACTCATCTGCTCATCCTCCTGACCCCCCCTACTGGGGATGGGATTCTCGGGTCTGCCTGGGGGCCCGTCAATATCCATGTTGGTGTCTCCTTCATCTCCGGCGTCGTTGCTGTTCCCTTGGCCGGATGAGGCGTACTGGGATTCCTGGACCTGAAGACATCTCTGGAATATCTCCACCGCTTCGCACAGAAAGTTTAAAGCTTCGGACCGCGCTTCGACAGGTGCGTTCCTATACTCAACTAGGACTTCGGCGAGGCTGCAGAGTACTTGCCCCGTGTTACTATTGTATCCAGTTAGCCCTTGGCGGAAATTACCAAACTTGATTATATTGGAGAAAGGACTCACAATAAGGCATCCTGATTCTCGGGATTCAAAACTAGGCATTCCCGATGACCTTGTACCGCCTTCTCTAAGAGTGATTTCGAGGCCACGCTTGAAGGAGTGGAAAGCAAATTTGGATGCTGTGCTAGCTGGTATAACAAGCGTGCTCTGGAGTGATCGAGTGAGTGACCGGGCCTCTTTTAACTACCAGCAGGTGAATTGAATTGAATTACCTATTATAAGTTGCATCAAAAGACCTCGAATTCCTCTGCAACGCGGCCTCATAACTTTCTATAGCCTGAAAGTAAAACCTCCCAGCCTAGCAGCGTACCCACCATCCATCCATCCCACAAATGTCAATTCCACCCCTTCCGAATTACAACACCACAGATACACACTCGGCATACCTTAACCTTATCCCCAGCCCTCCACCGATCCCCGGACTCCTCCAATTCGATACCAGCTGCAGCTCCCGCCCCATCATTGGTACATATTAGTTCCCGCAAAGGATAACGCATGCAAGAACCTCACTAACCGTCAAGGAATTCCTCAGAAGTCTCTGGGAGCTACCGTGCCGGTTCCGTAGATTAGCTTAGGGCTTGTACCGTACCGTACTCTACCGTGGTTTGAGGGATTGGTGGCGGTGGTGATATGTGCGCGTACCTTCTTCTTTCGCTTGTTACTGCGAACAGGCGGGAATTTACGTTTCGGCATCGGGGGGGGATGAGATGATCGATTCACCTTATGGGAGCGGGGGGAGATGAGGCTCAGAATTAAAGTTGTCGAGAGGAGCTTGGCGATGGGGGGTTGTCACATGTCTTCAGTATCATCCCGTAGACCTCGTCTCTTCTCTGGGTGGATGGCACGGTAGACTGCTATGGGTACCTATGAACAAGAACTCACGACGGGAACCATTAACTACCTACCTCCCACCTACTCAAACAATTGCACGGAAAAAACCGTACATGTACATAGCCCAGTAGAAAAATCAAAGCTAAAACAACACTCAATCGAGTCAATCCCCCGTGATCTCCTCCCCAACAACCTCCTTCCTCCCAGCCACAACCACCTCCACAGCTCCATCCAGCATGCCCAACCTTCCCTCCAACAGTTTAACCAACTCCCCAATCTCTCGTCTCTGGGCCTCAATCTTCCCCATCAACTCGGTATTGCTCCCCTGCACGACCTCGATCTTGCCCGCAACTTCCTTCTGCGCAGCCAGCAGTAAGGGCGTGAGCTGTGCCGTGAGAATAGTCGCTGGTGGTAGCGTTGATGGGCTATCTTGTAGATAAGTACATATCATCATCGTAGAAGGAAGGAAAAGGAAAGCAGAGCAAAAGGGGAAGTGAGGGGGGGGGGGGGGGTAAATACGAAAAAGCAACCTCTCCGGGCGCAGCTTTCGCCCTACGCTCTTCCGCTTCTTTGGTTAATTCGTCAAGAGCATTCAGACCAGAGGCTACATTTCGTTCTTTTAGGATTGTTTCGTATTCTCTCTATATCTCCCCTTCGCATTAGCTACCACTTCTCTTTTCGTTCATCCCTTTCCCCCACTCCACGAGGGGAAGCAGCAGCACGGGTGTATAACTTTAGCACTACTCTCCCAAAACCCGCACATCTGCTCCCAGGCATTCCTAAGAACTTCCGGCGCGCGTCGCGCAGGGGTCGGGAAGCATGCGGCGAAGTTCTCATATGAGCAGGTTTTTATGCTGCGATCGAGGGCTGCGGTGAAGATGTTGCGGAGGGCGGTCGCGCGAATGCTTTCCACTAACTCTTCTGATTGTTGTTTGTCTTCTTCTTGTTTTGCTATATCTAGGTCCGGGTCTGGGTCTGGTCCTGTTGACGCCGGTGGTGGTAGGTCTGAATCAGACATTTGGTGCTTGGTTGCAGTGGTAGGTGGGTTGACGCGTTTTTATGATAGTTTGTTTTTAGCGGGGCCGAGCTGGGTTGTGGCTGTGGTTGGTGGTGGGGTTATTTGAGTCATTCGCGTGAATAAAATATTTCTTTGGCAGGTGTTTGTATAGGTCGCGTGGCCCAATGGCAAGGCGCTTGACTACGACTTCACTTGAAATCAAGAGATTGCAGGTTCGATCCCTGCCGCGATCATTTTGCCCAAGTTTTTAAACCCCCTTCTTTGGAGGACACGAGGTTCATCGGTACTCACTCTGCGGCCCGAGCTGGAAGTCATCATACTCAAACTTGGGGGATCTGCAGCAACCGCCATGACACAGAGCCATGCGGTCCATTATCCTCTATTCTTTGCATACGATGAGAAACTCATAGCTAGGGGATTTCATCATCCCATGTTGGCCCTCGGTCCTGCGGAGTTACTAGACGGATAATTAGACATTGGAGCTCCGAACATAGGCGAAACCACCCAGACTAGAATTAGGCCTCCAATGATTCAAGTGTTAGCACGCTGGATTCACAGCAGCGGGCTCGGTCCGATGCCTATCAGGTTGGCGAGTGATCGTATATGAACTACGAATTATGCTTTCATCGTACATAACAGAGCATTATGTCCTTCCCCGCGCCAGCCCACTGTCCTTCCAATTACCATCCCGAACGACCCAAAAAATGAGTGGAAAGAAAATGGGAAAAAAAGCGAAAACCATTCCATCCGAATTCCGTGAGTATCATGAAAAACCACTCCTTACCTCGATGCAAACCACGCAGAAATCCTGAAGATGGGGAAATCAAAGAAACGAGGGAGAAAAAAGGATCGCTCGATAATAGAATGGGAAGCAGAGGGAAAAAAGGGGAAAAAAAGAAATACCAGAGCTGGAAAAGGAACCAAGAACAATAGCTGAAAAGATGGAAAAAAAAGGGGTAAGATCTATACATAAGTATGATAGCGGTAACCTCGGAAAGCACCCGGCGAGCAATCACCACCACCACCACCACCACCACCACCACCACAACCGCCGCCACAGCTCCTAACTCTTCCACCCACTTGTAAAATGTGAAAGGATGTCACATAGTACACACTTTCTTGTCTCAAAGTCCCAACCAGTCCTCCGACTCTGCGTAAACGGCACACTAAAATCTCAAGACCTCTAATTTAAAATGCGCCTCTTACACAGCCCAACACTCCAACAGCCTGACCCCGACTCCGTTGAAACGTATCCCAGACAGCCTGAGTAAGAAGTGCTTCTCATTCGTCTTAGTTGGTCTCGTCTCTGATGAGAGCAACTATCATGCTGTATAGGTAGAAGAAGAACATGACAAGGTGAAAACCGAGTTTAATGAAAGATTCCTAAATCCAACGTGGGGCTGGTTAGCGGATGAACAGGAGGTTGAGTATGATAGACTGGATATTTACTTTCTTATGTTTGTTCAATGTTCGGAAGATCTCCGTAGCATCCAGGAGATGAGCATTGTCTAGGATCCTACTCGATAAATTAGCTAAGTATTGAAAGGAAAAGAGAGTGTTTAAAACACTTTTAAATCCTGCCCCACAACGACGACCGACCACGTCATAGGGGCATGGACCCCAGGAAAAAATAAAAAGGAAGAAACTCCATAAAAAAACAAACAAAGAAAGTGCTTACTTCTTAACATTAAATACGACGAGTGGTAGATTGAGTAGTAGAGCTAGCCAGTACCCATTGATCAAGAATAAAGCCGTAAGGAAAGCGTGGACAGCGGCTTCGGGAACGATGTAGGTGTTGAGGCGGTTGCAAAGATCAATGGGGTTGATGTAATCGCATTCAAGGTCCGAGTACCTAAACTCAACCAAGACGTCAGCGTCCGAACAACAACGGAAAGGAGGAGCCTCATCGGTTCAAGAGGTGGGTGGCAACTTGATATGTGCACGAACATTATGGTAAAGAAAACTTGGAGAAATAGGTTGACAGCATTTAATAATACTGCCAGAAGGTATAGCCACGCTTCACCGGACATGATGATTTCTGGTTGTTTTTTTCTGTCGTTGGTCGTTTCGTCGTTGATTAAGCGTGTGATACGTGAGGATGTTGGTGAGGGAAAAGATTGAGATAAGGCAAAGAAATCGTAGGGTGCAACAATCCACCAGGGTCAAAGGCTAGTCGAGGGTAACAATGAAGAGAGTTAGCGATCTTTCCTGTGGAGTTGAAAAATGGTTGTACTTAGAGACAGATTTACTTACGGAAAGGAGGCGAAAGGTGGAAAGCGGCGAGGATGGAGGTGGGTGAAGTGAGAGAGGCTGTTGTGTCAGAAGGAAGAAGGTTTCCGAAAGAAAATTGCCTGCTGGCCAAAAGACTCCAGGGATTGAAGAGAGAGAAAAAAACAAAAAGAGACCAAAGGCCATCCCAGCTCACGGCTAAATTTGTGAGAATTATCGGTTACCCTCTCTTCTTTCATCAAGACCTCTGCGTCCGCCTCCGATATCATCAGTTTTCAAATGCTCTGCTCAGTAACGCTCTATTCCATTACTTATCAGAATTGTCCCCATAATAGTTACAAAAGATGCTGCTGGGCTAACTGAGTTTTTTTTGTGAAACTTCGTTCTAGTTTATTGTTACGACCCAACCTTCAACTCTACGTTGCTGGTATCATAGGATGGATGATACCCAGCGATTTTCCTCCCGCCCTGTGTCACATACAGATCATAAGAGATCACTCGAAATATTTATCCAATGATTTCGGGTGAGCACCTGATATTTCAACTGCTATATCTAAGGGCTTGAGGAAAGATAGTGTCGCTTGGGAAATCTATCATACTAGCCGCGGTCCGGTACGAGTAGTTGTACTCGAGTACTCGGAGCCCGAAACATGTGATCCTTCCAAGACCCCAGAGATTATATCAGTAAGGGGTTCGGGAGCATTGGAAAGGGCTAGGGGTGGGTGCTATCTCTGTTTAAAGGACCCTTCCAAGCCCGTATTGTTGGTTTATTTGTAGTGCGACATCACCATCGGACACAAGTTTCGCTGTGCTCGACTTGGCTGTGAAGTGGAAGAGAACTTGGATAAGTGCAGTACTAGTAACGGAGCCCCCCTGCCCTCAGTTCAATTATGAAGGATCAAGTTAATGTTACTACTAGGGCATTGCTCATATCATACTAAAAGCTGTGCCGCGGGGCTACTCCGTGGCCTTTGGCCACCCTTGCTCGTATTTCGCACGATACAAGAAAAGACTATGCTATCTATAATACCTGCAACGTATGTAAAATTTCAATGGGATTAAGGGAAACATCAGCCGGGACACTCAGATTTTGAGCTTGCTCCGCTGTGATGCCGTTTAGACCCACCCTCCCGACCTTACATGGTCGAGATGTCTAATAGACCCTTCGGGGCATTCCAGGTTTCTATCCAAACCTGCCGAGGATCTCCTGCTATGGGATCACTTGTGTATTCGGGTAGACTGGTTTGGAAATCTGGCTCCTGAAATTTATATGGCAACTCATATAAAACGGTACTTATTTTAAAAATCTTGGATTTTAGAAGTTCACACAAGTTTCAAAACTGCAATATCTTTCTCACGCCTTGATATTCTTGTTACAATAGCTAATTTTTTAACAGGGCGGGGTGTTTGTGGTTGAATGGCTTCTGGTTGTGTTGCGGACCTATCATAGGAAAAATAGCACATTAAATTTTGATGTAAAATGTGGATCGACGATCAAATGTGTCACGAAACAACTTGAAAAGTTGGAGGTTTGCACTGTAAACGGTAGAATCTGGTGTACTGGTGGGGGCGGGTTATTGTACCGGTAGTGGAGAAACTAATTAGGGAACGAGAATGGTGGTGATGATGAAGTTACGGTAGGGTGCCTGCCACTGGTCAAATGCTCACCCCCAGAGTTCGGCTTTGGGCATCCAGTTGCTTTGCAGTAACCACACCGGTACCCATATCCTTTTGGCAACTTCCGAGAATCGGGGGGCTGTAAGGCTACTATCTAGGCGGCACTCCTCTACTGCTGCCTGGGTTCTGAGCCGTTAGAGAGCTGAGCACGCAGAGAGGTTTTAGAAACTTATAGAAACCTGTAGAGGTTGGGAGGGGGGCGGGGGGCGGAAGGCTCCACTGGTACTGCCGGTAAAGTACAAGTGTCTGGCGGCGGTTATATAAGTTTATGAGGCTGAAGAGCCTCTCAATAAATAGTCGGAAATCGTATTTTGTAGCGACATTGAATAACGAAAAAATATCATAGATTGAGACGAGATTTTGCACAATCAGGGGAAAGAGTGGAGGGCCGCTCCAATCAGAGTAATTCCAGCACCTTCTCTGGTTCTTTGAGTTTCTTTGCAGCGGGGCTTTATTTGGCGGGGCTATCCCTTGTACCCCGTTTTTGCGGCTTTGTTGGAGGGTGTGGAAACTACTAGAATGTGCGGTGCCCACGAGTCTTGGCACCAGGACTCCCCCTCTAAATTCACCACTGCTTCTCCTAACTTCTCTCCTCTTCCTCTCTCTTCCTCAGAATATTCATCGTCTAGAAAAACACTCCCGACTTTTCTCAGAGCTCAACCAATCTTCCTCGCATCTCCTGATTCGCCTCTCTGTTTCCTTGCACCTTTAGAGATTCATAGACCCGAGAAGGTATGCTATTACTCACCCCGCACTCTTTACCTTATCCAATTTATTTGCTTCTTCTCGATGGGCATCTTACTGCTTTGTGTGGGCATGACCGGAGATTCATCTACCTGTTTTCCTTAAATGTTTTGGGGGTTTAATATGCTAACTCGGTATCAGTCGGCAGATAACAAACAACCATTGCCATGGCTGAAACTTTCGAATTTCAAGCTGAGATCTCTCAGTTGCTCTCCCTCATTATCAACACTGTATACTCAAATAAAGGTACGGCTTTCGAGTCTGGGTTTTCTCTGTTTTTCACAAACTTACCATTTGATTTAGAGATTTTCCTCCGAGAATTGATCTCCAATGCCTCGGACGCTTTGGACAAGATTCGCTACATTTCTCTCTCCGACCCGTGTGCCTTGGATGAGGAGAAGGATCTGAAAATACACATTGTCCCTAACAAGGAGGCTAAGACTCTTACAATGCATGCTCCCTGATATCTATGGAAGTTTCTTCAGGTTGCTGATTGTCATTTTGGGTATCCAGTCTCGATACCGGTATCGGCTTCACTAAGTCTGATTTGGTAAACAATCTTGGTACCATTGCTCGATCTGGCACCAAACAATTCATGGAGGCCCTGTCCGCAGGTGCTGATATCTCTATGATTGGTCAATTTGGTGTTGGTTTCTACTCCGCATATCTTGTTGCCGACAAGGTTGAGGTTGTTACCAAGTCGAACGAAGATGGTTAGCTCCTCACTTGGTGCTTTACTGTTTTTTTCTTTTCAATAGCTGACCCAATCTTAGAACAATACATCTGGGAGTCTGCTGCTGGCGGCTCCTTTACTATCAAACTAGATGAGTCCGGGGAGAGAATCAAGCGTGGTACCAAGATCGTACTTCATATCAAGGATGGTCTGCAAGAGTATCTCGAGGAGTCTAAGATTAAGGAGATCGTGAAGAAGCACTCCGAGTTCATTTCATACCCCATCTTCCTCCACATTACTAAGGAGGTTGAGAGGGAGGTTCCTGATGAGGACGAGGAGGAAGAGAAGGCAGAGGAGGGCGATGACAAGAAGCCCAAGATTGAAGAGGTTTGTTTAGTTGTTCCATGTTATTGTTTATATATATCTAACCTTCGCGTAGGTTGATGAAGAAGAAGAGAAAAAGGAGAAGAAAACCAAGAAGGTGAAGGAAACCAAGGAAGAGGAAGAGGAGTTGAACAAAACAAAACCCATCTGGACTCGTAATCCTTCTGACATCACTACTGAGGAGTATGCCAGCTTCTACAAGTCCTTATCCAACGATTGGGAAGACCACCTTGCTGTCAAGCATTTCTCGGTTGAGGGTCAACTTGAGTTCCGTGCCATCCTTTTCGTCCCTAAGCGTGCTCCTTTCGACCTGTTCGAGACCAAACGCTCCAAGAACAACATCAAGCTTTACGTCCGCCGTGTGTTCATTACTGACGACTGTACTGATTTGATTCCGGAATGGCTTGGTTTCATCAAGGGAGTTGTCGATTCTGAAGATCTCCCACTCAACTTGTCTCGTGAGACTCTCCAACAGAACAAGATCTTGAAGGTTATCAAGAAAAACATTGTCAAGAAGACTCTTGAAATGTTCAACGAGATCTCCGAGGACCGCGAGCAGTTCGACAAGTTCTACACTGCCTTTAGCAAAAACATTAAGCTTGGGATTCACGAGGATGCCCAAAACCGTCCTGCCCTTGCCAAGCTTCTCCGCTTCAACTCTACTAAGAGCGGGGATGATGCCACATCTTTGACTGACTACGTTACCCGCATGCCCGAGCATCAAAAGCAGATGTACTACATCACTGGCGAGTCTTTGAAGGCAGTTTCCAAGTCTCCCTTCTTGGACGCTCTTAAAGCCAAGGACTTCGAGGTTCTCTTTTTGGTCGACCCCATTGATGAGTACGCTATGACTCAACTCAAGGAATTTGATGGCAAGAAATTGGTTGATATCACCAAGGACTTCGAGCTTGAGGAGACCGAAGAGGAGAAGAAGCAGCGTGAGGAGGAGGAGAAGGCCTTCGAGGGACTGGCTAAGACTCTCAAGGAGGTTCTCGGTGAGAAGGTCGAGAAGGTTGTCGTTTCCCACAAGTTAGTTGATGCCCCTGCTGCCATCCGTACTGGTCAGTTTGGCTGGTCCGCCAATATGGAGCGTATCATGAAGTCACAAGCTCTGCGTGGTAAGCTCAACTCTTTTCGGTGTTTACTCTTGACATGCTCTGACTTTAATCGACCTAGATACATCAATGAGCTCATACATGGCTTCCAAGAAGACCTTTGAAATTTCTCCTAAATCACCTATTATTAAGGCCTTGAAGGACAAGGCTGAGGAGGAAGGTGGCTCCAAGGCTGTCGCTAGTATTGCCACCCTCTTATACGAGACTGCGATGTTGACTTCTGGCTTTACTCTCGAGGAGCCCAATGCCTTTGCTCAGCGCGTCAACCGCCTCATCTCGCTTGGTCTCCAAATTGAGGAGAAGGATGAGGAGGAGGAGGAGGAGGAGGAGCCTGAGGCCGAGGCAGCTCCGGCCGCCGAATCTTCAGCGGTCCCTGAGAGCTCGATGGAGGAGGTTGACTAAGCTTAATGGTTTACTTTTCCTTCTTCAAATAAAAAGTTTCTTTCTTTGTTTTTTTCATGTACTTTTTTCCCCCCTGTCTTTCGGTTGATAGGGTGATGAACGAACGGCAGATATAGGGTAACGGATTTCATTTTCTCGTTTTTTCCTGCTTGAATCCCTTAATGTATTTCTTAACCAAAGAAATCATTCGCCAAATGCATTGGGGACTAGCGTGGTGAATACTCTTGATGTTTAAAGGTTGAATTAATTGAATACAATAGCGTCTGTCTGAACCTATTTATTATTTGGAAGAGAGACCAGTATGGTGACTTGTCAAGGCTGACGGTGGCATATGCTCGAGCACACTGCCACCTCCTAAGCTGACCCATTGCAGAGTCCAGTAATTTAGAAGAACAGACTTCCTGGAGGTGTTTAGTCTATCCTGCTGCCCAGTAGGCGTAACGTATCGTAATCTCTTTAAAATATGTTTCCAACGTCCAATAGAAGAAAGAACTTGGTATCGGTAGGGCAAAGACTTGAATAATTGAACCCTGTGCATGTCGTTGGGCTTTCCTTTCCCAGTAAGGCCTGGCAATTTTTGTTTTTTTCTCCGTCTCGGAGGAGGAAGGGGGCCGTGTTTTCGCTGTTCTTGGGCCAACTTTCCGGAGAAGGGAATTTCTAACTACATCCCGCAGGGCCCAACTACCGTATGCAAGTTTTTATGATTCTAGAAATTTTCGGGATTGGCGACCATCTCTTGGGGCGGCAGGCGTGGATCTTTGGCCGGAATAAGTTCGAACCCTCCGTATTTACGATAACGCAAGGAATGGATTGTACGGGGTAGGGCTGCATTTTAGGCCAGGTGCTGCTGCTACGGCAGTTTTGTCTATCCGTAGAATAACCTTTTTTTTTTTGAGTTCTGCCATGGGACCTAGGATGGTGACACCTTCACCGGCTCACCATGTTCTAGTTTTAATCACGGAAAGAACTGCATGTTGTCCCAAGTTTTACGAAGATGCATCAAAAGCCGGCGCTTTGGCATCACTAGAGAGAAAGAGAGGGGAAAACAAGCTACCTGTTGGAATTAGGCTTTCGGATATGCACTGTCTACGCATTAGAGTACGATAAAGCCGGTCATTCACCCAGAATCACCCTTGGTTCCAGTTTTCTACTTTCTGAGTTAGACTTACTACATTTGACTTTGTCCCTCATGTTACCGCCCAATCAGTCGACTAGTTATGCAATTCTGTTCTCACTTGTTTTCTCTTGTCTTCCATATTGTTTCCTTATCTTCTTTCCTACTGCGGATATATGTTGATGTTTCACTGTATAAATAGTAGGCCTTCCTGGCCCTCCGAGATTAAAATGAAGTGTTCCTAAGTATCTCTCGCACGTACATGTTTCCGGTATACCGCTTGACAATTGAACCGTGTTTCAATACTACTACTAGTAATTCCCGCGAGTGAGAGTGTATGAGCTCCTTTGAGATGCCCATTCATTCCGCAGGCCCAAATAGGTTATTATCATCCACGAACACGAAATGTGTTTACTGGATGGCAGGGGCACCCCTTTGCTTGCTCCTTTGCTTGTCAGGATCCTATTTACAACACTCCTTCATCGCGGGGCAATGAGCTGAGCATGTGCCAACTTTCTAGACCGATATCTGCTTATCAGCCATAACTTTAGCCCACAAAAATGGGGGGATATCCCACAAAACATACTTGTTTGGCACTCGGTGTTGCGAAAGGAGCTTTGTCTATACACCCCTGGCATCTCTGGAGTCTGCCATAATGTCTGATACCATTTATCTCCGGCGAACGTAGTTGCTCACAGCGCTCACAGCTCCAACAACCCTTTGAGCAGCCAACACCCGGGAGAAGAACTATAAGTTCTTTTGCGTATGGTTCGCCAAGGCTGTATCCAGTTCTTACGAGGATGTCTTAGGCTTCGAGTTGTTCCAGGATTCTAAGGTGGTAGGAGATGCCGGTTTTGTGCCAGAGGCGGATTATCCCAGGGCAATAAGAGGGGCACTCTTGAACTGCAGGCGGGGGAGTGGGGATTTGTGGACTGTGGGACACTGCTCTGAAGAGAAAAGTGAGAAGTTAGGTCTGCTTGTGTCAGCCGTAAGAACCCCAGGAACATCCTCCTGATCAATACGAAACGGGCTCCTAGAAGCGTGAATCAAAAGGGCAAGTGGATTCTTCTGCCTGCTGCAATGGGTGTCTAGAAACAACCCTAAGGAAACCGGGACTGGGACGACTATAGGATGTTTTCTCGAGGGGCCTTTTCGGCAGGAAATGACATAGGATGCTCAGTCCCTAAGAATGAAGCGGTGCTAGAGGTTTCGGATCTGAGCTCAATCCATCGGGGTCTGAATCGGCTTGAATCACAAGAATTATGCCGGGGGTGAAGAGGGGAGAGAGAAGTGGACTGGTTTAGCCCTATTGGTAGATTTGAACGAGGGGGGTGGGGTATATAGGCAAGTTTGGTAGGAGAAGGGATAAAAGGGGATGAATAGAGAGTACGAGAGAGGCCTTTGATGACTTTCTTGCTCTTTATAGTAGAATTTATTCTGATTTTAGCCACGGTTATTTGCCTAGTTTCTACATTTGTATCTGTGAAAGGGTTGAGAAGAAAAGATGAGTGCGAGATACAGACAATGACTAGTAGGCCAGGTAAAGAGAGTTCAAATCAAGGGAAATCCGTATATCTAATCATTTAGGAGACCAAGTATTGGTATATACGAGAAGGCGCCTGGACTGCCCACACTGGTAGTGTATCGTACCTTCATAAATCCGTGCTAGTAGGTCTCCAGGCGCTATGTGAGACTGAATACTTGGTTCCTTAAGTCTGCTCCGTATGATATCAGGATTTGTGCCTTCTCCGGACGGGGAGTTGTGCTGCAATAGCTAGATATCTCGCTCCTACACTCGCCCTACACGTTTGGGACTGGAATAGGGGCTTGATAAACTGTACAGACGGTTGGTCCCCAAAGCTCTTGTACAGTTGTCTAAAGTTAGGAGTAGTGACAGAAATGCAAGGGGACGGACTTTATAGTAACTATGACCACTATAAGTTCTCGTGGGAGTCGGAATGGAGCCAGGGATTGCTAAGGGAGAGCTGAAGTGAACGAGCCAACCAGAGGTCGAGGAGACATTGATTTTGCCGCACTATAAGGTGGACTTTCCACGATGTAAAGGAGTGAAGAAAAACAATTGGGCGGAACTGTATAAGCCCATAGTAGCGCCCATTGAGAACAGTAACCTGGATCCTCCCAAAAAGCTGGAGCCTAAGACATGGACAGAAGAAGAGAATTCATTTAGAAACCTGAGGCTATAGATTGGTTCCCAGTGTCCTAATTGCTCAGGAACTAGTCTCTTGAATTTCTGAGGCTTTTTAAGGGGTGACGGATTTCATTGTCAAGGTCGCTTTTTTAACTGTTCTTGGTTAGTAAATGATTACAACCCATGTGTCTGGGCAGTTATCTCAGAAGAAGTAAAACAGTCCCACCACATTAGGCTGGTGTCACACTACTCGAGTACCGTAGATTCTGGGTAAACTCGACCCGCCACCATTCCCGGTATGGCAGTTACTATCCCCGGAAGAGCGAATTCGCCACGGGGTTAGTCTTTGAGAGGAATAGTGGCTGCCTTAAGAAGCATGGCGGCGGGTCGAGTTTACCCAGAATTTACGGTAGTTGAAGCCCTGTTTATGATACAATGGCAAATCTGCATCCAGAACCTCCCACCTACTTTATCAACTGTAGGCCTTACATCTTAGTAACGGTGAAATATCATCGTTTGCATGCATCTTACCACATTGTACTCGTAATTTTCTGACGTTTGTGAACACGGCTGCTATTGCATGCACCAAAATCCTGAGGCTCTGGTCGATTTTTTGCCCATATGCAATAGCAGTTGTGTTCACAAACGTCAGAAAATTACGAGCCTAGCACACGAGTAATAGCAATCTGGGTTTTATTGTTACCGGGAATAACGACATTATCGGCCAATCAAGCAACGCATGAAAAGTGCATGGTCGAGAACCCCAAGACGCAAAGGTTTGCTAAATCATAGCTTCCGCCAGCGCACAAACTCAATCAGGACCCGTAGGCTAAAGATTCGTACGAGTGAGAAAATATGACTCCAAACGAGCCAAGAAATGAGCCGTCGTCCCAGTTATTAGCCGATCTTCGATGCATGCAAGATTCGTGTCTTGTATGAAGTGGCTGGATTGGCCAGGAGTGGGAAATCAAGGGCAAAACATTGGGCAAAACGCCTCTTACGTAAGTTTCCCCCAAATACATGAGATTCGAGGGGACAGAGTGACAGAGGTTGGGATAAATATCTTACACGGGGGGGGGGAATAGCAATTTTGAAAGAATCATGGGATTCTTTGTCAATTCAGTGGCGGTGGCTGTTTTCCGCGACCGCTGGTGGTGGTGGAAAAGCGAGGGTATGATATATGCAGGGCGCCCGGTGTGAAGATGCAGAACGTCGGGATAGTGTACAGCGCTTCTAGAGAAAAAGTACTCAATTATCGTGAGGTTTAAGGGGTTAGATACACAAAAAGTCTCATAAATGACAGCAGCATAACGTATAGTGTCGGACAGCCCTCCATCGGGGAGAAGGCAGACTGTTACGGTAACCTGAGTAATTTATGAAAATAATTTTCTGCACCCATCTTCAGCCGGGACCCCCAAACCCCAGCTGCGAACTGTAAGTTAGCGCCAGCGAGTGCGAACACTAGGGTTTTTGTAAGTTATGATTCACCTCTCGTTTCTTCTGAGCTTGAAACAACTTCAACCTCTCCCTCCACCCACCCCCGCTATTGATAACCATTAGCTCGCCATTCATCTATCATACTGCTTCTTCTTCCCTTTCGGATAAGGATATCTACAATCTACTCTGGACGTTTAAGCCACCCTTTCTTTCTTCTTTCCCCCTCGTCTCTTATAACTCTTTGGCTCGTTTGCCACTGGCACAAACCGACACACTGCTTTCGTTGGTCTGCTCAACTGTGGGTGTGTTGTTCCGATTTTTCTCCCCCTCGAGAACCCCCGTAGTCGTTGTGCCCCCAAAAATAGACCCGCTGGCGTCACATTCCGACCTGCCGAATCCGCAACAACACTCTGAACACTTACGACAACAGAATCATCTCCACACAAATCACCTAGGCCCGCAGGAAATACTTTGTACCGCCGCCTCCCTTCTCTGGGATCCTAGGTTTACCTCTGCTAAGCGTCAGCACTTTCCACCCAAACGCCTGGACGTCGGCTCACCCTTTAGTCCACCAACCCCCGCTTCAGAGAGCAGCAGGGAGGACACAGAAGACGAGGAAGGTGATTCAATTTTCTCAGAAGCGGAAGCAGAAACAGACCGAGAAGATCGCGAAGAAAGGTTTCGAAAGAGTAGGAAGATTACTCCAGAGCAAAAGAGCCCTAGCGCACCTGTTGAAGTAGTTACTATGGACCAAACCGGTAAACGCCATCCGAGCTCTTTCCAGCAGCTGGAGAAACTGGGCGAGGGGACATATGCGACGGTAAGATTCGCGTCTTCGTGTCCGCTTTCGTGTCCTCATTATGTTACAAAAGTTTCCAACAAAACTAATTAGGGATCCACACTTAGGTATTTAAAGGAAGGAATCGGCAAACTGGAGAATTGGTAGCTTTAAAGGAGATCCACCTCGACAGCGAGGAGGGAACACCTTCAACCGCGATTCGTGAAATCAGTTTGATGAAAGAACTTAAGCACGAAAACATAGTCTCGCTCCACGATGTGATACACACCGAATCGAAGCTTATGCTCGTTTTTGAATTCATGGACCGAGATCTTAAGAAGTACATGGATCATCGTGGGGACCGCGGGGCTCTTGACTACGTTACGATCAAGTCCTTCATGCACCAACTCCTCCAGGGGATTGCTTTTTGCCACGATAACCGCGTTTTGCACAGGGATTTGAAGCCGCAGAACCTTCTCATCAATAACAAAGGGATGCTCAAACTTGCCGATTTTGGCCTTGCTAGGGCCTTTGGTATTCCGGTTAACACCTTTTCAAATGAAGTTGTAACTTTGTGGTATCGTGCGCCTGATGTCCTCCTTGGCTCCAGAACATACAACACAAGTATAGATATCTGGTCCGCAGGATGCATTATGGCTGAAATGTATACCGGAAGACCGCTCTTCCCCGGGACCACCAATGAGGACCAATTGCAGAAGATTTTCCGTCTCATGGGAACCCCCTCTGAGCGCTCTTGGCCTGGAATCTCACAGTACCCAGAGTACAGGAATAATTTCCACATCTACGCGACCCAGGACCTTCGTATGATCCTCCCGCAGATCGACCCCATGGGCCTAGATCTGTTGAGCCGAATGCTACAATTGAGGCCCGAAATGAGAATCAGCGCCAAGGATGCTCTTAGACACCCGTGGTTCGCCGATCTAAAGCAACTCCGTGCAGGCATAATGCAAGGTCAACAGCAAGCAGGGGCAGAGAGAGCAAGGTTGGAAGCAGCTGCAAGGGCGCAACAACAGCAGGGAATGGGGATTGGTGGTGGTATGGGAGGACAGGTTTACTAGGAGAGGGGTTGCGACTATGGCTTTGCTATGATTCTGATAAGGGTATTAGATGGTTCCGGGACCTCCGGCGTTGTCCAGGACGTATGGGTGGTTTTGACGGGAGTTCTTTGGGGCTTGTTCTCTTTCCTTTGTTTGCTCTGGATCTCTTTCCCTCCACCCCTCCCTTCCCCTCGACCCGCTTTCTATTTCCTGCTTAGTTTCATTTTTATCCCATTCCTATTTTCCCCCATTTGGTGGAGTGTTTTGCTCGAATCTCATTTTCGTGTTTGCTCTGCCGCCCATGCTGGGTTTCTGGTTTACCCCTATTAGCCCTATTGAACCTTCCTTGGAGGGGATTTCTCACCTTAGAATAAAGGGTAGGGAATAGTAGCTGGACAGCGTTGGCTACCTGGGAGCCGTTGCTATTTGTTAGGCATGTAAAGTTAGCTTTTGCTTCTTACTTCCATTTGTTTCCTTGCGACTTGGTGGTGATCTGAGATCCGGGATATCCCAAGCGGGAGGGAATAAAATTACGAGAAACGATACTTATTTTGCGAACGTGAGCTTTTTTGTGCCTTATTCCGCTACTATTGCTGATGCCGTCCACGCCTTTTCTTCCCAATTTCTGCTCGAGAAGGAGCAACAGTTTTCTCAAACGCAATGGCCGAACCACCAGAGCTCGTCACCAGCTGATCTAGGATCCGAATTATTCATGCTTAACTAGACGCCCGCGGTAGCAATTCGTCCGACTGGGTCAATCACTCCAGAGCGTTAAAGCCGGCGTTTGCTGTGCGCGCCTGCACGATTCCTTTCGAATAGTGGACTTTATGGTGTGCTATGCGCCCTGACGCATACGCACTCGCTCGCGAGTTTCCTCTTTCCGTAAGGCGTTGCTGAGTTTGAGGTAGTTGTGCTTTTGGCCTATCAACTCCCACCCTTGGGTATTATACTATCGCAGTCGATATTCCGAGTGATCTTCAATGAAGTCGTGACCTTTCGAGGAGTAACTGGGTGGCAGCACAGTAATCGGATGCAGGGTACGTTGCGGTCGAGGCCAGGTTTTACCTGTACAACGTGGGGGCGGAATGTGAACCGGAACATTTGTTATCCCGTCGGCCGTCATGCTCATGCCGTCATTGCCTGTCGGGAGACTTGAGATGGTTGTCCGGAATTGCTCGTGGTTTTTTGATAGATTGCGGGAAGGGCTTTTCGGAACTGGAGTAGGTGGTGGATGGCAATGGTCCTAAACTAGGCCAGATTGGTTTTCTCAGACGAATACTATGAATTGTTCATGACTGGAACGGATTCCCCTGGAGCCCTGTTTGTAAAGGGAGCTCTGGTAATTATAAATTTAAATATGGTAGTCACTCTGCTTGGTGAAAACTAAACATGGTCTACCCCCTCCTAGCTCTCGGGGCGACCAGAAGTAACATTGAGTATTGCGTGTACTGCTAGATAATTGATTATAATATACTGCTGCTGCCTAGAGGAGGAAGGGCGGGAAATGGGGGGTGAATAAGCCCCCCACTTTGTTTCCTTCTCTCTTTCTTTCTTTTCCGGTATTCATTTTCTAGGACGTTCGGGGAAAGAACATTCACAAGAGCAATTTTCGAGAGGAGATGGATAATTAGGAGGAGATTTAGTGGTATCATTGGAGATGGGGGGGTGGAATCGGGGTTAGGTTTTGCTAGGGAAAAAAAAAATGAGAGATGTTGTTCTAATATTTGGTGTTTGGTCCTAGGTTCTCTTAGGCATATACCACATTGCGCCGAATAAGAGAGAACTGGCCCAGGACGTCTGTGTTTCGTATCAATATGGTGGGGGGGGGAGAAAGTCCCAGCAAAGCAAAACGCCACCTAATGATACTTAGAAGGAGTGTTTAGACAACCTGGGGCATTCTCTCTTATTCAAGATGATACGGTATATGTATGTATATATAAGGTGGTAGATGGAAGGTCATGGCAAACTTAACTCATTTGCAGTTTATGGATTTTTGATTCCCCCCCCCCACATCCAGTCCACGTTCAGCAATTATGATTGGATGAATAGAAGCAAAACTGCTGCATAAGCGATTTAATCCTAATCAGGGCAACTCTCTCTTAATTGGGAAACTTGTAAATCTGATCCTTTATCCCTTTTTTTATTTTTATTTTTTATTACCAACTGTAACCACCAAGTAAATATTGAATAATTATAACCTTTGTGAAATTGGCGGCCTGAAGGGCTATTGTGGAGGGTTTGGACAGGAACTGATCACAAGCAATACAATTTTTCCCTTCTCTCTCTCTCGAACATATTGCACCTCCTGCCTCCTATCATAGTTCCGATGGATCGAAGGCGATCTAACTCTGCTCTCCAGAGCTATCCTATCCACCACTTGTGGTGATGATGGCCTTGTTCTGCAGTTCAATGGCATCTTTGGCGGTGGCCTCCGACAGACTTAACTATGGCCCTAGTATCGGACTGCTCAGGTTAGATAAGCCGCGGGATGGTCTTAATGCCAAGAGCTCATAAAAAGAACACCACCTGGAGAGAGAGACTCGTGATGCCGGTAGTACGATAGGAACATTATCCGACGAAACTCCGGTCCTGGTCTAAGTCGACAGGGCCGCCGTTTGTGTACGGTACTGCACAGTCTGTACTCATAAATGCCCGACATTTGTAAACCGGACTGCCATTGCGTGCAGTACGGGCCAAGAGTCAACCAGAGCCTTAGGATTTAACATTAGGCAACTATGAGTAGTATAGGCGTTCCTATATATCTCCTTTGAGAATATACTCGTATGATAACCGTAAAAACCGAAATAACCAAGAGTCTCGCTAGGACGTTGGAGGAGTTGCCCCTCCCAGCAAGTTTCTGTCGAATCATTTCTTTTTCCTTGTCTCTGGTGAGGGGGGCTGAAAGAGAATCTTCTCGCTGTGATTGCACCCCCCCCCCCGCCCCCCAATCCGAAGGGGGGAATTCTAGACGTCTCATCATAGCGTTACTTGTATTCTTAAATTGTTTCGGGGGTTTTTACGGTATTGGGCATAAGTTAATGCCACCCGAATACGGAGAGCACCCTGGAATACAGTTATGTTTTCGGACAGGACAGGGGGTTATTTCGCAGGCTAACCTAGATTAACTGTGCGAAAACATATTTCCGGGTATGATACTTGTAGAGTACAGTACCTGTTATGGCAAATTGTCTACGATCTAAGCGCCCATACTAACTTAGATGAGGGCCTAAAATGTCCTGGTTCGGTATTCCTGGTACTTGTATAATGCATGTAATGCCAGTATGAATGCTTATCTTATTCTGCAGGTGTGCAATTGCTATATTGAGGATTCAGTCGAGTCGTTATCATTATCATGTAGGCATAGAGGTTGGTATGATCTATGTCATTAGATGGTCCAACTTCGTCAGGGGTCAATTTCTTGTTTTCTTGTATAAGCAATGAAGCGCATTTCTCATTTGACAATCCGGGATGATAATTTCGTTCACATTTGATCATCGGGGAGCTCGCGATCGCGAAGTAGTAGCAAACGTTGTGCATTTGTTAGAGACCCCTCCGCCCTTTTTCCACCCATCCAATCTATCCATCTAGAAAAACACCGGTTTGAAGGGAAGACGTGAAAGAGGAAAGACCCATATTAATGAATGACTAGTTGATGACGGGGGCTTGGCGAAACCAAGCCAGCTACACTATGATATCACAATCCCCCGTATCCTTCCCATTCACACCAATAAGTTACCCCAGGACTACCTAGTTTTCAAACAAATCAACTCAATCCCCGCCGGGAGAAGAAAGAAGCACAACACCCATATAGGAAACTATAGCGAACTCTTCTTGGAGAACGAGACACCCTCCACCGCCGCGTGATCGCAGAACCAGCTAACCTTGTCACCCCCACCCAAATTCACCAATGCACAAGGCAATACTTCCCCGCCCTCCGCCTCAGGATTTGTGTCAAAGATCTTCCTCAAAACTTCCTGCTTCCCAGCACCCGTCGCGACAAAGGCAATCTTGAGCGCGTGCGTGACGACCGGTAAGGTAAGTGTGATCCTCCTAGGTGGCGGCTTCGGTGAATCCTCGATAGCAGCGACCCAGGCAATCTCCTCGCGCAGTAGTACATGGCCGGGAAAGAGTGAGCAGGTGTGTCCATCGGGCCCGCAACCCAGCAGCATAAGATCGAATATAGGCAGCTTGACCGAGTCCTTCGCCGCGAAGGAACCGATCAGGGAATGCTCGTACGCATCTGCCAGGTCCTGCGTGTCTGAGAGCTTCTCCGGGTCGATGGGGTATACTGTGGGTTGTGGTGCCGTCTTGGGTATCTTGCTGAGGAGTTCCTGCTCCAGCAGGGCGTAGTTGCTGTCTGGGTCCGTGAGCGGCACGGCCCGCTCGTCCGCAAAGAAGATCTCCCACTTGCCCCAGTGGATGTCCGGACTTGCGAGGAGGTCCGGCGAGGCGAGGAGTTTGGGGAGGGAGCCGCCGGAGACGGCAACCTTGAACTTTTGGTGCCGCGCGAGGGCGTCGGATTGAGCTTGGAGGACGTAGCGGTAGAGGTTTTGCTGGAGGGTGGGATTATCGGGGAAGGCGTAGAGGGAGGGCTGCCCGGTCATTTTGGTGGTTCTTAGTGTGACGTTTCTCGTTGCTTTCGAAGGTGATATTGGTTGTCTGTAAATTGATGGGGGTGGTGACTAGGAGAAGGTGGAGGATGAAGTTGTTATTTCAATCTTGGAGTGATAGGGGGGGGGGGGGGGTGATAGATGCGCAATGTGTGTGTGAT
>Ga0307513_10001177_pt1 | contig 37954 bp, 44 predicted proteins | sample 15_EM_MG_FD_202174 | JGI IMG/M metagenome (GOLD analysis project Ga0307513, IMG submission 202174) | Populus trichocarpa ectomycorrhiza microbial communities from riparian zone in the Pacific Northwest, United States - 15_EM | ecosystem: Host-associated > Plants > Roots > Unclassified | place...
CGTGAGAGGATTCATGAGAAGGAGACCAAAAGGTACGGAATAAGCGAGAGCACCCCTAGGGTGTGCAGATATCGGTGAAATTTATCCACCCCTTCCCATGGCAAGCATCACTATCACGTATACGTTGGCGACAACCACCACCGTCCATATCAGGTACCCCAGACCAGCAATAATTTTACCATTGCTGTAATCAACCGTTTCGGTCACAGATGAGGGCGAAGCTTCGACGTCCTGATCGGCTGAGCCGCCTATCTTCGGTGTGGTGAACTTGGACACAGAAGTCACGTCGGGGGTTAGAGGCGGGTCGTCCGCTCTCAGGATGGGTAGATCCGATTCAGGTTTCTTGACACTCATGATCTTCTTGCTCGTGGTCAGCCACACTAACGGGAACACGACAAACGGCAAGACAATCGAGAGCACGACCTGGGAGGCGACAAGAAGTTGGTCGATCCCGGACCTTCCCATGGCGAGTGCAACGATCATCGCCGGTATTAAACTCAGCAATCGCGTCAGGATCCGTCGGAGGAAGGGCTACCGTGGTGTCAGTACTCGAGGTTTCGCGCGAGGATGACGAAACACAAACCGAGATCGACCAGTTCAAGAATCCCTCTGAGACAATCTGACCGGCAACGGTCGCGATAATTGTAGAACTCTGTCCAGAGAACAAGAGAGCGATTGCAAATAGCACACCAGCGGCTGAACGAGTCCCATCAACCTTCAAAGTCCGCTTTTATGGACGACGTCACTCACGTTTACCAACATACTGCGTCAACAGGTCATGAGCGTCGAAAAGGCTCGCAGGATCCTGGGAGTTGGAGCGGTTCCTCCCTTCTCCATAGTAAAAGACCGCGCTTGCAACAATCAGAATCCTGGGGAACAAAGCAACGGTATGAGCACCTATCCGTGAGTCTGCACTCCATCATGCCCACTTACATTGAGTTGATCACAACGGCAATTCCGAGCAGGCTGAGGATGATGTCCACGATCCCGTGGTACACATGCGACTTCACGAACCAATAGGGGTTGTTTTCTCTGTCTTCGTGCCTTTGTGGTCTGTTCTTGTGATCATCGAGGGCCCCGACCCGGAAAGCTTCGCTCAAGGAAGACTTAATCCGGTTTAGAATATCCCTGGGCCCGCGCCGAGCTTCTGGGAGAGATCCAAGGTTCGAGGTGGACGCGTCATCGTCCTTCAGAGGTGCCGAGGACACCCTGTCTTGTGTAGCCAACGCTGAACCGATGAAGAGACTGTGTGGCATAACGGTCGCGCCGATGATACCGATCGCTAAAACCAACGACACTCAGTATTGCCAAACTTGGATGCGAAGTTAAGGTGCTCACACGTATACAAACTACCGGCTTGGAAAACTCCCTTCGAGGGGATGTATCCGAAGAAAGCATCACCCCAATCTACGTCTATTTTTATAATGATGACGAGCATGCAAATTAAAACGGAAAAGACCTAAAGAAATGAAGTGCAAGCATCATCAGATATCGGAACGGAAATGGAGAATGAAAGGCTCGAACATAGACGTACCATAATGGCGATAAGCCATTCAAATGATTTAACCGGTCGTCGCCGGAGGGGGTCGCCAACCAATAGGATGACGAAGACGTCGCAAGCGGTGATGAGGACACCCGCCCACAATGGGAGTTTCGGGAACAGCATGACGAGCCCCATAGCGGAGCCAAGGAGTTCCGCGAGATCGGTACTTATGATGGCAATCTCTGCGAGGACATAGAGAGGGTAAAGGACGAGCCAGCGGTATAGCAACGTATGTTTTGGGCGATTGTAGAACAAGAGACGGCAATGCGAGGCGAGATCTAGAGGGAGTACCCGCTGGTCAGCGCTGTTCGAGGACGGTCGGGGCGTTCGGTGTTCAAGGTTTTACCTGTTCCGGTGACGCATCCCAGTTTACTCGCAAGACTCTATAGAGCGTATCGGCCGCATGAGATTCCGGTTCGGACCATAATGGAAGAAGCCGCACCTGAAGTAGAACAGCGAATAGGCCCGCTAAGAGGACGACGAAGAGCAGTGTATATCCGTACTCCGATCCGGCTTGCAAGTCTACCCCCCAGTTCCCACTTGCGGACAGAGTCAGACACCAAACAAGACAAAACAAAGGAGAGGGTAAAAACATACGGGTCAAAATACGCGACTGCGCAAACGAAACCAACTCCGGTGTGTTTGGAAAGATGGACAGTGACGACATCATAAGCTTGTTTTAGCTTCTTATGCACCTGCCACTTGCGTTTTTCCGCTTTGACTTGCGGCGGGCCGGACATTTTGAGTCGGTGGGAGAGGGAGGGGAGAAGAGAGGGGACGAAACGCAGGAACGATGTGCTGGGGTCGTACTTATGGGCAACGCCATGGGTTACCAGAGAAGCGGAGAGGGTACAAGACAGTGGTACAATCCGCTGCACCGGATCCCTCGTTCAATAACAATTCACACAAAAATCTCCGCTCGGACTCGGGGCTCTCACTACCGTTGTACTGGCCATACAGCACAGCCAACAGTGCACACATTCTAGTTTCAAACCCGGGGCGGTCGTTGTGCTCGAGATCCCCTATGTCGGGTTGCCCGGGCGATTCGAGCCGATGTGGACGGAGGCGGAGTTTTCCGGCCAGCGGCTGCCTCGGATGGAAATGTGGGTCCAAAACAGGTGCCACAATGTAAGGCTTGGCTAGTCCGGCGGAGGGGTAGCGTATCGTGACATGTCCCGCTATCGCAGGACGCATCACAGGGAAAGCCAACTGAATCGCTGGGGAAACATAACGATAGAGTAACAGTACAGCTAACAAACACGCTAATACCGTTTCCCTGTCGATGTCGTCGCGTCTACCTCATCATCCGCGTCACGGATCAAGTGTTCCTCCCACCAATCCGACCCTCAAGTCCAACCCAGCTTCGGAAAGGTTTTACCAACACTCCCAGGCACAGAGCCAGAACACGACGCGTCTTGGGGACCCGTTCGAATGGAATCCTCTCCGAAGCACTCGGGGGAAGCAGTCCAAGGGATTCTGACAAAGCGCGGTTCACAGCGTTGCTTTCCCCAGGCCATACGAAGGGTACCCTAAGCCTCTCCATCCGTCCGCCGTCACACGCTTGATACCAGAGCTGGCAGGCCAACCATTGCCTGCGACACCCCCGGCAGGACATGTCGTCTTCCGATAAGAGGTGTTCAGGGCGGGAGCAGACTAGACACGGGGCGACCACCAACCGGGGAGCAGAGGACACGAAAGAAGATCGACGCTTCAGCAAGACATTAGAGCGTGCAGTGACAAACTTTTCGACGGTGATGGGTGAGGACGGAGGGAGAAGAGGAGAACCGACGGAACCGCGTGGAGTCGGCGGAATCAATGCAATCAAGGGTAATATCTCCGTCGGAGCGTCCGTGTAGGAGGACGACGTCCGTATTGTATTCAACTCCGTCCAGTCAGTTGCCGGGCCCCGGGCACCGACGAATTGGAACTGTTGCTGTTTTGGGTCGTCAGCTCTAGAAACACAGGACGATTCTTTGGGTGCGCGCCTGACCTTCTCGTGGTTCCCATTCGACCCATCCAAAGTTGAGCTTATACCTTTGGTAGACTTGACGATAGTTTGGCGTCCATACGACCGTAAAGACTGCTGCAGGACTGGGTAAGGGACGCTTCACTGGTCTAGTCAACCACCCAAGACGTACACGTCGCTGACAGCTGCCAGCATCCTGTCCAGGATGTCTGTCATCTGGACTAGAAAAAGACAGTTGTTGGTTTGTGGAGCCGGGAAGAAAAGAGGCAGCCGCATGATGTGTCATGTGGGCAGGACCCGTGCTACATCCAGGAACGCTCTCGCCGGAGACGAGTCCTCGCTCCGAATTTTCCTGATGGGCCGAGCTGATGTGGTAAGGACCCTGAAGGTGCTTGTAACGACACTCTGGTAAGAAAACCACGCCAAGACCAAGTGTCAAGAGTAACCGACAGGATGAGGAGTGATGACCATTCCGAAGCGGTGGAAAGCTCGCTTCAAGGATGCCAAACTAGGGAACAGAGATGTGATCTTCAGCCCAGACAAGAACATGAAACAGGGAGCACAGCCTTCCAGAGGTCAGTGGTACCGTAGATGTGGATGAGGACAAAAGTTCGGAACCGGGACCAATCACCACCACGTGAGATCCCTGAACCAACCCAGGGTGAGATTCGAAAGAGTACACATTAGTTTCTAAGAATACGGGGGTTGCTACAACTAGGAAACAATCGGTGGGGTATGTCTATGCGAGTATAATCCAGCCTTAGATTATGCGACCAAAGGAGAAGGGGTAGGTGTCGGTTCGTCCACACCCGAGACAGCCGCTGGGATGGGTATCCTCGCCGGGTTCGTGGGGATCTTCGGCGTATTTAAAACGTCGTCCAAATATGGGTTCGGTCTCCATTCTTTTGGTGTCCCCACCTGTACTTGGGATTCTTCCGACAACTCCACGGCATCCGAAGCGTCCAGAGTCAAGTTCGAGTCCTCAGCGATAGCTGTAGTAGTCGGAATTGGACGCGGGGTTCTCTGAGGGCGAGCCTCGATTGTGTGGCAAATTTCTTCAAAGTCTGCCTTCCCTTGGGACCAGTCTCCCGCCACATCGTTCATGTCATCGTAACACTTGGCTTTTGCAAACCTGTCCTTGAACTCCTTCTCCTCCGCTCGCGTGCACTCGACGTGGCCCCCGCGGAACTGGATTCCACAAAATTTGGAGTTCCCCCAGTGGTTACCGAGATACCTCGACTATAGGAACGATGAGTTATATGGTATCAGTTGGAGGTGTAACTGAGCTGCTTACAACACGAAGATAGGTCGGGACAAGTGTCCGGTGAACGTCAACCAATGGTGTAGGAGAAAAACACGAAGGATTAGCCTCCGCAGCGGTGGCAATCATGACGGAATGAGCACCTGTGAAGAATGAATTGGCCGATGATCGCACGGGCCAAAATCGACGCTGACCTGTGACCTCTCTCACTCTCTTAGAATCTTCATAACCCAAACAATCTCCATTCTCGATAATAGCCACCCCCTTCCCCATCTTCTCAACAAACTCCACAACCTCCCTCAACCTCTCAATAGTCGCCTTCTCCGTCTTTCGCATGTTCCTCGTTCGGCAGTGCACGGTCAAAGCCGAAACACCAGTATTGATGATCCTCTCTACGAGCTTCAACGTATCCTCTTGGGTGGGCAACAACCTAATCTTCGCCGACACGCTGATCTCAGGCGGCATCGCATTCCTCAGTGCGGTCAAGATCGAACACAGTAAATCCGGATTCGTGAGCAATGCGGCCCCCATACCGCCGGAAGTTGAGAAGGGTTTCGGGCAGCCGCAGTTCAGGTCAATGCCCGAGACATCGTTCATGACGGCCTTGGCCGCTTTTACGGCGAGCTCTGGATCTGCGGAGCCGATTTGGTAGATGAGGTAGGGTTTTTCGATGGGATGGGTTGACCAGATGGCTCTGGATTTTCCGTTGTAGTTCACGACTCCGGTCGCAGCTAGAAACAGCGGCGGAAATTAGCCACCTAATGAATGAAAATGGGATGCTGGGTGGCAGGTCAGAGGGAAGGGACCGAGACGTACGATCGACAACCCGTTCGGCATGGAGGATCGCCTTGTCGACGATTTCCGGACCCCACACGAGAGAAGCACCGTACTTTAGAGAGAAAAGCCTCGTAGGCACTTCGTACACAAGACATGAGCAAACTCCGAAGAGGAGACTAGGTGGGGTTAAAAACTTACAAGCACCTGACCGGACCATTGGAGCCAACATAATCCCATTCTTGTAGTCCTCGCTCGTCAGAGGAACCTCCAACCTCGGTCTTTTGGCTTCCCTCGGGGACGAAGGAGTGGACAAAGAGCGCTCACGTCGAGACATTTGCACGGCAGATCTGATGGACTTGAGGGAGAACTGACTCGGACGGATGAGAGGTCGCATCGGAATTTGGCACAAGTCGTCCCGGACTCACGTGCGATTGATCGGGGCGATCGTGACCGGAACGCCTCGACGCGTCAAAAACCGTCGCGCCCCACATACAGTCGTCACTCACGATGCGGCGAGGCTGACACCATATACAGAGAAAATGACGGTGACAACAGTAACCAAAAATCCTTTTAAGGCTGCGTAAATTCGTACAAGCGTTACATCTACAAACACAGCATCTGATTCATAAACCTAAATCAATACCATCCCTTCCGTTTACGATGTATCTCGAGGATGAGGCCGTAATTTGGACAGGAGCTCATTATTCTTCTTCTCGCGCCATTCGCAGCTGGTACGAAACTCGCAGGAACTGTAGGTGGGACGCATCAGTAAAAGGTTGAACAGCGAGTGGCTACAAATCGTACTGGCATCTACCAGTATCCTCCAGATCGACTCCGTCGGGTGGGCGAATCCCATGCCACCACTCAAGCGCTTTCTCCAACCGTGAGTCCAGAGTTGCATCGTCCATCACAAACGAAGTGGACTGAATAAGCCCGGATCTTTGGTCTTTCTCTTCTGCTACGCGGCTGTCGGAATTCGTGTCCGATTCATCAGGGTCTGATTCTGCATCCCTCTTCGGAGGTGGACTCGTTGGATTGAGGGATGCTTGATCCGAAACTGTATTCCCTGTAGCCTGTGCATCCCGTAGACTCTCCGCGATAGCATGTGGTAGGGCTGGGTCCTCATGCTCCGCTTGAGCAAGACTGGCAATAATTGCTCGATTGAGTTCCCTTTCCTCTTGAGACTTTATCACCCGTCCTTTGTTATCGTTCGTGCGCCGCCGTTTCCTTCGTCCGGAGGTTTCCCGCTTCCGGTAGTTCAAGGTCAATGTGGGATCCACGGAGGTTATTCCAAGAAGGTGGAGAGATTTCTTCCAGAAATCAACCAATGTGTTGAGACAAAACTGGGATTGTTTTGTATCCCCGTCATCCGCCGTGGACCCCTGCTGATCCGGTGTGCGCGAGGCGACGTCGTTGGAGGATAACCCGGTTTGCTCGCAAAAGTGGTCAGAGAACGGTTCGTAAGGGTCCACACCAACTCGAAGCCAAAACACATCGAAATCCAGGTAGTGGACCTCGGACTCCAGGTCAAAGGGAGACTGAGTAATTCTGGATAGAAGGCGGTGATATAACATCAGCTGTGTGCGAGCCTGCGTGGAGTTACGCTCTGACGGAATGGTAGGCACATCCCGTGTCTTCGTGTCGGAAACGCGCAGGGACCGTTGTGCGGCTTGGTCATTAGTAATCGAACCGCCGTCCATCGGGTTTTCCACACTTTCGATAGAAATCTCATCCTGCGATTGTTAAAAGGGGAAGTTAACGTTAGAGTTTCAACTCACAATGATGCCTAAGACAGTGTGGTCGTGAATTAATCCAAAAACCGGCATCTCGCGCTGGGAAATACGGTCAGTAAACCATAGAGGCGGGAAAGCAACCGTGAGAAACCTACACAGAACCCGTGCTTTGCCAGATCCTCAAGGCAGTCCAACATGTTGATTAACCTGTGGTCGAAGAAGGGTTCGATGAGTTAACCCATTTGCGGAATACAGTTATATCATTACCGTGTTGCCCAGTACTCTTCAGGTGTCTCGATATCTACCCGTACTTGGGGAGGGCGAATCTCCCTCTCAAGGCGGCGGTGAACGACCTGCGGTAGATTCTGGTTCAACGATGGGGCGTGTCATATTCAAGCGGGAAACCTACTCTACCCGCTTTGAGGATGTTTTCGTTATTGGACGCGATTGAATGAGAAGCAACTATCGTGTTCCCCTCTCTGGAAACGAAGGTCTGTGGGCGGTCCTTGAGTTTGAGACCCCATCCTTGTCGTTGCCGATACTCATATTGTAGTTCACACCTACGGAGCGTTGATCAGCGGACACGCGAAACTCGCGCAGTGTCGTTGCCGCCATACGCACCATAATGGGCCTATCAAGTCTGACACTGAGAGAGACCTGCCGCTTCGAAAAGCGTCGTAGGGGGGTTCCGGCAGGGGACTGCGAGGCGACGCAGTCGGAGGTGGCGAGACAACGGGCTGAACCTCTTGTTCCACCTGAATTATAATCCGTGCCTCGCATTTGAACTCGGAAAGTGGGGGAACTGGTTCCGGTTGAACAGGGGTGTAAATTTTGCCCTCATAAATGCGGTCAATACGGGCAAGATCTTCCTCGGTGAACTCGAGGTCCTCGAAGTGGGCGAAGTAATCTTCATCCGCGCCCTCATCTTGTGTCATTTCGCCAGAGACTTCGCTGGGAACACTACCGCTTTGGTCAAGGATGGAGGTCAGGGTGGGAGCATCTGTCCAGGTTCTGACTCTTCAAGTGATCGGTGGTTGTAGCTCATTTGAGCATCAACGACTTTCATCATGTCCACTGCACCCCCACATCCCGAGCAACAACCGGTTGCGGACCCCCTTGAGGCCCCTGAAACAGCACCCGCACAAGAGGAAGTTGCCTCGGAAACTCTGTACATCCAAAATCTCAACGAGAGCATCCAAATTCCAGGTGCGATCACTACACGATTCCCCCTGGAAGTTGACAACTTGTCTGACCATTTCGACTGCAGTGCTGAAAGCATCTTTACGTGGTCTCTTTAAATCATACGGCGAAGTCCTTGATGTTGTCGCGCATAAGAATCTACGGATGCGCGGTCAAGCTTTCGTCTCATTCGCGTCCGTTGACATCGCAGAGAAGGCGGCGAAGGAGGTTCGAGGATTCCCTCTGTACTCGAGACCCATGGTACGGTTTTTTCGTGAACATCTTCTTCCGATTGATTGAGTCGCCCACCCAAGCAAATATCGTTCGCGAAGTCTCGGTCAGACGCTGTGGTGCAGAAGTTGGATCCTTCGACATTGGACACTCACAAGGCAAGGCGGTTACAACACAAGAGTACGCCTCCCCTTCGAATGTTATTCATATGGAACTTCTCACCATTGTTTTTTGTGCAGAAGACACGCGATACACCAATCCCTTGAAACAGAAATTTAAAGCAAAGAGATTGGCAGCGGAGTGTACGAATCATATCCAGTCGCTTCATCCGTCAATTTTTCTCATCGCATCATCTCAGCCGATCTTGGTGCTGCTCCCGTGGCACGGAGGCCAAACGTTCAGATGCCGGATGAATACCTGCCACCAAACAAGATTCTTTTCTTGCAGAACCTCCCAGAAACGGTCACAAAGGACCAACTCAACGCGCTGTTTTCTCAGTATCCCAATCTACACGAGGTTCGTCTCGTCCCGTCGAAGAAAGACATCGCCTTCGTCGAATATCTGGACGAAGGGAGCGCCACCGCCGCGAAGGATGCCTTACACAACTACAAACTGGATGGGGAGAACAAGATCAAGGTAGGACTATCAACCCAGTCCCCCCGGCCAATCACCCTAATCGCCTTTTCTAGATTACATTTGCCAGGAAATGATCTTGTGTGGGGCTTGGGGTATTTGTCTCGTCGCCGACTTGGAATCCCCAACTCAGGTGTGCTAGCGTGCCCTTGCCCACGCAAACCTGTTTCATGTACTCTATGGGGACTCCTCTGATGTATCGCGTACGCTTGTAATACAAATTATAATCCTTGATACGTCACTCGGATTTGGGGACAGGAGGGTGCTATTGTAGAGTCGGGCGGCAACTCGCTCATCCTGCGCGGGGGGTTTCTACACATCGACGCGCCGTCGTCACCAAGAGGATCTCCCGGGTCGGAACATGATCGACATCCTGTGTCGGCTCGATCACTTCCTGGGACCTCAAACCTAGTATGGACCGTGATCTTCTCGAAACCAACCCCACAGAGGCTCTGCAAGCTGCAATAACCAGACTCAATGAAGCAAAGAACAGAATGTGATAACCAAATAATATGCGTCTTAGGAATTAAAACTGACGTCCTCCGGGGCTTCATAGTTGTGATGACCGTGTTTCTTCCCTCTCAGAAGTTCGTCCTTTATGCTTCAGCAAGCGCGTTCGTTTAATGTTTAACCCTCGTTCTAGGTAAAGTCACTTGAACAAGACGCGCTCATGACGGTGGCGATTCTGCGCCGGCAAATTAATGTCAAATCCTCTCCAATTTACCGCCTTCCGCCTGAATCACTCGCGATGGCGGCTTCCTACCTTAACACCGATAACCTATTCACTGCGGTCCACGTTTCCTACCATTGGCGTGCGACGCTTCTTTCGTTTGCAAGTCTATGGTCGAACATCCAGTGCGGGAACGACGAGGAACAGCTGGCCATGCTCCGGTGGTCGAAATCAGCGCCCCTCCGCGTCTCCCTCGAATGGGGCTGTCCTCCCGAAGGAGTTATGAACTTATTGTTCGACAACTCCGCACGAATCATTTCGCTGAACTCGGACAACCGCATCGTTCTAATGACGTTACTCGCACGCCCCATGTCCTCCCTCAGGGTACTATCAATCGGGCTAGACGAGTCAGAAACCCGGGATCTACCAGACGAACCGACGAAAATCGTTCCTTTTTTAAGGAAGTTGAGCGTGCGTGGAAACATCGGAGGGCTCGGGTTCTGCGTTCCCCATCTCACGCATTTTAAATTCCACGGATGGTATTCCCAAGAGACGAATGGCGAAACGCTCCTTTCGATTCTCGGGATATTCCGGCGATGTCCGATGTTGGAGGTCGTGGACGTCGGGTGGGGAGAAGAACTCTATAATTCCGAGGGGTTGGTCGACATGAGAGAGGATGTCGTTTCCCTCCCTCACCTTCGCTATCTCGCCCAGGAGCAATACGTTCGGATTGATCAATCTTGGTTACCTGATCTCCTCAATATCCCCCAGTCGTGCTCGGTATTTCTGAAGAAGCCACCGGTTGCCTACATCCCGGAAGGTGTCGGTCAGCTCGCCATCCCCTGCATCTACACCGATTCGCCCTATCTCTCCGATATCAGACGTGTGAAACTCAGAACGATGTACGACTGGTACGGGGACAGGATCGAAATCTTTATGGAAATCGTCAATAGCCAAGGGATTCTCCTCTCCTTCCAAAAGTCCACACTTCTAGGGGAATTGGAACCCAGGCGTGATCCATGGGCGATCATCGACAACGAGATAAACCCAGTCAATTTATGCGCTCTAGGGGTCATCAATGCCGGTTCCCCCGTGGTTATGTGTCTCGACAATTATCGGCTACGACTTGAAGAAGGTGAATCGACACTGTATGTCGCTCAGGGATTAGGTGACTTGGGGAACGTCACCACTTTAATCCTTTCCAACTCTACCGCAGAACCGTGGCTCGCCGCGCTCGAACCGGATAATCGGGAGAAAATCGAGTGGTGTTCGACCGTCCACTCACTGGTGATTTACTCGCCTTCCCAATTCGACCTCACCGGGTCCGATATACTGCAGTCTCTCCTCAGAGTCTCGAAGAAACGCAAAATCGCAGGAGCCCCGTTCCGGTCTGTTACTTTGGCAATCCCATCGACGGATCTAGTGGTTTCATTAGGGGAGTTGGCAGCACTCGGTCAGTATGTCGAGTGGTTCGAGTTCTTGACTGGTGATGATGTGTTGGATTGGGATGTCGATAAATACTTCATACCTAACTACGACCCTCTGCAGAGACGACGGGACAAATCCGCTTTTGACGCGGATTTGGCCTGAGTCTCACGCAACCTCCTAGATACCAATATACATGGGTGCTATTTCGCGGTACTGATCGCCACATGGGCCACGCCACCGTGTTTGTGGGGTGGATGGCGTTGTGTTAATTTTATTCGTGCCCCAGATATTTCTGCTATCCTGGGCGCGGTACTTCTGTTCGGTTCCCCCGGAGTACGTTACCTTTCTTGCAAGGCATCCCCGACCCCCCATAAATTATCATCACGCGTGGTTGGCGGACCCTAGTGTGCCGTTCGCAAACGCGAACTGGCGAAGTAAATCTCCGGAACCTGTACAGCCGACGTAGTGACTTCGGGCTCCTTTTAGACGGGCAATAATTGACCGAATGGCGTGAGGATCATGGGAAGCGCCCCCGGGTTCAGTGTTTACAGCACGAACTACGGAAACTCGTAACCGAAGGTGTGATCGAGCCGTAACGGAGGCTCTGCATGCACAGCTTTGGTGTGCCATTGTGGCCGCTCGACGTCGAAGTTCGACGATCATCCTGGACAGATTGACCATGATCAGCATCTGGGTTTGGGATAGTTACTAGAGTGACTCGGGGTGGGGGAGGATGTGTACAGTACTTACCACCCCTGACGTCTTCCTCTCACACGCAAACGACCTCCTGGGGATAGATGTTGATAAACCCAACCGGCACCCACGGATGTACGTTAGGCACTCGAGTTGGATGCAAACCGAGACTTCCACACAGTTCTGGTTACTCGAGGGAGAACGAGCCGGCCCGCCCTCAAACTAAAGAAAGAATAGTTCACGCGCCAACGGACAGAAGACCGAGCTGCGACTAGTTTGACACACCGCAAAGTGCTGTTATAGCGAGCAGGGCATCTGCAGACACCGAGTCGGCATTTTTCTAATTGGGATGCGGAGCCCCCAACCCACCCGCAGCCGGGTGTCCCTCGGGAGGCGTTGGTGGTACGAATGGAAGACTCGGTGAACTACTCCTTGATCGGCGTCGGGGGTGAACGGAAAAAGCCGCGGCCTCCGACTGGCTGGAAGAGGTGAGAGCCAACGGGCGGCAACCAGCAGCCCCCCAGTGCCAAAACATGACAGCACGATCGGGGTCGGGATCCCCAACTTCATTGAGTAGGATGACAAGGGAGCCGTCAACGAGGTCGGCACTGGCTAACGACCGACTGGCGCCGATGGGTACTGCCACGATTGCCAGGCGCTATTGTCTTCCCTTGCGCTGTTCAGTGCCGGTCGGTGCAGATGGCAGTGCCGACAATCATCGACTCCCGTCTCTGATCAGTGGCGAATAGATAACTGTTCTCTGGCGATTGGTACACTCGGGGCCCGCCTCGTCCTGGTATCCGGTCCGGATCCAAAAGAACTTTCCCTGCCCCAGGCTCTAGGTAATTGTTATGACTCTACTGTGGGCGATACGCTCGCCTCTTGTTCGCTTCGGGGTGCCCAACGTGGGCGAGTTCCCTTCGCCGCCATTCATCTACACCGCTGGAGCTGGTTGTGGGCGAACGGTACACCCGAAACACCCTGCGTGGCTGCAGGATCCTTTGTCTTCCCTCGCCACCGGCGTACAGAGCCACTCGAAAGCTCCCCTTTGCCGTTTCGAACTCTGATAAAAACCCTGAGGGTCCGGATTACGCCATGGGGACCCATTTCGGGCAGCGCCGGTGATCGAGGTGACCGGAAAGCTCGTTGGAACCAGACCGTCTGCGGCGTCTCTTCGCAGCTGTGCGCAACATCTTCTCACCTTCTGGGTTCAGGTAGCATCACCTCGGTCATCGGTCTCCCTGACCTTCTGAGGCACGGTCAGGATAGCCGTGGCCTTTAATGATGAGCTACAGGATACAAACCTATAAGATATGCCCCATGAGACATGATGTCTACCTTAACCCTCGCCGCAATGCCTGACTTACATGTCGTACAGTGCAGTTGCCACGGGCAAATGATCTGGGTACGCGCTGTTGATATCTTTACAGATACCGGCGATCAGGTAAGTGGACGTGGTCCCTTGTCATCTCCGCCAACAGCCGTGAAAACTCACCCCCAACAGATCGTATGCCCCACTTTCGACTTTGAAAATGTCCTCGGGCTTGTGACGACCCCAGCCTACACAAACAGCCCCAGCCCACATCAGTCCTTAATTGACCGGTCACCCAGCAGCGGAGCGGTCACAACCCACCCAAGTCTCATGCCAACCACACCTACGGTTCACTGTGGGGTCTGCGGAGCCATTGATGTACCACAACGTCCATACCGGTCTGTGCTATCCTCCCCCGACCAAACATACAAGAAGAGAGAAGTCATCATGTTCTCGAGAGGTGGATGCGGAGTTCCCATCGCAGATGCTGCTGAAAACCGACTATCTGGTCTATTGGGGGGGAATGAGCTCGTCTTTGTTGGTGCAACGGTTTCTACGTTTTCGATCAGGATCGAGGTGAGGACGCTATCATCTATGGGATTGACCAGAGACTAAGCTCGGTTTCTATTTAGTGGCCGGGGTACAGGATGTGGACAGGGCAGGTGACTACCTTTCATCAGTCGTGTGGGCACGGCAGGACACTGAGAGACGCCACGTGCAGTTTAGAGCCAAGTCTTGGGGCGGGAACAACGACCCAGTGACCCGTTCCCGACTCGCCACGCAGATTGCGAAACGGGTGGTAGAGTTTTTGGGGGTGAGTACCGCCGTACCTCTCAGAGTGGTCAAGTGCTCACTCCTTAATCCCTTCAAGCTCATGGAGGAAGTTGAATCCACGGACATGGTCTGGAAGGTCGGCCGGGGCCATATCACAGCCAAAGATCTTGTGTTGGTTTCGTTGACTCAGGTTTCCAAAGGGTCCTGGCAGCCTCTCCTGCGGCTCCTCCCATAGGCTACCTCGAGTTTCAGAAGCGGCATGGCAATGCGGAGAATCTGTGATTACTCCCATTCGTTAGGTGTCGTAGTAAATACAGCCAGCGGTTCATATGTACGTCAGTCTAGAAACGCAGAGATTTGTCCCCTCCTAGCACGAGTTGTCTTGATTACTTCTTCCGCAAATGTCACATCTGCATCAAAACCGTCTACTTTGCTGGAAGGTGAGAGGGTTTCGTCAGGGAAGTGCCAACAGTATTCCCAGAAAAAGACACCCTCACCCAGAACGTCGAAGGTATTTTTTGAGCTTGGAATTTTGTATCAGCGAGTTCCATATCTCCTCTGTCGCCTCCGGAGTCAAGAGCAATGATCGACCAAGGACGGTGCCTCCCCTCACACGAGCTTCCCCAACGACACATTCAACACTGTGGAGTGGTCGCTTGACGGTATGCCTGCGCTTTGCCAGCGCAAGGACCAAGCCAAAAACCCTATCGCAAGTGCCCGATGTGACCTTCACCCTCAAAATCTTCAGCTCCGGGCAAGTACGCGGGAAGTCAGTCAAGCACCGTACGACATCTTCGACAACGCATGTCCAACACACATATATGCTGGTCAGATGTGGAAGGCATTCCAGTAGTGCGCTGTTCGGGCTGGGCAATGGCCAGGTCTGGGGTTCACGTCCTTGGTCTCCGTTGAAGCACAGAGAGGTAACCGAGTCCAGAGAAACTTCGGTAAGGGCGCCAAACAAGGTGGTGAAACGGGCCCCTGCGGTGCGTTCGGTGAGGTTGAACGATTGTGTACGCGACTCGTTGATGCCTACGATCGATACTTCCATGGAAGAGCCCGTCCCGATTGCATGGTTGTAATGAAGAGAGATCGTATCCACGTCCGACGGAAGTTGAAGACCAGACCAAACAGTAGGGAACCACTCTCTTGGGGGATGAACAGGTGCCAGTTCGATGGTCCGGATCCTCGGGAGTGTTATACCGGAGAGTATATGGCCGTTCTCTACATTGTGGGTCAAGAAGGTGACCAGTCGATCCAAGGTAATAGACTGGGTCCGGGATAGAACGAACGGTATGCACACATTGACAAGTTCGAGGTGTTCGAGGGAGCGATTCTGCCGAAAGAAATCTGCGAAAACTGCAACTGGGGCGACCATTGGACCTTCAAGCTTGAACCTCGTCAGCCCGGTGGCAAACTTCATTGGCCAGTCTAGGCTCTTCTTGACGGAGAGATACTTCAGGCTCGGTAGCTGACCCTTCGACCGGTCCGCCGGGGTGGAACCATGAGATGGGGAATTCTCCACGCAAACGTCGTCCCAGACGAGTTCTTCCAAGTTTGGGAAATCGAGGTCGAAGTAATCATGGAAGACACGGCAGCCTGCGATGCGGACGGTGAAACTCCGCACCTGGGTTCGGCGGTCTGTGATAAACGACAGGGCCCTCGTCAAATTCTGGAGTAGTGCGCGCTCTTCGGGTAGAAAAACCCAGTGAGGCAAGTGTAAATGAACCCTGATTGGCGCCCCACGGCATCGCGCGACCTGTTGGGCAACGGATTCTGGATTCTGGCCTTTGAGGCGGATGTCCGACCAAAGTTCGGGTTGGAGAAGCGTGGTTTCCCTCCAGTAACGGCACACCCAGGCAAGTGATACGACACCCTTGATGGTGGAGGGCGTGGGTTCATGTGCCGATGGGGCAGTGGCGAAAGAAAAAATGATGGCAAGGACATTCTGAGGGAGTCTATTGATTGGTCTCTCGTCGTTGAGCAATGGGCGGATTTGTTCTAGAACCTGTAGGATGTACCCCTCCAGTTCAAGAAGCTAGTTCAAAGTTGTCAGAGGGTTTCATTAATTTTAACTGAGGTGCTCCAACCTTTTGCGTGTTTCGTAAGTCCTCTTTGCTACAGACAGCTTGAGTATCACGTTCGACGGCTTGACGTGTATCTTACCTCAGGTGAGATATAAAATCCCCGCAGGTTGCGAGGTCTGCTTCAAGGTCGGGTTTGGGCCTTTCGGGTGGTACGATTCGGTCATTTACTTGCAGAGGGATGGACTCAGGTTGGGGTGGGGGTATTTCGACCCGGCTCTTAACCTGGAAGCGATATCAGCAGGTGCCAAATATAGGCCAGGCTCCGCCTACCTTCCGCTTCACTTTACTCAGACCCCTTGATGACTCCGCGCCCCGTGATTCCTTGGGCGACTTCCTGCGCTCGGAGAGAAACGGCATACGTGTGTGATGTCGATAGAACGCGTAGATTATCGATTGAAGGTCGAGATAGGGAGAGCTAAATGCCAATGTGAACGCGTCAGCGGCGACCTAGAGGACACAGGGTTGATGAGCAAACGTCGACCGAGTGTCATTGACTATCCCATAGCAGACAGTGTGGGACTTTTACCTCGCTTTCGACGGTCGTTACAACCACCAGATACTAAGTGCTGGCTCTGGGTGAGGGTAGGACACGTAAACCATGCTGGTCGAGATCCTTTGTTTGTGTTGTGAAGTGAATGTCGCGTGTTTCATCGGGAGAGGGAACGGCTCGTCACTTGTCACTCCCGTTGACAACCCCGATTACATCCGCGATAAGGAGTCAGTCCTGAGACACCGACTTCGCTATATAACCTCGCCTCTTGTCCGGCACTGGCTCCATTCCCCCCCACTCTTTCCCCAATATGCCTCGTTATTGGGAGATATTCGAGATCGCTGAGACGGTCATCGACACCCTCAAGGCAATTGGGATAGAAGACTGCTGCTTTATCGGAGGAATGGCGTGTAAACTGTACACCTTTGGCAAAGGACGCCAGCCAAAGGTGCGTCTCTGTCGAGAAACGCGCATCCATTCGCATGCCAACCAACTATTTGTATCCAGGACCTTGACATCCTTTGCCTCACCCCTTACCGGGGTGGCGCGGAAGCCATCAAGCGACGACTTTGCCAGGAAGACGACAGCTTCTATACCGTGAGGGCGAGGAACCCCAGAAATCACTGGAACGTCCTGTACTGGCGCACCGACAGCGACGAGCCCGGTTTCGAGCGGTTCAAGATCGATATCCTCGTACCAGGAGTTATGGACCTCCCCTACGTCCACCCACACTACTTTATCAATATCAACAAGCTCCCATGCATACCTATCATCTTTCTCCTTTTCCATAAACTGAGGGGATGGGACGACCGCTGTAACTCACGCCGTCGAGACTTTTTGGCCAAGATCCCAGGAGATGTGCAAGATATCCGCGACCTGTTACGGATCGCAAACCAAAAAGGGTTGAATATTACCAAGTCCAGGCCATACATAAGCGATTCCTTCCGCGAAGACTCATACGAGAGGGTGGTCGAATTTTTCGGCGAACACCCATGGTCCATACCGTTGTGGGAAGGTCTTGGGCTAACGGATGAGGAACTTGGGCTGACGGATGAGGAGCTGTGGTGACGGAGTATGGGAGGATGGCGGGACGGTGGCATGTCGCCAGATATCAGAATGTAATTGACACGGTGTTCATATGATAAATTAGTGCTGGGCAAGCAGATTGAAGGCCCACCCCCGCATCCTGAAGGATCCATCCCGCTGGAGTGGGTATGGGAGAGAACTCCCACGATCGCAACGTATCGCAACTTCCCTCCACGACTCCCTGTCGAAGACCCTGGGGTCACAACTCACGTCCGGAATGCAATGCACGCCCATCATCCGCAAACAGCAAGGGAGAGATCATATCCAGGTGTGCATGTAGTACATAGCGACATAAAGTACATACAAAGGGCATATTCGCTACAAAGAGAGCAGAGCGATTGACTACGAACGCAAAACAAGTGCGATACAAACAAGTGGGACCACAGATGCCAGGAATAGGGTGTGAGTGACGAAAATGATGATGAAAATGCGGATAATACGGGAGAAAAATAACAGTTAGAATGCAGCGACGGGCACAGCCCTTCCGAGGTGGACGGTGGGTTCTGGTTCGTCACCAACGGCCTTTTCCGAGATCTCGGCGTCGTTCGTCGTTTTGTCTCCTATCGGCTGTGAAGTGGAACTCGCCTCCACCGGTGATTTCTCGCTGGTGGCATTAGATAATGGATCCACTTCGGTTAACACCTTCTCATCCTCCACCGGTTTTGCGGAACACATCAAGAACCTGATGGGGAGAGTGATATAGTATACGTACGCCATCACCACCCGCATCGGGAACGACGCCTTCGGTACTGGCTCTGCCTGGTCCGCTGGAGTCTCCTTCGGCGTAACAGTCTCGATGATGGCTTCGAGGCTCCTGGAAGCAGCGCCGGTTAATGAACCCACGGCCCTCCCCACGACGGAGGACCCGATGGACTTCTCGAGGAGGGTGGGGATCACCGAGACACCTGCTTCCGAGAAGGTTGGTCGAGCGTCAATAGACATCTCGTTCACTCCTGGGGTAGCAGAGATCTCCCGATCAACCAAGACGGGAGAGAACTGGACGGAGCATTCCGTCGTCTCGACGAACGCCTGGACACCAGTGTCGATCGACAACACGGTAGCGTCGACGCTCTTCTCCGACATCTGTGGGGGGGCAACGATCTCGACAGCAGACATCCTCTTTTCGGCGAGTCGGATGGCTTGGAGGTGGGGGAGGAATTCGCAGACTTTGTGCCACCCGTCGGCGTTCATGTTCAGCGTGTTTGAGCGTGGTCCACGTTCGTTCAACCATTTGAGGTTATCGAGGTGGGGGGCAAGGTGGCTGAGGAGGATGGAGACTTGGAGGGAGTCCTTGATATGGGAGTGACCGACGTGGAGTCGGTAGAGGGACTTGGAGGAAACAGTGCGCGTGTTGAGGATTTCGTTGCTGCCGGCCTTGGCGGTCAACGCGAGTTCGAGGGTGTGCAAGCGTTTGCACCCGGAAGTGAGTGGAGCAATGCCCTCCTATACGTGCGTCATCAGTAAATGAGAAGGAGCGATGTCGTTGAATAAACAAACCAAAGTAACGCTTGGGGGAGCCAGATTGGCTGGCCACCTGGCCTGGGGACACAATTTCAACACTTCGATCGCCGGGCAGATGGTCGCAAGGTGCGCAATGTCTGCGTTATCAAAAACGATGGACTCCGGGAGATCGACTTCGAACTCAATGAGTCTTGGCAAAGCGCTGAAGTAGGACAAGGGCAAACGACGGGCGGATGGGTCCTGGAACCTCCCAGGTGACCTCGGCAACTCCATTTGCTTCAACGGGGCCGCGGAGAGGATCCTCAACGACCTGAGAGAGCCAGAGAGCTTCTCACAGATGACAGTACACAAATCTTGCCAATCGTGTTCCTCGGGTGGGTCCTCGATGGCCAACTCGAGGGTATGGATGTGTCCAGCGAGTTGCTTCAAGAAGGTGACGACGTTTCCGGCTTGACCAGAGAGGTGCAGTTGCCTCAACTGAGGGCAGGCCCCTCGCCTCGTCTCTCCAGACCTGCTAAACGCGGTGGTCTTCTTGATCTCAGTGAAGTCAAGTTCGGAGAAGACTCCGCTGTCTCTGGACCCTTCGGAATCGGGGGTGGACCACCCGGATGCGGAAGCGATCTCGTCGAAGAATCCCTCGACGTTGCTCATACTCTGGCCCGTCAAGTCGAGACTCAAAGACCTCAACTCGGGTAACTCCGAAATCCACTTGCCGACCTTGGCATTCAATGCGCCAGGTGCGACGATCGACACTTTCTCCAACAGATCTTGGTGGGCCATGACCCTCGAGAAATCTTCTGGCAGCTGGCCAAGGCCTGTGAGCGAGAAGCTGTTGAGTCGGGTACGAGTGGAAAGAACGGCGAGGAAATCAGAGAGGTTCGAGAACTTGTGGCCGATTTCCAAAGTGAGGGATTGGAGACCGGTGTTGAGGAAGATCTTTCCGCGATCTAGGCCAGCCGGGGTATCGCATTTCCACACGAGGTGAGTGAGATTGGGAAGGATCCACTGACGTGGGCAGCGGCCCTCGAAAACGGGGAAGATGGAAGTGGGAACATTGTGAGCGCCCTCTTCGTACGTGATCTTCTTCACGCGGTCGGCATAGACCAACAGGTCCTTCCAGTCCGCGTCGACGGGCATCTTGGCCTGGAAGTCCAGACAGGATGACAAAGCAAAAAAATACCGTCAGCACAACGGTCGTTTTCGTCACCGTCCGTCAATTTGATATGTGACGTGGTGTAGGGTACGGGGAGACGGGACGCACCAGACCCAAACCTGGCCTCCTAGCCCTCTTCATGATGTATCCGGGGAACAACCCAATCAAGGGCAAGAACGAATCCAGCTCATTCCAAAGGACATCCATGGCGGGATCGTTGAATGCCTTGCAAGTCCGGGCCAGCCGAGCGACAGTCCGGCTCCCGTTTGGTGTATCTTGGATAACCTCCAACAACCTCCTGGTAGCTTCCACATCTCTCAACACGGATGGAGACATGTTCGTTTCGTAGACGGTGTAAGGGTGATAATAAGATCCCGAAGCCGCGCTTTTCTTGAAAATAGAGAGGGTACGGCGGCGAGTGTGAGAAGGGCGGGCGACAGAGGCGGGGTGGGTTTGAGTGGCAGCTGGTTCGGATTGGGACTTTTGGTGTTTGAGCTTGTTACCGGTCAGGAAGGAGATGATAGAAGAGGTACTGCGAGTGGACTTGATAGAGCCCGAGTCGTTGTCCTTATTAGTGTCGTTATCCTTCTGGGCGTAAGTTGACCTGAGGCTCTCCCGAGAGCGTTGAATGCGGACGTTGATGTTGTTAACGAGACCAGAGATGGACATATCGAGGGATTATATCGTGAGGCACTGCCTTTAAATTGTGGACGCAAGCGTTTAGATGAAGCGACGAATAGATGAGATATGAGCACGGAAAATGGGAGGTCTAGTCTCGTGGACGATTAGTCGGGGTCGTGAAAGCGTGAGGGAGGTGAGGAAGAGCGTCGAAATCGGTTCAGCGGGGGACTGAAACTGGCAAGGAGATCGTCCACCAGCATGCAGCCCCCGTTATAAATGAAAACCTCGCGCAGGGCGACAGCTCATCAGATCTCCCCAAGCGAGCAAGAGGACAAAGGGGGAAAGCAACCGGACGGGGTGTATGCACGTCTCTGGGTATTCTCGACACATCCATCAGACAGATCATCAGGAATCCCATGCAGTGTGAACACGAGACACCAATACCGCAGATAAACATCATTGCGGGAGAGCGCATCGGAGTAATTGGTTCACATCATGGAAAGCAAGGCGCAGGCGTGCTGGCGTCACAGCCGCCACAAATTAGATTCACGTGGCCGACCCGATCAAGCCATGGAGGAAGGGCTAACTCGGTGAAGTAAGACAACAGCAAGTAAGACACACCCCTTGGGGACGGCACCTGTCCTGCGAAACCGACGTTACAGCCTTGTTTCGTCGTCATCGTGTTCCAGCTCCGCAACCTCCCAGGGCACGCCTTCTCCTTCCCAATCGTCGTAATCATCCTCTCCTCCCCCTCCGTGTCCAAGACCGAACTGAAAATCCTCGGTACCTAAGTCCGCATCGACTTCACGTTCGGTCTCGCCCACGCCCCAAATCTGTCCACCGCGGCAGGGATCAAACATCCCAATCACCCTCGTACCATCACGCACCGCACGTACGACACGCGCGTGCCTCACGTATTCCCCCCTCCCTCCTGCACTGGTCCCACCCCCGGCCGTCTCCAAGGGAGCGGCGTTCGCGTTGAGGTCAAGGATCGTCCGGAACTCATCTCGTAGATTAACTACCATATCCCCGTCCTGGGGCAGGGTTTGGGAAGGGAGGTCTGGGTCTGGAGAGGTAGCTCGGCGTTTGATGCCGCTGACGAGGTCTTCTATGATATCTTCATCCTGACTGTGGATACCGTCAGAGACATCCCCTCCCCTCCCTAATCTAGACGTAAGATTTCGACCTTGATAAGTTCGTACAGCGGGGGTGTCATCTTCGTCATCGGAATCTTCGTCCTCACTGCCTCCGCCGGCGAGTGTCCAAGCAGGCATCTGAACGGAGGCTTTCCCTTTCCCTTTCCACTTCCTTGCACCTGACGTAAAACCAATCTTCCCCTTCCCCTTCCCTTTTGCGTTCGCGTTCGCATAACCGTTCCCCGATGTCAGGGAGAGAGGGGGTGGAGAAATAGGCACGAGATTCATCTTATTCTTCCCCTTCTCTTTCGTTTCGTTAATCGAGTCTGAACCCCCGTCCATTTCCGCATCGGAGGTGGGCGCTGAGGAAGTAGGGGGTAATTTAGAAACACCGTGGTCTGGAGTGGATGGTGCGGTGGAGGCGTTGGACTTAGTACCAGATGTAGCCGAAACGGGCACTGGCCGTAGAGCACGAGGGCCCTGATCCAGGAGATTATTTCCTCTTGAGGAGGAAAGGCGAAACGAAATGTTAAACGCTTTTTCGCGTCTATCTGCGCGAGCGTCGGAAGGTTTGAGTTTCCGCCGTGTCTGGGATTGTATTTGAGCTTGCACACGAGGGAGGGGTCGTGGTGGACCGTCGCCATCACCCTCCTCGGATGAAGGTAGTTCGGCACTTTGGCTTCGAGACCTGGCGAAGAGCCCAGGCTTCGTGACTGATTGGGTTTCGGCGAGTGAGAAGTTAGGTTGGGTCATTCGATCGTCCTCATTAAAAAGTGAAGTAAACGATCTATTCCCCGACCTGTCCTTCCTGGGAGTCTCCTCGAAGAGAGCGGGCCCGGTTGGACCAGCGTATTCGTCGTCCGAGTAGTCGTGCTCTTCATCCGAGTCGAACGGTCGCCTTCCAAGGAAGGGTATAGGTCCACCGGAAGGTATGACGCGTGGTCGTTTCGGTTTAACCGGAGATGGGGAGACGGGTTCGCCGCGAAGACGTTTTCGTGCTCGAGATATGGCAGATGTAGGTTGTGGGGAGAGGGCAACTTGCGACGAGGACGCGACGGCCTGAATAAGAGGAAACGGATCTGGTGACAGATCCCTCCTCCTGGCCTCTTGGCGGGGTGTAGAGAATGGGTTCGGGATTGGGCGCGTCTGCTCGACGCGTGAAGCCCTATTGCCTTTGTTCTTGACCGGGGAGAAAGGGTTGGTCGATGCGACGGATGGCTCAGTCTTGACGGCCTGGGATTTAGAGATCAATTGTTTCGACTGTCGTTTGGGTGGTGTCGACGGCTGTGTTTTGACCTTGCTCAGCCTCTTGTACAGCTTGTACTTCTCGGCTGGAGGAAGCGGTCGTGGTCAGCGGCGTTCACGGTATCTATTGTCGGGTCAGGACCGCACCAACGTCTGGTCGGTCCTTGATGTCCTGGATGGTCGGATCTCGTCCATTATCGGTCTTGAAGTCTCGTTCCCAAGCCTTGATTTCTGCGCGAAGGGCAGCGACGTCCATGACCATCGGAGACGACGATCAGTGGCTTGAGACAGATGCCGAAATGAAAATGGGACGTAGCACCCGGATGCGATGGCCAAATGCGATGGCCAAAGCCTCGAGGAGACCGTCAGGCTCTCTCTCTCTCCTCTAGTCTCTCCTTATCTTCTTTTCTTCACCTAGTCGACGATGACCCGAGGGAGGATGATGGATTCCACCTACACTGCTCATTCGATGGATCCCGCCTTTCGGGTCAACTACTCCCCTCTTCCTCCGGAGCGTCCACCATTTTATCGGCGCGACGCCGACTTTTTCTACGACGACGACGACGACGCTGACGACGATTTCTACGATAGTCAAGACATGCCCAACTACGATGACCCTGCCTTCTCCACCGACCCCAGGGACAACCCTCACTTGAGGTCTCGTACAGATCTCTCCAGGATGCGTACCTCTCCCATCCCCCCAGCTTATCCAGAATTCGGGGGCGACAACGACGAGAGGCTGGCTTATCGCTCCCAAGATCCGTCGCAGAGGAAGAGCAGGGCTCGAAGCCGGTCCCCATTCCCGCCGCAACCACCTCTCACCACCTCGGACAGCTATAGTAGCAGCAACGACAACTCCCCCTTCCCCAGTAGCTCGGATTCCTCTCATCCGACATCTGCGAACCATTCTAGAAACGTCTCTCCTGCAACCTCCGCGGAGAAGGTTGACAATACCCAGAGCAAGTCCCAAAAGTCTGTCCGGAACTCGCCCCGTGGCGACCTGGACAAGGTCGACCAGCTCGACGAGTCTGATCCCTTCGGCTTCATGCGACACCATGACGGGCCATATCAGACCGTCAACGATGCTCTGACAAAGCGCCTGCCCATCGCCAAAACGACTAGTGACCAGCGCAAGTCGAAAGCTCAGGTAAAATTTCCGCCTTTGTTCGCTTCCACCTCGTGACTGACGTCGCGTTCGTCATCTCTCCAGCCACAACCTCAAACGTACATCCCCACGTCTACCGCATATACCGGAGGAGTCCTGAACTTGGTGCCTGGTCAGCTGATGCGGAAGATGCCTTACCAACCAGAGCCACCCATCGATTGGGTCTCACCACCCCCCACGGTCGGTCGGTTGCCTGCTGTTTCGCCATACCCTGGTCAGCATTCATATGACCCCGCGAACATCGTCCCTCAAATGGCGCCCCACCCTTCTGAATACCGCCCTCCGCAGAGGTATCAGCCTCCCCCACAGCCCCTTAGTTTTCCGTCTCTCGCCTCACTTTCTCCGGACCCTAATACTGTATTATCGATAACTAATCCTGATCCGGATACTCCATTGCCGACACCACAACCTCCGGCTCCAAACCCCCAACATCACCACAACCCTCCCTCCACTCGGAAGAGTCGGCTCTCTCTTCCGGCGCAGTCACGGTCCCACGAGTTTTCCAAACAGAGTCCGCTACAGAAGCCTTCTTCTGATGTCTCACGTTCCCCATCGATGCCGATTCCCCCTTCTCCCGCCAGGTCCGCACGAGATAAGTTCACGGCCCGAGCGAGTACACTCAATATTCACAGTCGAAGCTATGACCCTCGGGAGAGCGGGTACCCTCATGAACCAGAAGTAGAGCCACCTGAGATTCGTGAATCTCACGATAGGGATCCGGCCCTTCTCCACAATCAGAGGAGCTTTGATCCCCGTCAGGACCCTAACTTGGCCCCGCCTGATATCCGCCTCCCTGGTTCATCCGCACCATCCGTCATGACCGCGAGCACGAACAGTAGTAAGAGGTCCGGGAAAACCCTACCGAGGCATGTCCCAAAGAAGCTAGTTATGCCCACCCCTCTTCAACCCCTGCAAAACCTGAACCAGAGCCAAGGGTTGGCTCAAGGGAACGCCTGGTCTACGAACAGTGCCTATTACCCTCCCCACCACTCACACACCACCCCACCCACATCCTCAGCATCGATATCGACCTCGACACACGCGCATCAGCAACTCCATTTGTCGAAATCAAGAAAGAGCCAGTATGGCGGTTTAACATCGAGGGAGATGCAAATGGCCAGAGCAAGTGGATATTATCCACCCCCCATGTCTCAGTCCAAGTCACAACACCGCCAATCATCGGGGATCCAGCCATCACTTTCCGTTCACGCTCCGCCCGTTGCGAACTCTGACCTTTCCGATCGAAACGGGAGGTCTGACCGAGAGCAGGATAGGGAGCACCGAAGAAGTAGGAGGCAGACGATGATGAATCCAGGCGTTGGGAATTTCCTTGAGGCGAGAGCCAGTACGAATGAATTCAAATCAAGCGTAGGTTCCAGGTCCACTGTAACTTCCACCTCTGGTTCTGGCTCTCGTTCTGGCATCTCTGGGAGTAGGAGCGAGCGCGAGCGTCGACGGAGCCACCATCGGGCCCCCAGTGACGGCCATCGAACTGGGTACGAGAGTTCCAGCCATGGGGGCCGATATGTGGATGTACATGGGTATTCTGACCCAAATCTCCCCGCGGATGGACAACCATATGGCTATCAGCGACCCGAAGTGTATGCATCTGGACCCCAGCCCGGCCAACCGTTTGTTTCCAACCCCGATTACGGGCATGATCCAAGGACCGCGTACGACTCCCAGCAAGGTCCAGGGTACGACATCCCTCCCCGAAACCGCGAACGCGAACACCGTGAACGCCGTGAACGCCGCGAGCATCGCGACCGTGATAGAGAGCGCGGACGCAGCCACAGGCATACCAAATCCTATCCCACCGTTGTATATCATTCTCAACCCCACTCTCACTCTCCGCAACCTCCCTCGCAGCCGCCCATGGCTCAAGATATAACCCAAGACGACAAGCATGGACGGCATATCCTCAAGAAGCGAGCAACTGTGAACGGGCAGCCAATGTCATGGACGATCAGCGTTAACGACGCCGGTCTCGCTGCTGCCCCACCCATGAAGGAGAGGCAGAAGAGCAAGAACAAGTCCCAATCTCATCTCGGTCACAGCGGATTTGAAGGGGTTGGTCCATTCCTCGACGTCCCGGGCATGAAGGACAGGGAGAAATCTTCTCAAAGCACCAAATCAAAGAAGTCATCTGGATTTGGACTGGGATCGTTGTTCAGGAGCTCGAGCTCGAAAGACAAAGAGGAGAAGAAGACCGAAAAGGAGAGGGAGAGGGGGGACAAGATGTACCAGGAGTGGGCGACTTCTGGAGGTACTGCCATCTCGAATTCGAATTCGAAAGAAGGGAGGAAGCTGAGCAAGGTGAGGAGCCGTAAGTGATTCATGCGGTCCTCTCTTCGGCGATCCTCCACAAGAGAGGTCTCTGAGACTTGTACTTCTGGGACTGGTTCGTCTCCTTCGTTCTCTTTTTCTTCTGGTCTCTCTCTAAAGCCTCTCCTTACTCTCAGGACTTCACGTGATATCGCCCTCTCTTCGCCCCGCATTCTTCATCCCATCCCCCAAATATGCTCCCCTTTCCCGTCGCCTGGCGTTTTTCCTCCTACTAGCTTTGTCCTTCATTCCACCCCGTCCTATCCCCAATACCGCCATAGAAGTTCTCAGATCAACCGTTCAACGACCATCCACTGCATTCAACATTAAATCCCCTGGGCCGCCCCCCCAGGAGATGGTCTTGTGATGACCGTTGGCGAATAAATGTGGAATTTTCCATTTCCTTATTCTCCTTGCTTTCTGCTTTCTACTGCTCAGATTCTATTACATCGCGATCCTGTTCACTTGCCTGATAACCGACATCTGTATCCTCTTGCCCGAACTTCTTCTATTCCCTCCCTCCCACCCCCATGTATCCGCATTGTCTCCTCATCCAAACCCCTAATCCGTTCACCTTGACCTTTGCCTTTGACTTGCTCACGCCACGACTTCTCAATTATTCATGTATTTCCTGATATCTTTGACGATCAATAACCCTGCCCACACTGTAACCAACCACGTTCCTCCTTGTTATATCCTACTTGCATTTGTTTTTGTATTGATTACTTATATGTGCGTGTGTACCGGACTCTCTAGCCAACTATTACCCCATTGATATACGATATGGCGACTCGTTCCCGAACTTGTTGCCTTGCACCGTTTCAAATTCCATCTCCGCCTGCCTATTGGACGACTGGATTAGCTTCCGCTTTCGCCTGACTGATCATCGATCAAGGATCCCGGAAGCAACGCGAAGAGGTTGAAAAAGGGGAGGAACTTTCATCATACCGCGGTGGCCTTGCATCCGGAGACTTGTCCTTATCTGGCAGGTACTGATTAAGTGGCAGCCTGTTCAGGTAGCCGAAAAAACGGCACCGTGAGATGGGCTGGTCACGAAGTTGACAACGAGGCCGATATGAATCTTCTGTCCGTACCGATGCCCTTCATATTGGAGATAAGACGCCACGAGTAAGCGTGGTGGTCTTGGCTGTTCCGATGTGTACGTAGGCCTGTGGTCAATTGGTGTACTTGCGATGGACCGCAACGGGGGGTGGAGCGTCGGGTGAACCGAAGAGAGCGGAGGCCATGAAGTAGGCAGCGCGGGTGTCCGATCTGAAATGTGAGTAACGTATGTTACTGGTAGGTCGCCCACGCTCCATTTGTTTCCTTTTTTCGCTAGGAGCCCCAAATCCTGCACCCTTCCGAACACCTAGGAGTGCTGTTTAATGCCAACAACGCTTGTTTGATAACAAGGAGGCGAAATCTGTCGCTGGGGGGCGAACTCTAGCGTTTACGCCAGGTTGGCAGGGCGCGTTGATAATAGATCATCCCCGGGGCACGAGGGTTTTGCATGCACAGAGGGACACGGCACGAATTACAAGTAGGGAACCTCCGCAGGTCATCTTCCGTAACGTACGAACAGTTCGATATAGCAAATTCGCTGTGGTAGAGGAACTAAAGTGAACGCCAGGGAAGCGAACTGAGTGAGCCCATAGGTCACAACCGAAATACGCAGAACCGTCCGCCTAGATAGCTGGATGGGATGGGAGACACTGTCTTTCGTCCAGGATTTCCGAAAGGTATTGTCGAAGCAGGTCTGTTCGCCATGCAAAGTTCAAATGGTGCGTGGTGACCACTATTCACAATGCTTTCTAGCTCGTTTGTTCCTTTGGTCTGCGTCCAAGAGTGGTTAGATTATATCCATATATTCGGGCTACGAATACAGTGCAAATACCAGTCGCGGTTGAAGTACTGCTTGTCAACTTGCCACGTTTTGATACAATACACTCACGACAAGTGGATTCACAGCAATCGGTTCGGGGTTCCGGTTGCAGTAGCTAGAGGGAAACTTGAGACGAAGGATCACTACTAGCGCTTTCGTGATCCGCCTTCATGAGGGTGAAACAAACAGCAAGTGGGTTAACTCACCATGCTCGACTCCGCGTTGCCCGACCTGCGGGAAAACCTTCGACACCCATGTCTTTAGCTGAACGTAAGCATTAATGTTCATAGAGGGTGCGATGCCGGCTCACTGAAAACATAAACATCCACTCCGTCACTCACGGTGTCGTTATGCGCGCGTGTGTGAAATCTGCAAGAATTCTTCCTTCGTCTTATTCTGACCAAACCCACAAAGCATACGTTAGATAGTTTAGAAGCATTCTCGTCCTTTGGGGGCGTCTTGACGTGTTTTCGCCACCTTATCATCCATAAACGGCACAGTACAGCCAGAGGCACGAGAGACCAAGAGAATAACGTGATGCCGGATGTTCGAGCCGAGGGGTCCCCTAGGAGTAAGGCACTGCATTACGAGAAAGATGGCTCAGCGAGATAATCAGCCAGGCGTTGGCTACAATGCGTAGCCTTCCACGAGGCTCCCCAAGGCCCACTTGACCAATGTGGATAAAATGCCTGTTAAGTGATGCTGAGTGGCGAGGGGGCACGGGGCTAAAATACCCGACCCATGCTTGCACAGCCAATGACCAGTGGGGGTGGCGGTCTGAGAGTGAGAGAGTGATGCAGGCCACATCCCTGGCGCCAGTGACGTCCCCATGTCAGAGATCGGGTTCCCACGGTCGCTCATCATCCGATCTGCCAGTGGGTACGACATACAGGACCCAGGGCATCGAGGGGGACACACGTTATCTGTCTCCCGCTGCTCGAGTAGAATCGGTTGTGTAAGCGTCCGTTTCCCGCTACGGCCGGCGCATGGTAGCTCGAGGACGCCTTCCTAGGTGATTGAGGCAGGTTGGTTTTAGCACCAGTGAAGGAATCTATCGGGGTTGGGTCATTACCGTGACCGCAGCATTTGGGTGTTTTTCTCCGATGAAGACTTTGGACTGTCCAATGATTATTTTTCATCCAAACGATGGATAATGCTAGACCTTTCCGCCCCTCTCCTCCTCTCCACCGAGCAGGCGAGCAGGCGAGCGGCATAGCAGTCAGAATTTACTCAATGACACCGGATCACTTGAGTTCATTGAGGCTCTTTGCCTGGGCTCAGTGGACCATGGTCGGAAGGTTACGCGTGACGCGTTGCGTCATTTTCACTTGCCGTCCGACCACCACCCGCCCCCTCCGGCGGTCGTCAATGGACACTCATTTCATCGATTTTTCCTGGTATCTTGGGTATTACGATGCCTAGTTCGCACGTCAACCAGCCCCAATCACAAGAGCAATCGTCAGATTGGTTTTCTTCCGACCCGGCCATCTATGTCCAAGCGCTCGACGAGTTCGAACAATCACTGGCCCAACAGGATTGCCAACAGCAGAGCGACAGGGAACAAGAAATTAAGATCCAAGAAGTCCAGTCTCCATCGACGGCACACAAACGGACCCATGGTGAAGTGACTGGCGACTACTTGAACTCACATACCTATGGGGCGGCAACTTTCGGTGGCTTCGGAGAGTATATGACCAGGAAACGGGCGAAACTTCAGGTTCAGAACCAAACCCTCAGTTCTGAGTCTCAGTTGGAGACCACTTCCAAAATCTTCCGGGGAGTAGGGATATATGTACGTGGTAATCCGGCTGTCCGAGTTGCAGGTTCCTGATTAAGAGTAGGTCGACGGTTTCACCATACCCTCAGTTCAAGAGCTCCGTAAGATGGTCATCGAACATGGCGGAGAATTTCATGCTTATCTGGACCGGAAGTCCCTAGTGTACGTCTCTCACCCTCAGCCCCAGCGTTGGCTTGACCCCCAGTAGGACACATATCATCACTTCATCCCTCACCCCAGTAAAAGTTGTAGAGTTCCAGCGAATGAAAATCGCAAGACCGGAATGGCTCGTCGAAAGTGTCAAGGCCAACAAATTGCTGCCATGGCAGAATTACATCTTCCGCCCTGAGAACCGGGTCCTACCATCGAAAAACAGAGCACCCGCCCAACAGTCTCTCTTCAGCTCCAAGGTCACGGCCGCTACCAATTCGGTCGCGGAGGAGAAAGACACTTTCCCGAGCTACGCAGCTCACAAGTCCAACCCGAACGCTGCTTATACAATCGAGAATCCAGAATGGCGAGCTGCGCACACGTCAGCCGCTCCGGACTTTATCGACGGATACTATAAGAACTCTCGACTTCACCACCTATCAACGTGGAAAACGGAACTCCGAAAACTCGTACAAGAAGCCCAAGAACGCGCCGAACAGGTTCCTCCCGGATCTTCTCCGAAGGACTCTGTTCAGGGTCTCACCTTAGCGGTTACTCCTCACAGTGATACGAAAACTATGGGAGTACGACCAGTGATGAAGTCCCCTTCGAAGAAAGTCAAAGAGAGGACTCAAGGCCGCGAGTTCGAACAAGTCGTCATGCATTGTGACTATGACGCATTTTTTGTCTCCGCGGGACTTCTCAACCGGAAGCACCTCCGAGACAAACCCGTGGTCGTGTGTCACTCTCAAGGCGATCAAGGCGGGGCATCGAGCACCAGTGAGATTGCCAGTGCGAGCTACGAAGCTAGGAAATTCGGTATCAAGAACGGGATGAGGTATCTATATCCCCCACCTCAATTTGATCTCCCCTCACACAACCTTCCTTAGTCTACAGCAGGCTAGAAAACTGTGCCCAGCAGTACAAACCATACCATACGAGTTTAACAAGTGTGTTGTTTCCTATAGGGGTTTAACATAAACGTTGACGTTAATCCCAGGTACCGCGAACTATCTCTAAAGTTCTACACGATCCTCATGTCTTATGCTGACGACCTCGAAGCGGTTTCAGTCGATGAGGCTCTCATTGACGTCAGCAGCATTTTCGAACACGTGGAACCCTCGCAGAGACGTGAATCAGTGACGGCCTACGCTGAGTCCATTCGAGCTAGGGTTAAGGAAGAGACAGGTTGCGAAGGTCCGTCACTGTCCGTTTCAGCTTCGGATTCTTGGAGCTGACTGATCAAACAGTGAGCATCGGAATCTCTTGGAACATCATTCTCTCGCGGATCGCATCTCGGAAAGCCAAACCAGCGAACTCGTTCCTCCTCGTGCCTGAGGATCTCCGATTGATTCTCGACCCTCTTGACATTAGAGACCTTCACGGGTTCGGGACCTCCACCAAACATAAAGCGGTGGAGAAACTAGGGACAAGCTTGCTCGGAGAGCTTATGAAGAAACCCAGGGGTGTCTTATGTGACGCATTGGGGAAGGGAACGGGCGAGATGTTGTATAATGCCTTGAGAGGTGTGGATGAAAGGAGGTTAGCATCGGACAAGCCAAGGAAATCCGTGTCCTGTGACATAAACGTAAGTGGTTTCTATCATTCTATCTTGCGGGCGATATGAAAACGCATCAAGTACGGAATAAGATTCCAGAATGATACCGAGGTTGATAGCTTCATACAAAAGCTTTCCGAGGAAGTCCACAAGAGGCTTAAGAAGGAGGACCTACGCGGAAGGTCTATCACGCTGAAGGTGATGAAGCGAGACCCATCTGCCCCCATCGAGGCAGCGAAGGTCCGTCTGGCATCGTTTCTACTCCTTCGTATCTCATCCATTATGTACCAGTTTATGGGACATGGTATCTGTGAGACCTTCAACAAACAGTCAACGCTCGTCGGTCGGGATGGGGGTGCAACGGATGATCCTCAGATAATCGTCAAGCAATCGCTCAGGATGTTACGCAGTCTTAATTTCGATCCCAGTGAACTCCGGGGGATTGGGATCCAGATCCAGAAGCTCGAGAAGACTACAGCTGTTGCGCAGACTGTTGGACAGAGCTTGATTTCGTTCAAGCCCAAAGGCGATGAGACACCGAAGGACGTCTCCAACGATAAGGGAAAGAAAAGGGAGGAACGACTGACGACCCCTTGGCCTGTTCCAGTACAACCCAGTCCCAGTGCCGCCCCTGATCCTCCTGCGGAAATCCACCTATCTCCACCGCCGATTGACATCGGGGCAACAGAGGCGGAGGTAGAACAAATTTCGACCACCACCGTCGTGAAACGGACGACCGGGTCACTAAACCTTGACCTCCCGTCTTTTTCCCAAGTCGATATGTCCGTGTTCGATGCTCTTCCAGAAGACGTGAGACGGGAGCTCGAGGCCGAGTACTCTCGAAGATCTACTCCCCCTCCAGTTGAAGTTCAGACAGCAGCGATCTCAACGACCGCGGCGACGACGAATGCTGTTGCTGGACCATCGAGGCTGCCAGCCCCCGCAAAACGAGTAGCTTGGGGGGACATGGTACCCAAAAATGTCAAACGTATTGCCCAACAGCTCGCACCCAAGCGTGGTGGAGCAGTAGTTCCGCGGAAAGACCCATGGGAGGCCCTCAATAAATGGCTTGAGAAACCGAAGAAGTTCAAAGGGACCCGCTCGGGACCATCTCACGCCGCCTACAATGCCTCGCCGAACGAACTGCGCTCGTTAGGCATCGATCCCGAGGTCTTCAACCTTCTGCCTCCAGAGATCCGGAGGGAGCAATTGTCAGGGGCGAAGATCGCAATGGAGACAGGAGTCTTGCCTATCCTCACGGATGAGAGCAGGGCGGTCATCAAGCCGAAGAAGACCATGGTGATACGATACCCTCGTCTTCCTCCGCCGAAAGCAAAATATCTCCCTCAGCCGGTGTTAAAGATGCCAGGAGAGAAAAGGGGGTATCGTGTTTCTTATACCGAAGCGGACGATATCCAAGGGTTGGTAGAGAAGTGGGTCACAGGGTTCAAGAAGCACCCTCCAAATCAGAAGGACGTCGAGAGGTTCTCGAGGTGGTTATTGAGCTGTATGGACAGTAACAACACTGGAGATGTTGGGATGGAGAAGGCCGTGAAGGTCATGAAATGGTGGCTATTCCTGTTGAGGAGGAACTGGGGGTGGTTAGAGGGAATTGAACAGTTTGATCTGGACGACGATGAATTCGACGAGAGAGAGAAAGATGGATCGTACTACGAGAGGAAGCAGAAGCGGGAGGTCGGCAAAGCTTGGTGGATCGCGTTTCTGGCGGTCAAGGAACAAATGGATGCATGCAGCCGGAGGCGGTTTGGAGGTTGCATTTCGCTGAGATAGACGGATGAGCGTACATGTAATAGACGAGCAGTCCGTTTTGTTTGCAAACGTATATATTCCCACATAAGCGTACAAAAATTCCATACAACAAGAGGGCATGATATTAGATTGATAGGGAGAGACCTGCTACCGACCATGAATAGCTCCGAATCACCGCCAGGCTTTACAATTGGCTGAGGGTGTCCAAGCGATTTTACGAAATATTCAACCTCTACGGAGGGGGGTTTCGGGAACTAGAACGCCCCCATCAAGAACATCTTGAGTGTTGCCGATCCAGTACTTCCCAACACGTGCATTTCTTTATTGACGTTGTTTAGAAGCTGGATGTGAACAATTAGTTATACTAGGTGTTGTGCAGTGGTCATGGACTCACGGAGAAATTCCCTGTCGCACAAATCTTCTCTTTCTTGAACACACCAGATGTCCGGCGTAATACTTCGAAGGAGATCAACTGCCCGTGATACATTTTATCGACCTCTATGAGCCAACTTTCTGGATTGTTCCTGTGTGAGGCTTAGTGACAGCGGTGAGAGTATAAATGTACGAAACGCAGACCATGTATATTCGTCGGGGCCACTCCCGGCTTTTGTGGTCGGTGAAGTCGTGTGGTCCTTGTTCCCATACTTAAACTTGACGAAAAAGTGCTGTGACTTCGATTTGTTGAGCGTGATTTTGATGCTCTGAACCTGCAACTTCAATCTCCCCGGTAGCTCTTCTACCCCTGGCCCCTCACAACCGGCTATTGCTTGAGGGAGGGAACGGAGCTGCGAGAAGGTATTGGAAACTTGGGCAGTTGACGGGCGTTTCTTAGGATCCCTGCTCCAGCATTTCTTCAGGAACTCCCAAATTTCATCATCATTCGTGGAAGGTTGTTGAGGTGTTTCCCCCGCCTGTATCTTCTGCAGCGTAATGGTATCGTTCCATTTGAAGTACGGCATGTTCCCCGTCAAAACCTAGGAGATCAATGTGAGATTTTACCCTTGGGTTAGATGATACAGGACGGTGAGAACTCACCTCATATACTACCATACCCATCCCGTATACGTCGCTCTCCCTGGTTATCAGGATTTTATCCTGGTCATGGTCTTCGGGCCACTGAATTTCCGGTGCCGAATACCGGTAGTTGTCGATATCCCCCCCAGATTGCATATGACCCGCAACTGAAGTATCTGGTACGGCCACGATCGAACTGCGGCCTGCGGTAGCTAGTCTTGCGGTACCGTTGTCGTCTATTAATATGTGACTCTGATGATAGCGTTAAATCTCATCAATAAGATAAGGCTTTGCATACCGGTCTCAAGGCACCGTGAACCAGACGATTGCTGTGCAGGAAGCGCAGTCCGCAAATTGCATCCGATAACTGTTCGTGGATGCAGGTAAGCGTCAAGGGTATCTTGTTTGCTCGAATATACTGGCCAGATCGAATCGATTGGTATCCGGATTCTTCTTCAGATGGTCCATGATATTCCCGTTTCCATACCAGGGAAATACCAGGCAAAAGTCGTCGTCGATCGTCGTTACCCCATAGAAGGGAGGAATATTGTTGTGCTCGACCTGCTTCATCAGCACCACTTCCTTGTAAAATCGCTATCTTATCTGTCAAAACAACGAGCAACTCTCCCCCGTGGCACGACACACTTACAATCTTGATTGTCCGTAAATCAGAGCCACCTCGAGGCGCCTTGAGGACCTTGAGCGCCACCACCTCTTTGTTGTACCTACCCTTCCAAATTTCAGCAACTTGAGAGGTACGTTGTGGGTGGTCTCCCTCCTTCGTGACGCCGTCGAGTTTGTACGATGCCGGGATCGTGAGATGACGACCACACAATCTCCGAAGTTCGATGGTGGCTTTCCCTTTTGACTTTGAAGCTCCACGCGCGAGCTCCTAGGGCGGGATTACGATCAGAACCGGAAGGAGACATGATGATTTGTTTCACCTCGGCGATTTTATTGATGCGGATTTGTGCCTCTTCCAAGCTAGATGGGCCAGCCATTGTGGGGACGCAGGTGGGGGGATCAATATGCGGGTATCCAGAGGAGATGGTGTGTCAGCGTTTGCGTGGTTTCTCACACCAAAGCTGAATCTTTTGAAAGGGAGATGTGGAGGCATGGTTTAAGACAGCCCTGGACAACGTGTGGTGAAATGGGTGACAGGAATTCATCCGCCGTTCTCAAGGGTCGGAAAGGTAATTGGAACAGGCCAATTACGAAACAACATGTGGTGGCCGATATCAGACACGATCCCCGATGGTTGGCGACAAGTTTGGAATCCCGCCGTTTGGTGAACCCGGAGGATCATCGATGAATGGTCAAATGATCCTACACGCTGGATGAAGCTCGGGTGACGTGGGAGATAAATCCATTACCCCAAAGAGCCGGCCAAACTCACGGACGGGCTCGAAATGTGCAAGGTCGACACACCGATGCAGCGTGTCGTGCGGTATTGTGCTGGACGCAAATCAGTACCAGATTAGGGCTGAATTGAGGAGGCACATGAGTGACCCCCATCGCCTCATCACCATCCCTATGAATAGGTAAAGTGGTGGAACTTGAAGTAAATGAACGCAGACGGGCGCGGAGGTTGGGAGTTCCGGACCGGAGTGTCGGGTGGCCCAGCCGAAGCCGGCGACGAGTGGAGTTCCTTCTGAGTTTCAAATATCTCGGCATTAGCACAAGTACGGAGGGCTGCATTTTTCCAAACGGAGGGGGCGGCCGGGTTCAAAGTGTTTACCTCGATAACAACATAACTAATGCGACGGCAAACAGGTGGACTGGCCTAACAGAGGCATGTGGGGGTTGGGGGGGAACAGGTGCAGATCCGATGTAAGGATGAACTTGACCCTGATCGATGATCCTTGATTTCGATACTGGCAAAGTGCTGATGAAACGACATAAACCGATATTACACAGCCCTGTGAAGATGTCATCTCCAGTAGTGCTTGGTCTACGAGAAATGAGCACGTACATTAGCTGCACGGTGATCTTTGCTCCGATGAGGCCCTTGGCATGTTGTACATCCATCTCAGCGGAGAGCTCCATCGTGGTCGCCCCCAACTACACATCTGCATGAGTAGAGTAAAAAAACTGACAGGGTACTGAGCGTGGTTCACCGAAAACTTTCCGGCACCTAAAACCTCTCGTCGTCTGAAAAAAGTACGATGGAACAATCGAACGTTGATCACTTGACCGTGACACTGCTTGTCCAGAGTAATTGGCCAGCTCTCATAGTCGTTCCTGTGGGTGTCTATGAAACAGGGGCGACGCTAAAATCAAGGAATTCCCATACCAAACATATCTGTTCTCCCCGGCAACTGTGGCACACGATGTTTTATGGGTGTGGGATCCATACTGGAGCGTGATGTAAGGATTGATTTTCCGTTGCTTTTCCATGCTAATGAGAACATCCTTCATCTTGAGTTTGAATCGCACGGGGGTTACAGCCCTAGTATCCCTGGACTGGCACGCCTCGCGGAGTACACCCAGAATATGGCTTGAGTCGGGGCGATGATGTGGTTCCCAATCCCAGCACTGCTCCAGCAGCATCCAGATGGAGCTCGTGATCCCCAACGATACCGCATTCTCGGGCTTCCTGGGTCGTTTTCCCTTCTGTATCTCCGTCAACACCCCAAAGTCAGTGTACTCGCGAAAGGGGATGTCGCGTGCCAGAACCCGTGTGGAGATGAGACACCAGAGGAAGGCGAATGGGTTACAGCACTCACTTCATAAATTACCATCCCCATCCCATATATGTCGCTGGGCTTCGTAGCAACAACTTTCGACATTTCATATTCGTCAGGACGTTGAAGCTCCGGGGCAGCCCACCTCCA
>Ga0307513_10001178_pt1 | contig 37951 bp, 45 predicted proteins | sample 15_EM_MG_FD_202174 | JGI IMG/M metagenome (GOLD analysis project Ga0307513, IMG submission 202174) | Populus trichocarpa ectomycorrhiza microbial communities from riparian zone in the Pacific Northwest, United States - 15_EM | ecosystem: Host-associated > Plants > Roots > Unclassified | place...
GGATGACCCATACATCAACTGGAGTTTGATAATTTTGCCCCCCATCCCTCACATGCCTCATGAGGTATAGGGGGCAAATGTGTACTTTTGCTGATGCAAACGCCACCGCCATATCCTCTTTACTCTCTCCTTCGGGCTCAGCCACAACAAGCGGCTCAGGCTCCTCAACCCCAACGGGCGAAGCCACCTCAGAAAAACTCGCCACCTCCTCTTTCTTCAACCTATCCACCTCTTTCTGCAGTCCATGATTCCTCTTCAACAAGACAGAAACATGGTGACGCAACTTAGAGACATCCTTCTCCAAGTCCAAAATCTTTTGTAAGGCAGCCGTAGCTGTCAAACCCGCCTTTGCAACCTTAGTCGCGGAAAACGTAGTAGAACCTCGCTTAACCATCTTTACCGATACCGGGCAGTTGACGGGTGATGGAGGTGATAAAATAATTGATGGAAGAGATAAATCTATCCTCCAGTGATGAAATTAGAATAAGGTTGGATTCCTTAAACTAAAGACTTGAAGCCGACGATAAGAGGGGTCCAAGGAATCGGATTGGCCAAAACCAAAAATATGACAAGTCAACTGAGTTGAAATTTCAATCGCTGTGGTTGTAAGAGACGTGGTGATTGTTCGGTCCATTCATGCCAGGGACGTGTACCGTACTCGGGTGTGTCCATAAAAATCGGAAATATCAATACCCTTGTCATGCAAGGTTGGTGAGCAGAAAGCAGGGAAAGCTTGGAAAACTCCCCTCGGGATCAGCAGTCCAAGAACTTGTAGCAGGTTGAAATGAAAAGATCATGTATATAGGGGACGGAATCCCATGAAACAAAATTAATAGAATAAATCTATCCCCGTGATACCGAATGTCAGAATCTTTCAATCCTAGTAAAACAGACAATATCCTCCTATTTCTTTCTTGCTTGCAATCCACATTTTTACCCCTCAGTTTACTTTAAACTAGTTGCCTGTCTGCTGGATACAATCATACAAGTACCTGTATTAATTAAGTTCAACATACCTTGTTTAAGATGTCTAGTTACGTGGAATTACATGGATAAGTTTTCCAGACATTGTGATCCCTCCCGATCGTTTTGGCCCTGATTCAGCACGGCTAGTTTCCGATTTTTAAGGACACACCCGGGAAAGTTGGCCTGATGGCAACCTTGTTGAATAGGGCCCGTGCGTAATCTGGATTATGGATCAGTAAGCTTATCGTGTAGGGCTCGATTGATAGATACGGTATCAAGATAAGCCCGGTGGAGGATTTGGAGGGGGGGGGGGGGGGAATTGCACTTTGGTATTTTGTGTTTGAGATCTTTAGATTTGTGCTGTTGATTGTGAATGTGATGTTCGATTCCCGTGCGGTTTGTGGTTGGATAGATGTAGGGAATGAGGGCTGGATAGGGTGGTCTCTTGAATTGGAGGATTGGGGATATTAATTTGGGGGGGGGCTACTGTAGTAAGACACAGGTATCGTAGGGTTTTTATAGTGGATTTCACGTACTAATATTTCCGGGTAGTTTGCTGTATGATAGTCCATAGGTGTCACAGACTTGGGGGGATCTTGTGATAGCTAGATTCTTAAAGATATCGGGGCTGTTGAGTAATTTGTGCCTGCGAAGCAAAAACATCTACCGGCGTGGTGTGATGGCCCCGATCAAATCATAATGAGCCCAAAACAAAAGATATCCAGTGGCATAGGAGAATGAAGGAGCCATGGCTGGACCCAATGTTTCACAGAGCTTCGCTCCCGAACAGTGTAGAGTTGGGATATTGTGAGTAGTTTGGGTACGGTATGTTGAAGGTTAGGAAGAATAGGTATCTAAGTCGGGGCACTGATGTTTCCACCGTTGTATATATTTTTCCTGTATTATAATAATATTATAGTGTCTTTTGGGTATCGAAGATGCATGTGGAAACGATGTTCAATATGGACACTTGTTTGGTGAGAGGACCTGTCTTTTTAGTACCGTGTAGCATAACATCGGCGCCAGCAGTAGAATACATATAATAGTACCGCTACCACGCAGGCAACTTCACAAACAAAATTTGTATGTGCTTTACATTACTACATCACGCCTTCGCGCGATCAAATTCCGTCATTTAGAAATGAGAAAAGCGCTCATCTTCATCCCAGGTTTTTGCTTTTCCCCCTCATACTTCCTATGATCTAATTATCGAATCTAGAATTCGGGCACGGGTAAGCATCATTTCAAGAGACGTGGGGCATCCGGTTAGTTGCGTTGACGCAATTTCCCCTCCCCCGCCATTCCGTGAAACCATCAAGGTTCACAGCAAAAAGCGTCCAACACTGCACGCATACAAGGCCGTATCGTAACAAAGAAGAAAGAAGAAAAGGAGCTCGATACCACAGCGATAGTGCATATCCGACTCACGCTCAATTCCTTGCGTTCCCCTCTCAACCTTCTTCCTCGTAGTTACAGCAGGACTTACATAACAATGGCATACGCTAACGAACGGCGGATCGCAGAATTGGCTATCCAGCGGGCATGTATTCTCACCGAAAGAGTTTATAATTCTCAAGTTAAAGGGACTATTACAAAGGGCGATAAATCGCCCGTCACAAGTACCCCTCCCCCTTCCAATCCCCATAAGTACGGCCAAGCTAACGAACGAATAATAAAGTCGCCGACTTTGGTGCCCAAGCCCTCATAATCAGCAGCATCACCCATGCCTTTCCAGAAGATTCCATTGTTGGTGAAGAAGACTCCAATGCTCTCCGCGCGGACACGCCAAAGAGAGACTTGGTCTGGGGTCTAGTCAAGGATACTTTGGACGCAACCAAGGACCTGACGAGCGAACTCGGCGATATTAAGGATGATGAGGAAATGCTTGCTGTCATAGATAAGGGGACGCACCAGGGTGGCTCTGTAGGGAGTTTGTGACTACCTTCTTCTCCCCTCTTTTGCTCACGCTACCACCACAATCCCTATTTTACTTACAAAGAGTGCTAACCGTGGAGGGTAGGAATCTGGGCACTGGATCCGATCGATGGGACTGCGGGGTTCCTACGGGGCGGGCAGTACGCTGTGTGTTTAGGATTGATGGTGGACGGGAAGGTCCAGGTCGGCGCACTTGTGTGCCCGAACCTGCCGGTCGATCCCGAGGAGCCGGAGGGGAAGAAGGGGATTTTATTGTCGGCTGTTAGGGGGGAGGGCGCTACTGTGGTATGTTTGTCCGCCTAGAATCTTTTAGGGGTAGCCTTTATGCGGGCTTCATGTGCTGAATTTCTCCCTTGCCTATCAGAAACCATTGTCCTCACCACCTGCTCAAGGGAATCCCATCTCCATGAGCTCTACCACAGACTTTTCAAAGGTTAGGTTCTGCGAGGGTGTTGAAACCGGCCACTCCTCGCATAGTGAACAAGCATCCATCGCCAAGAGTCTGGGTATTACAGCGCCATCTATTCGGATGGATTCGCAAGCAAAGTATGCTTCGATTTCTCGCGGTGTTGGGGAGATTTACCTGAGGCTACCCGTTAGTTTGTCTTATGAGGAGAAGATCTGGGTATGTCCCCGCTCCCCTTCGCTGTTTTCTCTGGATAGTAATGTTCGCAGGACCATGCCGCAGGATCATTGATTGTCGAAGAGGCCGGAGGTGTAGTCACTGACATCTATGGGAAGGAGCTGGGCTTTGGACAAGGAAGGACGCTGAAGACTAATAAAGGAGTTGTGGCCGCTCTTAAGGCCCTACATCCAACTGTGCTTAAGGCCGTACAGAAGGAGTTGAAGGTTTAGATTGCGCGGTTGTTCTAGTAGAGATAGACCATACAATACACTCACTTTCTAGACCTGCTTTGGGTGCTATCCAACGAGACCATCCGTCCGTGTAGTAATCATGAAGGATCACTCGAAGTATGATTTTAGGGGGGGGTGGGATAAGGCCGCCAATTGACAAATTTTAGGAGCCTTCGCCTCCCACTACTACAACCCAGCTCTACCAAAGGATTACCCCATATTTTGCTTATAGTCGTCTTGCCGCCCGTACAGATACCGGTATCAGGTAGAGTAAACGTGTGGTGTAGGAGCAGGTCACGTGCATTCGCCAATAGATCGACTGCTCGCTGGTCAAACTGGAATGCCGTCACAAAAAAGCATGACTCATTGATTCACTGATTCACTCTGTCCCAAATGTGTAGGAGCTCTTTAGTGCCCGTTCGGGATGCTACATTACCGGGAAAATCAGTATAATAATAATATTATGTATGATATTCTTATTTTTTTTTTAATTTAGTATATCCTGAAGCCAAACTGTGGTTCAGGGAGGGAGGAGGAATTTGGAGTAAATATTCTGGACTTGGGCAGCTGGGTGCGATAATGCTTATCTTATGATAGCTTAAAAGCCATTTTGAAGAAATAACGTACGGTATCCGACTAGAGATGGGTCGGACGGGAGAGTGAATCGCCAAAAAAAAGTAGAAATCTGAAAGTCTCAATTCACATGCGAAGGAGGCTTTATCTTGTTGAAATTTCAGCAGTCAGGTCTTTCTTTGTTAGTTGTCCTAAAGAGAAGGATTCAACGAGTCACTATAGTATTGTTATGCTACAGTATGATAATATTATATTATAAATTTAATGTAATGGAGGAATATTTAAGGAAGTGGATAGATGGCGGGTTGTGTTTTTGCCCCACCGCCGGACGTTGCCCTGCAAACCTACCGTGGCTGCCCAGTAAAAATTCCCCCACCAAAGAACCAACGCCTGTCCGCAACCCAACATCAATCCTCCAAAGCATACTCTTCCTCCGTCCTTCCTTTCTTCCGTCCTGTGGCACCTAACATCCCACGACTAGGCTCGCACTAATACTTTTTTTCTTCACAAATCCGGGCTCGCTTGTCACCAAATTTGATATTTTCTTGCCTTTTTTCTTCTCTTCTTCACATCTTTCACACCACTTGAGACGTCGCTTTTTGACGTTCGTATTTTTTTGACAGGACAGCAACAACCCCTCACTACCCCTCATCATGCCTGGAAACACACCAAACTCGTGGGAGGATGCAGCCGGGGACGATAATGACCTAGCTCGGCAAACACAAGATCAGTTAAACTTGAACCGGCAGCAGCAACCGCAAGGTTCGAATTTTAGACCGTCCCACAATGCCCCAACTTTCCAGCCCGGTGCTGCTTCGTTTACGCCTGGAGCTCCGGTCTTCGCTCCTGGAGCCGGTGGCTATGGCCAAGCTGGGTACGGAGCTGGATATGGGCAGCAATATCCCCAGTATGGACAGTACAATCAGTATGGTATGCAAGGAGGGTACGAGCAATATGGACAACAATACGGAAATTATGGTGGTGGATATGGGCAGCAGGCTGCATACGGACAACAGCCTGGTCAGTTTTCTGGATATCAGCAGCAGCAGCAGCAGCAGCCACAACAACAACAACAGCAACAGCCTTACCGACCACCACACGTTCACCGTCAACAGCAACAGCAAGCAGTTCCACAGATTGCTAAAAAGCAGGACTCGGCACCGGCTTCCGGTGCTTCCACTCCAGCTCCTTCCAAGAGTGGAACCTCTACCCCTACTACTGCTACTCCCGCCGCTGCTCCAAAAGTGCTCAAAATCGGGGGTGATGCAGCTCCAAAAGTTTTGAAGATTGGCGGAGATCCTGCTCCCCCGCCTAAGAAGGAACCGGATAATAAACCGGGCCCTGGGGCTAGTATTGCTGCGAATAAGGCTGTTGCTGCTTCCACAGCTGGAGGAAGTGGAAAGACGAGCCCAAGCCCCGGTGGACCTCTAACTGGGAAGTCATCCCCTGCCCCAACTTCTGCAGAGAAGGCAGCTCAGCTAGCTGCAGAGAGGCGAGAAGCGGATGCCGTAGCAAAGGAGCAAGAGGACGAGGTCGACGACTCTGTTATTGAAGAGCTTTACGGGAAAGTAGGTTTTGATTCACGTGATATTCCTTATTCCTATTCCTCACCTCGTCTAACCCTATCTAGGAACACGTAAATCTAGTCTTTATTGGTCACGTCGATGCTGGAAAATCGTCTCTTGGAGGGGCAATCCTATACGCCACAGGGATGGTAGATGAGCGTACAATGGAAAAGTATAAGCGTGACGCCAAGGAACAGGGTCGTGAATCTTGGTATCTCTCGTGGGCCCTCGACTTGACAAAGGAGGAACGTTCAAAGGGCAAAACCGTTGAGGTTGGGCGTGCATATTTCGAGACCGAGAAGCGACGATATACTATCCTTGATGCCCCAGGCCACAAGAATTATGTCCCTAGCATGATTGGCGGTGCTTCACAGGCTGATATCGGAATCCTGGTCATCTCTGCCAGAAAGGGGGAGTATGAGACAGGATTCGAGAAAGGTGGACAGACTAGAGAGCACGCGGTTTTGGCCAAAACTCAGGGTGTAAACAAGCTGATTATAGTGGTCAATAAGATGGACGACCCAACTGTCGAATGGAGCAAGGGACGTTATGACGAATGCACGACCAAGCTCACACAATTCCTCAAAGGAACAGGCTACAATCCTAAAACAGGTTGGATATGTACTTTTTGCGTATATTTGGGGGTGATTGCTGAAATTCTAAGCAGATTTGATGTTCATGCCACTGTCCGCACTGACCGGTGCTGGTTTGAAGACACGGGTTTCCAAAAATATTTGCCCTTGGTATGAGGGGCCATCACTCCTTGAGCATCTAGATAACATGAAAACATTGGAGCGTAAACTCAAAACACCATTCATGATGCCCATCAGTGGAAAGTACAAGGTGACCAAAACGTGGGCCCTCCTCTGCGTCAGTAGCTAACACACAATTCTAGGATATGGGGACTGTGATCGAAGGGAAGATAGAGTCCGGTTTCATCAAGAAAAATTCCAACCTTGTGATAATGCCTGGAAAGACGCCTGTCGAAGTTGTTGCCATCTACGGGGAAACAGAGGAAGAGCTCCCCCACGCTCAATGTGGAGATCAAGTGCGTCTGCGGATGCGAGGGATTGAGGAAGAAGACGTGGTTCCTGGATTCGTCCTTTCAAGCTCTAAGAAGCCCATTCACTGCGTCACTGCATTCGAGGCACAAATTCATATTCTAGAACTCAGGAATATATTAACAACTGGTTTCAACTGTGTTATGCACGTTCACACGACAATCCAGGAGGTCACATTCGATGCGTTACTGCATAAGCTCGAGAAAGGCACAGGAAGAAAGAGCCGGAAGCCCCCAGCATTTGCTAATAAGGGTAAGCAATTAGAGACCCTGGCCTATTGAAAATTACCTAATATGTGTATAGGGCAAGCAATTATCGCTCGCCTTGCGTCGGCCACTGGGTCATCGTTCCCCATTGAGAAATATGAAGACTATCAACAACTTGGTCGTTTCACTCTTCGTGATCAGGTATGACCCCCCAGGCCACTCAGAGGGGCTTATGACTAATTACCATTCACTAGGGGCAAACAATTGCCATAGGTAAGGTCACCAAGTTGATTGTAGAATAAAAGGTCTTAGCACCAATCACACCTGTATGACCACAAAAGTTTGCATTCTAAGGACCACATTATGATACACTTTGGCGAGCGCACTACCCTTCTTGTTCCGATGGGGAACATGGGTAGATAAACCTGAGGTGGTCTTTTTTTCTTTTCATCTCTTCTCTTTCCCTAGGGTATGTCTGGGGGGTGAGGGATTGGGGGGGAGCGTGTTCTTCTAGATCAATTCCAAAGTTTTAAAAGTTGTGCGGTGCGAGGGGTGCAAGTGCACTCGAGCAGCTTAGCGGTGAAGAGCTCGTTAAAATGGACCCGAGCGATTCTTGTGAATGCGTTTGATAATCGAAATCAGCGAGTTTTGCGGGCGAGGTGATGGGAGTGAGTAACCTGTGGTCTGCGAGAGGCACTTCTCATCACTTGCGGTATATACTGTAAGTGTTATAGGTTATGCTTTTTCGGTTTCCCCATCATCCCGTCCGGCAGCCTTGTGCGCGGGCGATGTCCCAAACATTACTCATCCATCACTCGGAAGTTTGAATGTTCGGCAAGAAGAGTCCGAGCAAGACCTAACCCATAGCTTCCGGACTCCGCAGAGCCTCAGTTGATACCCCTCCCCCCACCTCCCTCCCCACAACTCTCATCGCCATCACCAATCAACCGCCCATAACCCCTCGAAACAATGTCGGATCAGTCTCCCCCCTCAACAACACCACCCCCAGTGCCATCCGACCCCCCAAAAATCCCCTCCTCAACCTCAACCGATGACCTACCCGTGGCTCTCTCCGCCTCACTGGTCCTAACCTCCCTCCCACGCGACGGCAAGCTCGCGCTGGACAAAGCCCTACATCCACGCCCCACGAAGGTCAACATACGCTTCAAGCCCATCGGTTCCGCTCCCGCGCTCGACAAGGCCGTGTACAAGATCAAGACTAGCCAACGGTTCGAGAACGTAGTCAAGTTTCTTCGAGACAGTTTGGGGCTGAGGAGCTCGGAGGGGATTTTTTTGTATGTCAATTCGACGTTTGCACCGGGGGGGGATGAGAATGTGGGGAATTTGTGGAATGTGGGTTTTCTCTTCTTTTCTCCATTTTGATTGGGGGGGGGGGGGGAGAAGGGGGCTGATGCGAGTGCCGGTAGTGTTTTCGGGTGGATGATCAATTGATTGTCTCGTATGCTATGAATGCGGCTTTTGGGTGATTCGGATAGTGCATGGATGGACGGATGGATGGAAGGATGAATAAAGTTGTTGAATCCCTATCTCGACCTCTGCATTCTATACAAGTAGCTTGGTCTAAATATAACATAGCTCTTCGCTAGTGGAATCTCACTATCAGCCTGAATGGTCTAGTGGTATGATTCCTGCTTTGGGTAGTCGAAAATGCAGGAGGTCTCCGGTTCAATCCCGGATTCAGGCCTTGACTCTTTTTTTCCCTTTTTTCCCTCCCCCTCATCCCTCTCCTTCGAGATATGCTGACAACAAGTACATGTCGGTACATACTAGGCTCCACACACACAGTAACCCGAAAAAATGATACTTGGGATGCATGCATGCATACATGCAAACAAGCGAAGCGAAACGAAACGAAACCAAGAGAATACGCGAACGTACCGGGATATCCCGAGAAGAAAACATCTCCTCAGCAGAAAAAAAAAAAGGAAAGAGAGGAGGAGGGGAAAAATGATACAGTCTCCCGAAGAATCGCGAGATTCTCGAGTTGCGTGAGTCGTGGGCAACATGCCGGCACTTAGGCAAAGGCCTAGCCCAAAAGCGAAGCCTCAATACCAAGAACAAAGAAAAAGTTATCGCAGAAAATTTAAAAAAAAGCACAGCCGACCATACTTGTACCGTAGCTTCGGGGGAGGGAAGAAATCAATGCCAAGAAGCCAAGAAGCCCACCTTGAAGAATCTCGCGATCCTTCATGAGGCTTGTCAGTCAGTTCTATCCATACAGTATCACACCACCGTAGTCTAGTCTAGTCTAGTCTAGTCTCGTCCAGTCCATGCCCATACCGGTACGACAATCGGTAGAAGAACCTTACCCGCCCAACAACATCACATCACAATCACAATATAATATAACATGCCGGCAGAGCATATAATATCATAATATTATACAGTTATAATAATACCGTACCCCCCTACCGGTAAACCACGATAACTCGCCGGAACCAGGGAAGAAAGAATAATAGCTGTATGACAGCTCTCTCTCTCTCTCTCTTTCTTTCTTTCTCCAAGAGAAATTGTAGATAGGTAGATAGGTAGGTATCACGAAAGGTAAAGAAAGAAAGAAAAGAGAGAGAAAAAAAGGCTCAAAAATTTTCCCTACCCCTGCTACTACTCCTATTGTCACTCTTGTGATACAGTACAATAGCAATCAATGCAAGTATCGTACCGTACCCGGAGTGATGTTGCTGCTGCTGTTGTTGTTGTGAGTCAGTCGGACAGACGGCGGACAGACGGACAGGCAGGCAAACGGACGGATAGAGTAGAGATTATGTCCGGGTGGATGTAGTAATGCGGGATATGTGGTGTATTGTGTTGTAGGGATGGATAGGTGTACCGTATCAGACTTGCTTGCTTGCTTGCTTACATACTGGCATGGTACAGTCAGTCAGTACTCACTCGGGATCACTCGGGAGGGGAGGATGGAAGGATGGATGGGTGGATGGGCGGATGGATGAAGGGAGGGGGAGGGGAAGGGGGGTAGTGATGAATTGTAGGTAGCACATAACTTACCGTACTCGAGTATCTAATCTGTGCGAACGAAGGATCGACGGTGCGTTGATTATGGTTACTATTGTGGTTTATATTACTATTATATCCATCTCTTTTTCTCCTTGCATTTGTTGAACGGTCGGTCGGTCGGGTTTTTTGGTAGTAATTCGTAATTTGTAGTTTTCTTTATTATATAATCCCTCGGGAGCTTTTTTTCCCTCTCCATTTGGGGCTGAAGCCTTTGTTTGCTTGTTTGCTCGTTTGTTTGCTCGTTTGTTTGCTCGTTTGTTTGCTTGCTTGTTTGCTCGTTTGTTTGTTTGCTTGCTTGCTTGTTTGCTTGAGTGTCGAGTTTTTCTTCTTCTTTATGGGTACGGTAGGAGATGCCGGTTTGATACTGCTGCATGCATATAATAGGCATGTGCGTTCTAGATTTTTTGTGGATGATGCGAGGGGTAGGGTTGTATGTATCGTACCAGTAACTTGGCATACAATATGATACCGTACCAGTATCGGTAAGGTGTTGTCTACTCGAGTACCTGGTACTGTACTTATCGCAGGAAGCGAGAAACCAATGGACCGTTTTCGAATATTAGATAACCGTCTTCGGGTGGTGCTGGAAGAGTGGTCCGGCTGGTTAGGCTCGAGATGCGCTGTCACATTTGGCTGCAGATTTATCAGATGCAGAGTTTTTTTCACTTTCTTTCCTCATTTTTTCAAAAGAACGGTACGGTATCATACATGAAGACTTTGATTCAGCTCAACTTTCTTTTACTAGCGATGATAACCATCCCTCTTTGAACTCGCGACAGTAGTGAAATTTTTCGAACGCCTGTTTGACCCAACAAAAAAAAATGCGAAAAGGAAAAAAAAATTAAAAGATTATAAAAAAAAAGGAAATCTGTACGCTCTTCATCCTCCATCAATCATAGCAAAAAAACAAAAGGAAACAAGTGAAATCCGTGCATCTATGTCCCGCAACTGCCTCCAGTTGTTAAACAAAGTCAATCAATCTTTTAGAACAAGGCGCCCCAGGCTTATACGACGGGAGCTGCCTCCTTAACATCTTGAGTTGCTTGGTCCTCGTACTTGGCAAAGTTCTCTCTGAAGAGTTGGCCAAGTTTCCTAACCTCATCTTGGAACTCGGCAATATCGCCAGACCCTGCGGAATACTGTTAGCTAATGCGCCAGAATAACTACGTGGGAGAATTAGGTGGGACTTACAGCTATTACTTGGGTTCAAGAATTGATCAGGGACACCAGGGGCGGTCTTGGGGACCTGGAGGTTGAAGGTCTCGTAGGTCTCATACTCTTGCTGCGCAAGCTCGCCAGAGTGGATGGCATCCAAGATAGCACGAGTGTACTTTAGAGGGCAACGTCTACCACCCTTGGTAGCGCTGGCACCAACCCAGCCGGTGTTCAAGAGCCAGACATCAGCCTTGTGCTCGGTGATCTTGTCGGACAACATCTTAGCGTATCTCATGGGGTGCAGGGCAAGGAAGGGCTGGCCAAAGCATGCGGAGAATGTGGCCTGTGGTTCTGTAACACCGTCTTCGGTGCCAGCCATCTTCGAGGTGTAGCCGGAAATGAAGTGGTACATAGTCTGTAATCACAGTAAGCGAAAACGGTCCAAAGCAAAAGATAGAGCGATGCATACCTGGGCATTGTTCAGCTTGCTGATTGGCGGGAGCACGGCTCTCGCGTCGCATGTCAGAAGAATGATATTGGATGGGTGAGAATCAGCAATGCATGGAATCTTGGCATTCTGAATGTACTCAATAGGGTAGCAAGCTCTAGTGTTCTCAGTCAAGGTGCAATCTTCGTAGTCGACCTCTCTGGTTTCTGGGTTGAAAACGACGTTTTCCAGAACCGAACCGAAGCGAATAGAGCCGTATATTTCCGGTTCCTTCTCAGCCGACAGACCAATGCACTTGGCATAGCAACCGCCTTCAATGTTAAAAACACCCCTGTCCGACCAGCAGTGCTCGTCGTCACCGATCAACGCTCGGTTAGGATCGGCGGACAATGTAGTCTTTCCCGTTCCGGAAAGACCAAAGAATAGAGTGACATCTCCTTCCTTACCCTCGTTCGCAGAGGAATGGAGGGTGAGGACATTGTGCTTGACGGGCATTTCGTAGAACAAGATAGTGAAAACACCCTTTTTCATCTCACCGGCATACTCAGTGCCGAGGATAACCATCTCCTTCTCACCAAAGTTGATCGCAACGGAAGTTGAAGATGTCATTCCCGCGGTATATCTATTTGCGGGGACTAGCCTAATGTTAGCAAACATTCCAGACCACGGAAGAAAGAATTTCTCACAGGATCCAGCATTGTAAATGACATAATCGGGCTCAAAGTGGACTAGCTCTTCAGGTTTGGGCCTGATGAGCATGTTTCTCATGAACAAAGCGTGGTATGCGCGAGCGCAAACAACACGGACCCTGATTCTGTAACGCTCGTCCCATCCGGCGTAGCCATCGACAACATAGATTCTATTCCTGGTATTCAGGTAATCGACAGCACGCTCGCGATTGATTCTCCAAACCTAGAACGTCATGATCACGTGATCAGTCAAACTAGTCTCTTACTGAAAACCCTGAGCGAGACAAGGCGGGGATCGCTTACATCGGGATGCATCGGCTTGTTCACGGGACCCCACCAGATCTCGTCTTCTGATGTGGACTCCTTAACAATGCGTTTGTCGAGGGGTGAACGACCGGTTTTCAGCCCGGAGTATGCGGTTAAGGCACCGGATGATGTAATTGCGGAGCCAGTTTCGTAGACGAGAGCATCTTCATAGAGAGTAGCTACTGAGGCATTTGAAATCTTTGAGATATGTTAATTTCGAGCTCTTTCTTTCAAGGGAAACACTAGCACAGCCGAGTTGAAGCTGGATCCCTATATGGGATTAACAGCCCAACTCGGCCGTGCGAGTATCGGATTGGAGACACACAATAGCGACACGATCATAGTCGATATTAGCTTTGTCATGGAGCTCCTCCTCGATCTCTGTGTGTTCACGAGTAGGCCTGTAATTCTGACGTCAGAAATGGACAACGGTAATAAATCGGCGAGGAGTGGCGGGAGAGTTGGGCGCTTTCGGTAGAGAAAGCTCAGAGAAGAGCTAATTCACAGTGGGAAAGAATTGACAAACTCATGGGGAGCTTACTGGACACCTCCAGGGTGGAGGGAGGTACGATTGACACTGTCGGAAACCATTTCTTTCTTAAAAGGCTGAGTTTTGAGTAAAGCGGTGGAGGAAGTAAAGATGCTCTTGAAGTGGACAGGACGAGATGCGCTAGTTGAGACTGATGGTCGACGATTAGAGCTGGGGGAAGTCGGGGTCTTTATATCCTTTTGAGCTGAAGCCATAATGCGTACCAGGTGATTGGAGGGGCAAGTGTAAGATGTAAGTTGTGTAAGGGATGAGGATGAGGAGGACGATGATTGGAAGTTGAAGAAGTAAAATGTCGGAATCAGGTCTAATGTATCCCGGGAAGGCTCGTGCTTGAACGGCATAAGGGAGGCAAGCAGCTCCAGCCGTCGACGCCTCTGGAGGCGGTGATCGCTGTCATTTCTGCCCCTCCGGTTGGTTGGTATCGGGACAATCCGGGGCTCTGCAACAGCTCTGAATGGGTTCCCATGAGGATGATGCTGTCCGAGACTCTGCCGGTAGCGCCATGCGGGTGGGATCGGAGACCATTTGAATTTTGAGGCCATGGAGTCTTACTGGGGTATAATGCAGGCTGTGCTACTGGTTCCGTAATCCGAATCGGTGCAGCCACTGTATGGCACACACAAACCATACATATGAGGTCGCTCCTTCTGGGGAAACAAGAGGCACAGGGTGACAAAGACGAGAAACGGCCGGAGCGGCCAAAGTCTCATCCCAGTTTGTGCTTCCCATTGATTTTTTTCTTTTTTCTTTTCTCTCTCTTTTCATCCAAGCGATGGGTGGCCTGTATGACACGAGTATAAGTACCTTGTCGTACTTGATCTGCGTTTTGGCTTGTAAAGGAAAGTGGTGCGCTGGGGGAAACTTTCGGAACAATTCAGAAGGGATGATAGCCTCCATGGCTTGAATAACCGCGGGGCAGGGAGGAAGACAGGATATGGGGGGGGGAAAAAGAAAAAACAACAACCTGGGCCACGATATCACACGCATTCAGACATTCAGACTCAGTTACATGTAGTCCACAAATAGCTTTCTATGGGCACACTGTTAAAAAGTTAATTAATTGATGATAGACCATGATCCACTCTACCTTCTTGTTGGAGATTTTGCCGAGTTTTTTCCAATTCCTTTCTGACGGACTGGGACTCGTAAGCACTCTCAAGTAAGACTTCAATACTCCACTGCCGTGTTCTATCTAATGCAATGTTTACGAAATCACGAACACCGGTATCTAGGCAACAGGAACAACGAAAGTAATCTCACAGCAGCTGCAGCTCTGTAACACATCTACTGTGCTCTCTTCACGACTGGCATCAAGAAGGTATCGTGAGGCTTTTTACTCGACTATCAAATCTTACACTCACTTGCCGTACGCTCAGACCCCACCGGGTTTCATTTCTTTTTTCTATCCTCTTCTCCTTCTTCCCTCTTCTTCTTTCCTCTTTCTCTCATCTCTCTTTTTTTTTTTTGCTACCGTAGAAAATTTTTCTTTACTTTCACAGGTCTCGTGCTTCAGTAATATGCAGCTGAAACTCCCCTTCCGGGTTCAGGAGTCACATGCGATAAAAAAATTGGATGAATAAGTCCTTTCATTTGCGGCTTGCGGAAGGGTAAGGATTCGAGGTATATTTGCCCTTGGCGGATGAGAGCTCAAATCTGGTCCTCATTCCGCATTCGAAGCTTACACGACATGGTGACGAGTTTTTCCTAATCAAAGCAAGCATAGATCCGGTAACAATCCTTTAAAATGCTACAGTAGATCCTGGCTCTGGTGTTGATATGGCACAAGCAGTGAAGAGTGTAGGATCGGAGGAAGAAGAGAGGGAAAAAAATTACTGATGCCCTTATGGACACCCGGAAAAATTATGCATGCATGAACCGGGAGAAACCTGGAGCTAGGGTCAGTTTAGTGACTAGACTCCAGGCTCCCACATCCACTCTAAGCCCCAAGCCCGGGCCCCACTTGCTTGAGCCTTGAGGTTGTGTACCCCACATATCGGGTATTCGCCAATCGTTGAGAAAAGCAAAAGATCACAACAGCGAAGGGGTAATCCATCGCTGTCCAATCCTATCCCTGAGCCCTCTCGTCCCATGCTCCAAGTCATTCCGAAACATTGCTCCCTCTACATACTGTACCTCGACTTGTCATTTGCGTTGTCTATCGTGGCATTTCCACAAACCCCAATCCAGCATGGGTAGAGTTCTATGAGGGCACGCACTTGTCGGTAGACAGAAGCGATTGATCAGCGAATGCCCCCAACAAAGGAATCCAGAACAATAGTCCCATGAAAGAGCTCCTTCAAGTTTGAAATTGGCTCCACCCCCTTTCGCCAAGGATCGTGAGATTTAGCTGAGAAAGAGAGAGAGAGAGAAAGAAAGAAAGAAAGAACTTGGGCTGAGGCACGTGTGGGCTAGCCGCTGCTTCCTTTCCCCATACCCCAAACTCAACAGTTACGTATTAGTGCCCAGGGGCTTCCGATGCCCCAATGTGGCCATCGTCGGCAGCCCATCAATTTCTTCTTCTTTCACCATCTCGGCAATCACCGAGGATCTGGGATACAATCACAACAGAAGAGAATACGGTGCAACAGTTTTCAAAGGCATACTGCAGATTGTGAGAGAAAGGGAAGAATGAGTGGGGAAAGGTAAAGCCCATCGGTCTGGGAGCTTTCATCTGGAAATCGACATAAAGCTCTCCCCACTTCGATTTTTCGAGTTGCTATTCCCTCAACGCTTCATTTCTACTATGCAGAGTTCCACAAATCGCTGGGGCGGTGATGGAGATGAGGTTGTCTCGATATTGAAGGGATCTGCTACGGTGCAGCGTTACTGGCAGCGCCCTTGCCGTACCGATATGCTCCTGTCCAAGTGACGACGATGCGCACGCCAGTTGAAATCGCTCAAGAGAGCTTCTACGAATATTTTGAGGTAAACTAAAAGACTCAATAAACTATTGCCCAAGAGGGAGAGAGAGTGTGTGTGAAATTGGGAATAATGTTAATATAAAAGGTGCAATTCAATAGTAGCATTGCGAAAACAGCTTTAGAGAAGATTTCTCTGGGCCAAGTACGGTAGACTTCGGATTTCAATCAGTCAAACAGAAGCTTTCGTTAATCTTCACAGTGCTTGAGTTCAGCCCAGGTTAGGTGGCTGTATTTCCCCCAACAAACTCTTGTGCAACCGACGGAAGCTCGACCGAGCTCTCTGTTCTCCTATGCACTCCGAGTGAGAAACACCGGAGCAGTCTGACAGCCTCTTCCTTCCCTCCTTCCTGCTTTGCAGCAGCCGCAGTGAAACTTCAACTTCAAGCGCTACAGGTAACGTTTAAAATAAAAAGGGGGCTCTTGAGAAGCAAACCGACGTCACTAGCGCTAGAAAATCCGAATTCCCTCGACAAATCGGGGCAAAGGAGTTCGTCCAGAGCTACTAAATGTCCCTCAAGACCTTCCTTTCTCTTATCTATCCGGGTCACGAATTTCGGCCGCTTGAAGTGGAGGCAGCGATGATCCGAAACGGTGTCAGGCAATGGTAGGCCGTACTGTACGAGTAGCGCCCCTCTGCAAGCGTTGCTCGGTGCCGGTGCTGTGCCCAAAAAGTGTTCCTTTTTCACAGCGAGCGAGGGCTTTTTGCCTGGAGCTTACGAAATCTGGGGCAGGGTAAGGGAAGGGCTTTCGGTAATAATATGCGCAGTTATCTCCCTTCATCCGGTTTGACTGGGGCCCGAAGTGTGATGTTTTCGTGGCCCCTCCCGGTACTGTGCGGTACTGTGTCTCTGGGACTATTTTTGGCGGGGGCGAGTAGGTATCATAACTTGCCTCAAGAGATACCATACTGGGATGGGTGTTTTTCTTAGTTTTGCGATAGGGTAGGGTACGGTAGTACCAACCTCACCCTTACTTTGTGCGATTGCCCTAGCCGATATCGTGTCTAAAGACCATACCTTACTGCAGGTTGGCCGGTGAGATGATTACTGTACACCTTCTCACCCACCCACTCACTCGAGATACAGACCAATTGGGCTATCACATCGCGAGAACCTTGGAACGAAGGGAAACCCTTCCAAAACTCTAGCATTAGGGGCTTGCGATTTCCCCCAGAGTCAAATCCTAGCAATCTGGTTGGTCCGTGACCACATTTGCCTCACATCCAGAGTCTTTCCGCAAGTCTCTATTATCACAAAATCACTCTTGCTTTCCTCTCTCTCCCGAGTTAACAACCCCGCCCTCGTCCTTGCCACAATTAATCAACAACTCACAGCATATATCAACCCTCACCTAATAACTCATCTAAACCACCGATACGGTAGCTCCCGCGGGGAAATGCCGAGCCAGCCCTGCATTACCCAGCCCAACCTGGTTCGAGCTCATCTACCAACCTTACCACCAATATATCTTGTCAGGCATCCACATTGTCTGCTACACTCCCTCCATCTCCACTCCCGCTCGTCAACCCAGTCTGTAGAGTAGAGAGGCTTTACCCACCAAAAAACAAAGTCCGCCCTCAGCCCCTTCCTGCGCTCGACCAAACCCCTATGTCGCATCTTGCTTGGAAGAATCACACTTACTTCCCATTACCTCCCCAACACTCCCAGCCAGTGTAGCTTTTCGGGGTATTCGATTTATGGGCGGTGGCTATCGGCAGAATTCTCCTATTATTAAGCCTGCCTGACGAAGTGATTGCCGCGTCACCAGTGACGACTGTACTTCGGGGACAGATTTTGTATTTTGGTGAGTGCCGGAGGGAGGAGGGAACAAGGTTTAATCACACACCATCACTCGCCAACCCCCTCAACATACTCAAGACACAGACCGGTGGACAGCGGACGGGATACAGAGTGGAATGCGATGTACTAGGTGCCATCGCAGAACAAGGAGACCAAGAGGAGAGGGGCTAGGCATCACCTTTTCTAGGGGTTGGTATCAAGGTCACGCACTAGTGCCATTGGTCGTAAATAGCTCGTCCTCGTTCTAGGAAAAACTCAAGCCCGAGATGACCGGGTCCTTCCCCTGCTCCGGAAATGAAAATGGTTTAAATTACTATACAGAGAGATTCTATTGCTTATCATGTAACGAGTTCCGTGAGTTCTAGTATAGGCTTCCTTTGAGCAATCCAGCCTAATCATTATCATAGTAATGTCCACCTAGACAACGCACCCTCCCGCGGTAGTGTCGAGGAAATTTTATAAATAATTTGTCGATACTACCGGGAGGATTTTTAAAACGTTGGTTGCTCAACTTAAGAGCTGTTTCGTTTAGGGACGCGCGTTGGTGCTTAACTTCTGTACGGTGGTTAATTTGTGCGTAGTGTTAATATCTGTCTGTTACGCCGGGGGGGGGGGAAGAGTTCGACTCTCTCTGGAACCCGGTTTGGGATTATGATACTCGCCGGGGTACCGGTAGTTTTCTCCTTTGCTGGATGGATGGATGTTTTGGTCGGGGTGAATACTGTATTATACCATCTTATTGATAGGCTTGTCTGTTATTATTCCTCTGGACAGATGGTGGTTGGGAGGGAGGGAGGGTGGGTCCGCGCTCATGTAGAATCACTCGATGATTAATTTAGTCTATAGTTGCTTGGGTGGTGTATTTTTTCTTTCCCCTTTTGAGGGTTTAGCTGGGGGATGGGATTTAGTGAAGTTTTGTTTGGGTTAATGGGTAGCTTAGGTCGTCCTGCGCTATGCAGATGTGCTGATTGTGAAGATGACCGGCGAGGTGGGATATTTGAGATTGCGGGGTCGTTAGGTATATGCGTATATACATGAGGGCGTGCTATCATACTCTTATCATGGTATCATTAGAATGCTGAGGTGCTGGGCTTTGAAACTGTGGTTGGAAGACTTATGTAATCCGCTTTGACAAATCCAGGCCCTGAAGTGGACAAGTCGTGTCCCCCGCCATGGTTTAAATAGGTATGGCTCCTCATTACTCGCAGCACGATAAACGCCAAGCCTCGTATAGGCAAAGCACTTTATTCTCGGCATGATTAATCAGGCACTGGGTCAACCATCTTGATTTCGCAATGGCGGTTACAATCACAACCACGACAATCATGATTATTGGTGCTAAGGTCTGAATATTTGTGTCTTTCCTCTCACCAGGAGTACAAGATCTGGTAATAGTACCGTTCATTTTTGCTATGGCACGGACTCGAGTCGTTATGGTTATGGCGATAGTTGGGGGATTGTGGTTGAGCCCGTTGACTTAATTAGGACTTAACCTCACCCGAGCAATTAAGACCCACTTAATCGCGCGAAGCCCTATGACTGCATACTTCTTGGCAACTCGTCGCGTCTCCCCACATGCTTTCCGAAACCTTATCCCAGCGCCACTGCTGGTAGCCTCCTCACTCACACCTTCACCTCTCCTTCACGAAACTAGTAACAAAAACATAAAGACATAAATTATAGAAACAAGAAATGGCGCAGAAGCGTCCGGCTTCGCATCCGCCACCGGGTCCGGGACAGCCGTCGAGTCGACTTCGAACGCCGAGGATTACTGCTACTAACGGAGCTTCCGGTACCCCTGGATCTTCTGCTGCGGGCGGTAGTGTGGGGAGCTCGGAGAAGGTTGCAACGCCAACGGCGAGAGTTAGAGGTTCTGGTGCTGGGTCTTCAGCGAAAAGGTTGTCTGCTACCCCGGGTTCTGGATCGAGACTTAAGAGAGGCGGGAAACCTGTATCCGCGAGTGGGAGTGCTGCTGGGAAGCTCACTGGCAGCGGCAAGAAGGCCCAGGCTGGCGCAGGATCGCCTGGAGCCGCTCGACCAATTTCTAGTGAGAGCGATACTAGTGTGGACTTTGATACTAATGTGGACTTTGATGAAGATGATGAAGATGGGATTCATTGGGAGGATGTGGATTTAGGCCCGCAAGGTGCGCCCGCCGTGGTCTACTCATTCGTATTCTTATTGCACAGCTAACGTAATGCTCTATAGCGATAACCAACTTCCTATCATCTGCCTCCAGTGGGAACTCCGCGTCAGCACTGTCCCTCACCCTCGGTGGGAAAGACAAAAAACCTGCACGCACAGTACGGACGATAACCGCAGTCGAACGCAGGATTAGATGGGAAACACATAAGATGCACATATTATGCCTTCTCCACCACGTTTCGTTGCGGAATCGCTGGTGTAACAGTCCGGAGGTGCAGGTAATATCCACTCGCTCAAATGGTTCGAGTATGCTAGTTTTCTTATCGACAAATATGGGGAATAGGAAAAACTCTCACCACTGGTGGAGTTGAGAATCCGCCGGCTTCTGATCGACAATCCCAACGACCAGCCATTCCGCCGTTCCCTGCTTTTCTTAGAGGGACTGAAGGCTTTATCTGATTTCTGGATAGAAAATTTCCGAGTAATGAGGGCAGGACTAAGCAAGTGTCGGTGGGCTGGGCCGGAGGTCATTTCCACCACTATTACCACTACCACTTGTATACGAGATGCTAATGTGTATAGCAATTAGAAATTCATACATAAAGGCGGCGACCCTCCCTTAGGTTATAGAGAGTTTTTAATAGTCTCTGGACTGCGAAAAGGCTCTAGGGATATCGGCGCGCAGTTGTTCTGCGCAATGCTTCGGTCGATAGGAGTGACCTGCCGGCTCGTCTGCTCCCTCCAGGCACTCCCATTTACATTTTCCCGCAACGAGCCCCCAATGAAAATTCTGGAGGGTGCTACTACGGGCCCAGACAAAAGAATTGGCTACATTCGTAAAACCTGGCTTCAGAATTGTAGGATGAACGATTACGGGACTAGACGGGATGACCGTGGTTGGCCGGTGTATTGGGTGGAGGCTTGGAGCGTTGGAGGGCGGAGGTGGATAGCCGTGGACCCGTTTGCTACAAAAACTGTTGGGAAACCGAGCGTTATTGAGCCACCGGTGCAAATTCCAGGGAATTTGATGAGTTATGTTGTGGGTTTCGAGGATGGTTAGTCAGTTCTGACTTGTGGAACGTGTGGGGCCTGTTCGATGTACTAATTGAATATACAGACGGGGGCTGCACTGACGTGACAAGACGCTACGCACAAGCGTTCATTTCAAAAACCCGCAAAGTCCGAGTCACCGGAACTCCCACTGGGGAGATCTGGTGGGATAGAGTTATTGCTACATTCGCGACGGGTGCACACCCTGTGAGTTTTTTCATTTTTCCTTCAGTCCATCCATTAGCATTTAGGTTACTCAGCGTGCTTATAATATACCCACTCATCAAAATATCAGCATCGACGGCAACTAGAACAAACTGAACTCGCTAACAAGGTACTTCACGAACCTGTTCCGAAAAGCCTCAAGGACCTCAAGGGGCATCCATTGTATCCGCCCCTCCCTTCCTATTCCTCACCGCCATCACTAGCAATACTAACACCAAACAGATACGTCCTTGAACGCCACCTCAAGCGCGACGAATCCCTCAAGCTACTCCGTAAATGCGGCACTCTAGTAATTGGGTTTGGACAAAACAAAAAAACAGAACCCATATACCGCCGTGAGGATGTGACGAAGCTCCGCTCGCTCGAAAACTGGGCGCGTCTCGGCCGGACGGTGAAACCGGAGGAGGAATCTAAACCCATAAAGTATGTGAAAGCTGTTCGTCTACCTAGCACCAAACTTCGCAATGCAAGGAGTGGCAATGTGGAGCCAGAAATGAGCGGTCTTTACGCTGAGTTTCAAACGGAGCTTTACATCCCGAAGCCGTTGGTGAATGGGAGGTTGGTCAAGAACAAGTTTGGGAATGTCGACATGTTCGTGAAGTCTATGTTGCCGGAGGGTGCGGTACATTTGCCTCGTATGTTAACTGTTTCCTCCGTATCTGTGAAAAAGAATGAGGAGGAGTGTTAATTGGTGGGCCTGGTTGGATAGAGAAAAACATCGACAAAGCTGCGAGGCTTGTGGGCGTTGACTTTGCTCCGGCCATTGTAAACCCCTCCTCTTCCCTAAATCTTTTCACTGCAGCTATTAATTAATGAGAGTAGACAGACTTCGAGTACCGTCACGGCCATGCATACCCCGTTGCTACTGGTGTCGTAGTCGCCAAGAAATACATGGAAGCTATAGAAGCGGTGCACGAAGGCCTAGTTGAAGCCCAGGACGAGAAGGCGGCTAGAGACCGTGATATGAAAGCACTCGGCCTGTGGCGACGTTTCATTACGAAGATGCGCATACTAGATCATGTTAGCCGGATACCGGAGGAGCAGGAAGGCCCTCATCATCCAATGACCATGATGAGAAACAATCGGAGCAAAGCTGTTGAAGAGGGAGTCGTAGAGGTTGTCGAAGCGGACGAAGAGGAATTTGATGGGTTTCGGGGTGGATTCTACTCCGTGTCTGAGGGATCGGAGCTTCCTATTTCTAGAAAACCGACCAAAAAGTCACAGAGTCTTAAACAACGATGCAAAGATCTCTGTGCTTCCCCTCCTTTAACTTTTGCTGCTAAGGCTACTGGTAAGAAGGCGGCAAAGTCAAAGTCAAAGTCTAAGCCTAAGTCTACCACTACTGCTAAAGCTAAACCCGGCGCGAGAAGACTCCCCAGACGAAAAGTCGTCATCGAGTCAGACGAGGAGGAGGAAGCAGAAGAAAGCGAAGCTTCCGATTCAAACTCCTCCAAGACACAACGCCGTAATGCTAGATCTCGCAAACTCAATTATAAATATAACTTTGACGCAGACTCCAACGACGACTATGGCGGTGACGACGATGCTGTCAGTAGCGGTGGGGGAGGAGGGTTCTTAAGGCAACAAGAAAACAAAGTCGCACCTCGCAGGAGCACTCGACTCGCTACCACTGCTAAGAAAGCTACTCCCGTGAAGTATACCGTCGACGACGAGGATGACGACGAGGATGACGACGACGAGGATGGGCTGGAGCCAGAGTTGGAGAAGCAGCAGCAAGGGGAGGAGAAAAGGGCGCAGAATAATCAGAAGAAGGGAAGAGCAAGCGGCGGCTTTCTTATCGAATCCGACAACTCCTCTAGCGAGCTTAGCGATGCACCTAGTGATCTCATGTCCGAAGCTGAGTACGAAACATTGGTTGTGGGCAGAGCCATTGAGCCCAATCCCGCCCTTGAAAAGGAGGGCCATGATTCTGGCGGGTTCTTCACAGAAGGGTTGGAGGGGCAAGACCACCAAGGCGACGATGGTGACGACGAGGACGAAGGGAGTATTAAAGGTGATGGCGACGCCGAATTGAGAAGTGCAATGGGCGTGTTCGAAACGCCTCATCGCAGCTGTAATGACGGAGACTTGGGCAAAACTGACTACGTTATGCGTGGTATTGGGCCAATTGCTGGGGACGGGGCCATGAATACCTCCAAGACTGATCAGGAAATGACAGACTACAACGGCGGCGGCGACGACCATAACGACAATGATATTGCTGTTGGGAAGTCTCTTCTAGTCGGGAATGAAGTAGGAGAAGCACAAGAAGTTGTAGTGGGCCCCATTGCTACTTCACCGGATACAATGGCCGGACTCGAGAAAATGCATCACGAGGGACAGGCCCCGAGCGGTGGTTCGAGTCCAATGCTATCTGAAGATCCGGAGGATAAGGATAATACCGACTTTGACTGGTGTAACTACGAGTAGTAATTAAACCTTTTCCTTTTTTTCCTTCCTTTTATTTCATTTCTTCAGATAACTATTTCATGGCTTCTTTCGGATGTATAAATTCCTTCCCGAGGGTTTTCTTCTTTTAAACTGGATCTTGTCAGGTTATCGGTCGACTAAATTTCTAGCATGTATGGTATATACATACTCTTTATCCTTTATTTTTCCATCTTTCCATCTTTCCGTCTTTCCATCTTTCCATATTCCCGTGTCCATACTTTAACCTATAGGAATAGATAATCCACTGCACATATTACAGCCTCAACCACTCCCCCCACCTACCAAAACTTTAAATAAATAAATAAAAATAACAATCATAATATTGTAAAAGCATCACTCCCCCCCCAATCAAGCATCCTTACTCCCCCCACTCCTCCTACCCCCCCTCCGTTTACCAGCATCAACATCAACCCTCCCATCCTCACCAGACGAACCAATCCCAGGATCCGCAGGACTCGCATCGAGGGGATTCCCGGGACTTTTCGTTCTTTTTTTCTCCTAGAGTACATACCATGCATTAGCCTTCCCACCACCCACCCACCCACCTAGGTGGGGGGAAATTCGGTATGATACGTACCTCAGCGCCAGCGGACTCCCTCTCTCTACCGGGATCCGTCAGGTCGGGATTATAAGCTGCGTTATCGGCGTGCGCTACCTCGTCGTGTGTGCCCGTGCCAGTGTTCTCCCGAGAGGTGGGGTTTAGGTCTTCTTTTGAGGGGATTTTTGCGTCGGAGGTGGATTCGTAGGTTGATTTGGGGCGCGGTGGGATTATGTGGTTGTGGGGGGAGGTGATGATGGGGGGGATTAGGGGGCGGAGGCGGGGGAGGGTTCGAAGGGATTTGAACATTTTTTTCTGCCCCGTCTTGTTTTGTTTTGCTTTGTTTTGTGGTGGGTTGTTGAGGCTGGCGGCGCGGCTGCGATTAGTGAAGTCGTGGTTATTCGGGGTTTAGTGGTGCTTTGGTGGTGGTGATGCTTGGTGTTTTTAGTGAGTATTTCGTCATTGCGACATCATTTCCTGGGGTAGCTCGGCTGTTGCCGATTATGGATTACGGGTAATTTTAGAGGGGAACTTTTCCTGGGTGTAGGGTGTGCTGTTACACTAACTTTATCCCAAAGCTTGAGTGGGGCAAACCGCCCTTTCCCCCCAAGGGTGTCCGTATATTGGCCAAGCGCTGTGAGTGATAATACATGATTTAGATTGCAAATGTAAGGGAGAGGACCCCAGAACTGACCGAAGCGCCCCCATCTATAGACACAGTCACTGAAACGCCAGCAGGTTAGAGCAATCAATGTGATTTGGATGCAATCTAGATGTATATGCGCCTTCACACAACAGCCGCCGCCCTATATCCTTCTGGGTATCAATCTTTTTCCTCGGTAAATAATTTGGGCACGGCCTTCTCAAACCCCATTCTCTGCCAAATTCCACCAATCCTCTCGACTAGCCTCACGAAGCTATCGTCATGGATAGCGTTGATGATGAACTCCTCCATCTGCGCAAAGTCCTCTTCCTCGCGTGTCAGCTCTTCGTCAGTATGAATATGTTGCCTCTTCCTTTGCATGTGCTCATTTCTGTCCTCATTCTCATTATCATCCACCCTTCTCCCCCGTTTGCTCCCCACAAGGGAATCACCCCTTGTAGAGGTGACATTGGGTTGACTGCCAGAGTGCGGGGGGTGACCGCAAATGCCCCTTTCCTCGCGAAAAGGGGGTTGGAGCTGTAACCTATCCTGCTTAGGATTTTTTTCGGGAGGAAGGTTTGGGGTGTCTTGGGAAATATTATTAGGATGGGCCGGTATTGTTTGTTTACTGTTTAGACTCTCATCATCAGTCTGAATAAATAGCCTGTGATTCGATTCGGAGGTCGGCATAGGCCGAGAAATGTAGCCGGCAGATGTCTGCGCCCTTGATGGTGCTCTTAAAGTCCTTACAGGAGTTGGCCGGGGCAGGGGCGGAAGAGCGCTTGCCAAACTGCTTTTGCCACTGCTTGAAACCGGTGCTATGGAAGTTTTGGGTTGCTCGCGATTGCTTAGATCCGGCGGAGGTCGTGGGGGTGGAAGGTCTTGAACTCCGTTGGAGATATGATAAAGCTCTGGCGGACTCGAGGGATAAGTGCTCATGGAGCTTGTGTAAGAGTTCCCCGAGGGCCGCTTGAACCCTTCGTGCCTGACTGGTGTCCTAGGATCGTCCTTGCATTGCTCAATACCAAATAATGGTTGTGATTGTTGTGCGTCTTTGGATGACAGCATTGAAGGGCATCCAAAAGGAGTGGCTGCAACAGTGCTATCAGATGAAGTGGAACTAGGGAGGCTGTTGGATGGGGTCCTCGGAGGCGAGCTTTGGCTGGGGTTGTGATCTGGTGTTGGACGAAAAGAGCGAGAAAATATTGGGCGTGCTGTCGGGGCAGGGAGTCCTTTTGAAGTTTGCTCTGTGACGCCTTGAGGGGCCGGTGGAGGCTTCACTAAGCAGTTCACCCTCTCTAGGCTTGCTACAGCAGATTGGTAATCTTCTTCCAAAACAAACTTGATCTGAAAACGACGCATCTGTATTCTTTTAGGAGAACAATTGAGAGTTGATAGATGGGATAAGACATACTTACGTTTTCTTGGTGAAGATACTTAATAGCTAAAACTGGTGAACGCCCAATTGCCATTAAAGCTGGTTGAGGGTCTTGAAAGAGGTTCCCACTGGGTATAGTCTTTTTCCCTAAGGCCGTCAATTCGATATCCTCCTATTCACCCTCATACGTTAGAGCTCTCCACGGTAACTCGGGAGAGACCAACTTGCCAGCGTCTGAGCTCCCCAAACTATCTTCATCCTCGTTTGTGCACCTAGATGGTCAAACACATCATCAGGCTGACTAGTTTCGAGCACAAGATAAATGTTGTCCCTTTGAGCAAAATGTAACCAAGGGGACTGGCTTCGGCTCGATGTTGGGGTGATGGAGTAAGAGTATTTGCATATTGGCCAACACAAGAGGACTGGAGGAGGGACATGAGGTTGGGAGGGTATAGACTGGGGGAGAAATTGCTTTCCTGGAGGCATTAGGAGATAATACCGAGAAACAAACAGCTCCAGAGGAGTCTCCTAAACTGTCTTGTTTGAGGGAGTCTGTTTTCATATTTTCTTCTAGTTGCGGGGGTATTTCTGTGAGGCAGAGGGGTACGTGCTCACACAAACTACCGTCCCTAGGATTATGTATAACAGTATAGATGTTGCACCGGAATTTAGAAGGGTTGATTACTCTCATGGCTTCTGAGCTACTGGTGTATTCGATTTTCTACGAAATATATTTACTGATTAATTGTCAATTGACTACCATGCTTAGATATAAGGTAAGCTATGAACTTCTGGCAACATAAATGTGGTGACACACGTCCCGTCATGTCAGACTCCTGTGTTTCGAGGTCCCCAAAAGATTTGTGGCCGTGTAAGTTAAGCCCCAAGGTACACGCACCAAGATTTAGGGGCTTCCGCTCTCATGTCCTTGAAACCCTTTACCCTTCCGCTCTCACCCCAACTACTAATAACGACGAGACCACTGCGGAAAACCTATCCTGAAGCCACGACCTGCAAGAATTTCCTAAAGGGTTAAAACTCTAACCATGCTGTTTCTCAGAGTCCTTCTCTTCACACCTTTTTTCTGGTCCGCGGTATCATCTTGGGGCGTTTTTCGCTCTCGAACATCACCCCCTTCCATCCCTGCTGTTTGGGTTAAATCCCTGGATTATAATTCGGCCCTCAATGATGACTCAGAGAATTTTACCCCCCTCTTTGAAGTCGATAATGCTTATGAAACAGCACTTGCTGAATTGAACAGACTTTCTTCAAAGTCCTCCTGCCACAAAATCGCCTTTGAATCTCTGGTAGTAGACTGTAGATCAATAGGGATTGACGGTGAAGAAGACGAGAACTCGAGAATTCTTTTTGGCGTGCAGTTGGCGGCTTGCGAATTTGAGGTTGATGGTCTCGAATTTCCCTACGAGTGTCGAAGATTTGAGGGCGTGAGAGAAAAGAGGGTTCGTAGGGCTAAAGAGTGCCTCCAAAAGTTAGCCCAAAAGTCTCAGTGGTGGACATCATACAGCAATAATCGTGCCAATGGATTTTCCATGTGCTCTGCTGCTAGGCGGGAGGTAGAAAAGGGTATATATGGGACCAATAATAATCGCATATATCACTAAAAAGCTAACTGCCTGGCAGAGGAAATGATCAATGTTCACAGAAACATTACCAGGACTCATCAATCACTGTTTACAATTATTGAGGTGTCACTCAAAGATGCTTGGAGAGCGGCTAAGATGCAAACCGAGGCGACTACTAAGCTTAAAAGGTTTATAGAAGAGCTAGCTGAGGATTACAGGGGAGCAAGGATAAATTTGGCCGAGGATACAACCAAAATGTCTGATACCATGAATGGTAACTTGGAAAGGCTATACGAGAGAGGGAAAGCTGCGGTGGATCGACTCGAATTGGTGAGGTCATTGTGTTTGTCTGAACTTGCCTATGCTAACTCTGCGGAACAGTCAATCCACAAAGTTCGAACTGCCACAGACGAGCAGGTCAACTCAGTAGAAGAGGTATGGTGTGGCGAATTTTGAAATTGTTTGACATGGGACTTACAGTTCACGGGCTCAGACCCTTGGATCAATTTCCAGTAAGATGGTCAGTCAGATAAGCCGCCATCAATCGGCAAGCGAGATAGTTTTCGCTATCGGACTTCATCTAATAGTTGTATTCCATATAGGAAGATTCTTTAGAGAAATTCAGAGAGCTCGATGTACTTGCAGAGGCTCATGTCATGGTGTGTTTGATATTATGGAGAGTGCTATTATATTAAGAGCTAATCCGTCGCACGCATTAGAAATTTCATGTAATTTCGGGAATCTACGGACAGCTTACTGGCGCTCACCAAACACTAACGGAGTCCTCTGAGAAGCTGGTCGAAATAATGGGGAATGTCACAGAGGCTCTTGCGGATATGGACGAAAGGGTTAGATCGTGGGAAGGGAGAATTAATAAGTTGGGACACTCGGCTGGGCTGCCAGCGGCTTCTTTCCTTCTCGGGGGGGTGATGCTTGGAAGAGGCTGGGGTAGACTAAGTTCCATACTGGTTGTTATCATAGGTAATTTTGAGACTTGCAAATACCTGGAATCACTACTGACCGATGCTGGGTTGTAGGAGGATGTTTTACCCTCCTGAACACCTCCCGATGGAGCGACCTCATATACATCCAGCGGTTCGGGGCGCTTTGGAGGTTCTTGCCCGATTCAAACGTCATCTCTCAAATGGACCTCTATATCCTACCTTTTGCTTGGGGACTCTTTCTGAGCGTCTGCTGCGGCATAGCCTATATTTTGTATCGGCATGCGGCGCCTGCTGAGCCCTTACTCGGATGACTGGCATACTTCAGAGAATTCTAATCTTCTCAGTGGCTTTCTTTCTTTTCATTTGGCCTTTTTTTTACAATTTTGCATTTTTAGGCGTTTTTTCTTTTTTTTGCTACATTGTTTAGGGGGAAATAAGGAGCCTGGGATTGGAAGTAGCATGGGAATTGCATATTTTCTAGCACTTGGAGTTTGGGAAACAGTGGAGTACTTGCTTGTCTGAGGAAGTTTGCTCAGAACACTTAATTAGGCAAAGGTCTACATTTAGTTTTTCCTTTGTTTTGTTTGCTAAGTTGAATTGAAAAGGAAATCTACAACGGTGACCTAATAGAGGGAAATAGGTCTTTATAAAGGAGAGCGAGACAGGGCGGAGTGTAATGCCTTATAGGCAGAAAGGCCAAGGCTTGGATCGAGCTCGGACTCTGCAGGAATGATCATTGACACGAGTGACCTCCTGTGACAATACCAGAGACTATCACACCAATCTATCCGTGCAACCAGAAACAAGCGCCTAGGAATGGTATGACATTCGGGCGGTTGTTTGGCTCATGGCTCCCAAAGCAGGGTATCAACCCATTAAAAAACGCGGCGAGAGATGCGGAGAGTGCGAAAAGAGACCCAGGCCACCCTGGTACATGATTAACTTTGCACCTTGAAGAGAACGCAAGAAGTGGCTAGGAGATCCGTCCCACGAGTGACTAGCTATGACTAAAGCTGCATTCAACTCCCCACATCCCCCAAAGGTATGCTAGAATCAAACTTTTTTAAACATCAAGTGTATGAAAATGCACCATCATAATATTATACAACTGCGAGAGACAGATCATCAGCCTTACACACTAAAGTGCCGCTACGAACAATATAACCTTCCCTCCACCAAAAAAAACAAAGTGTTTGCCCCAACAGTATGTTAAAAGGATCACGCATTGCTCACATCTATTTTGCTAGGATCTGAGAGCGAGGACTTTGCTGCTTCGCTGGCGGGTATTCTCTGTTGGGGGCTGTTTCTTACTTTACTGCCTTAGGTAGTAACTGTTCTGAGGAGGAGGATGGAACGTGGGACGCTTGGGGGTTTGGGTGCCGACGGGACCTTTGTAGTGACTGGGCTGTGGCTGTCTTGTCTTTCCTTTTCTTCATTTGGTATTACACTAATGCCGGAGGGGGCTATGCGGATTGGAAGGCTTATTTATAAGGCAAAGCAGGGGTATGAGCTCCCTCGGAATATCTCTATGATAGCTGGAATGAAAGAAGGGGGATAGTAAATTCGAGAGATGTCTAGGGTGCATTATAGTGATCTATGATAGTTGGGAACACCTTCTGGGAGGGGCTATAGCGAAGTAGCCTTTATCGTACGTAATCTCTCGGCCTAATAATGTACAGATCTATGTATTTATATTCCGACGTCGTCAGATTCCTTATTTCGTCCACAACCCCTCCCACCCTCTCGCGACTCACCCCTCTGCAGATGCCCCCCGACGGGGCTCATCCGGCTTCGGCATACCTTCCTTATCGCCCTTTTCATTCTCAGTAGTGTCCTCCTTCTTGATAAGATGTCCCAAAAGTCCCCGTTTCCCAACGACCTTCGCTCTCTCAATCATCGCCTCTTCTTCCCTGAGCATCTCTTTGGCCCTCTGCTCCTCACCCCGGAGTTTCCACTGTTCCTTCTTGACAGTTCGTTCTCGTTCTCGGAGCGCTTGATCACGTCGCTCACGCTCCTTCCGCTCCTTCTCTTTTTCTGGATCCTCCGGGAGAGTCGCTAGGTAATCCTGAATAACCTTATCACGGGCATTATCTGGCGCGGTGACGTATCGGACGTCTACTAGAATCGATTCTGGGAGTGTTTCAAGGGTGGTGTCGCGGGATAGGGTGGTGGATTTTAGCAGTTTTTTGAGGTCGTTTTCACGGAGAGGTTCGGAAATTTTCATATCTAATGACAATTAGCTAGGGTCCCGTAAACTAGTTGTATAGGCGGGCCACTTACGGGAGATGTACTCTCTATACATCTTCTCCTTGTCTTTGTCGGGTACTTTGCTGTCTTTCATCTCTGATGACTTCTTCCATTTTCTCTTGAATTCGGGCCAGTACAGCTTAGCACTTGCATTTCCCTTGAGGAACCCCCAGAAGGGTATCCTGGGATCTTGCTTCCTGGTCTTCTCCTTCTCGACCTTTAGTTCTACGATACGCTCTCGGCACCAGTTTGTAAAGACATCTTTTCGTGCTCTTGTCGTGTTTATTAGGACGTAACGAGGGTCTTCCACGATGCGGGGCATTTCCTTGTCCCAAGTGCTGTATGGGTTGACTTTGTATTCGGCCAACATTTCCTATGAATCGTTATGATGGTTTCGAAGTCACCGGATCAAGTTTGTCGGGGATACCTACCTTGAACAAATAAATGTTGTCCTCATCGGTCATTTCCCCGCTTTCATCAAAGTCCTCCTCGTCAAGACCATACTCCTGAGCCATAGCTTCTAATTGCCAGGCCACGTCGTCCTCTGTAAACTCCAATGGCCCCTGTTCTAATGTTTTCAACCTCTTCTGAGCATACTCCTCCATTTCCTCCTCCTCTTCATCCTCCTCTTCATCCTCCTCTTCATCCCCCTCTTCATCCCCCTCTTTGTCTGCTTCCTGCTCCTGGAGCGCAGCATTTGCTCTGTCTAGAGCCTTACTTCTTCCCCCCCCCATTTTAACTGCAGCTGCTGCAGCTGAAACAGCCCGTCTCCTCTCCTCTTGTTCAGACTTGACCTCGGTTTTACTCCCACCCTCTGGCGCGGCGGCCTCCTTGCCTTTGCCCTTCTTCGATTCCTCCGATATGCCTTCCTCCGGGGACATCGTGTCAATCGCAGCCTGAACATCTTCCGGAGCCTTCCATAGTGAAGCCTTGGTCTCTGTGTTATGAACAAACTTTCTCCCCTGCTTCGTAGTCACAAGAACCCATGGTTTCATCCCTGGTATCTCTCGTCTAATCACTTTCGTTAGACCCAATCACGGGGCGATGCCGTAGGAAATCTTACTTTGACCTTGGTCTGTCCGGCTTCTCCTGTCGCCTTCGCTGGGGATGACGCGGATGTCGGTTTTGTTTGTCAAACCGCCCGCCTCTTCCCCCGCCACCACCACCCCCACCGCGTCCGTAGCTATACTGGTAGGGCGGGAACTGCTGCGGGGGGAATTGTTTGGGGAATGGTTGCTGAGGAACCTGTTGAGCGGGGAAGCCCCCAGCATAAGGGGCTGATGCTCCATCGAACACCGGGAAAGGACCTGGACCTGGGGCGAAGGGGGGGGCTGTCGATGGTGCGATAGGACGAGTGTATGTAGAAGTTTTTGTGGCTACATTATAGTAATAGGTATGACCTATATTTTGGTAAGACGTGTTTGCTATAAGTTGCAGTAGAAGGGGAGCCGACCTGTGAGAGCTTTGTGTTCTGTCCAACCGGGAGCGAGAGGCGGAGGTCTTACCGGTGCCCCGAAAGACGCGGGAGCTGGAGGACGGTTCGGAAGATTAGAGGAAGCCATGTTGTAGACTGGTTGTCACGAGATTAAGGCCGGTAGAGCCCTAGCAGTAGGGGAGGTAGAAGATGGGAGTATTATCGGTTACCGTGGCTGGTGAAGATTTTAATACTTTGGGGTTGCGCACGAGGCATTCTACCGGGATGCCGTAGAGCGATCGGATAGGGTAGTTTTGGGGTCCACACAGGTATGTGTCTTGGCGTCACTCGTTGTCTGGATGCAGGCTAACCATTGAAACCTCAACCTAGCAACGCGAGTATCCACCCCACCCCCCGCCAAACAGCATCCATCAACCAAACTTCATCCATTTCCATCTATCCACAACACAACTTATATTCCATCTTGAGTCTCACCCGAAATGTCTAGACGTTATGATTCCAGGGTTGGATTATCTCCCTCTTATGCTTCCTTTGCCATCCATAAGCTATTGAGGCTGACTAGACTATCCGGCTAGACAACTATCTTCTCCCCCGAAGGTCGTCTTTACCAAGTGGAATATGCTCTGGAAGCCATTTCTCACGCCGGAACCGCTCTAGGGGTCTTGGCGAAAGATGGAATTGTCCTTGCCGCAGAGAGGAAGGTTACAAGCAAACTGTTGGAACAGGATACAAGTGCGGAGAAGCTGTACATCCTAAACGAGTCAGTAGTTCCTAACCTTTCTTCCTCGTCCATCATCTACTGGATCTATTTGAAACTATGGGGAAGGCTGGGACTGACGGGGGATGGATTTGGATGAATACAGTAATATGATCTGCGCAGTAGCTGGAATGACGGCAGACGCGAACATATTGATTAACTACGCTCGACAAGCTGCACAAAACTACCTTCTCACCTATAACGAAGATATCCCATGTGAGCAGCTTGTTAGGAGGTTATGTGATCTGAAGCAAGGCTACACCCAACATGGTGGTAAGTTAGTTCCAACAAACAAAGACAACCAACCCCGCAGGGGTGAATAAATAGATACGAGAAAAACCCCGCCCCCACATTCAACACTGATGTTTTTCTTTTTCGTTTTCCAATGTAGGTCTCCGTCCGTTCGGTGTCTCCTTCATCTACGCAGGTTACGATTCGCAACGCGAGTTCCAGCTCTACCAATCCAATCCTTCCGGCAATTACGGTGGTTGGAAAGCCACCTCTGTCGGTGCTAATAATGCCTCTGCCCAGAGTCTATTGAAGCAAGATTACAAGGAAGATTGCGATCTGAAAGAAGCTTGTGCGATTGCTGTCAAAGTGCTGAGCAAGACAATGGACAGCACTACCTTGAGCAACGAGAAGAGTACGTTTCCGGCCTTTCTCCGCGCCCTCGTAAGAGGGTATTTGCGTTTATAATTGCATGCCGAGCTCGGGCGCTAATGATCCCTTCTTGATAACAGTCGAGTTTGCAACAGTTGGCAAGACAGAGAGTGGAAAGGTGTACCACCACTTGTGGAGTGCGGAGGAGATACAGTCTCTGCTTCGGGAGCACGGCCTGGCGAAGGAGGAGACGGATGACTAGAGCAGTAGAAAGTTTATTTAGAAACAGAAGCCAAGGGAGTTCCCCGATACCGAACCGGGGGAGGTTAATGCAAAAAAGCAAATAATCCCTTTCCTCACCATTCTTAGTGATATATTAGCCAGAGGTGATTGGTGTGCTGTACGTGAGTTCACCTATTCACCGCGCAGTTACTGTAGGGGCAAAGGTACGGGCTGTGTGAATTGCCACTCTGTCAACATCCTCTCCTTCCCATCCTCCTTCCACTCCTACCTTTCCTGTCGTGATGCCTTTGCTACTGTGCCTCCCTGTCTTCGCTTTGCTCCATACCTTCACCCTCCTAGCGGGTTATCGGCGATACGTGTATATTGTGGCTCCGTAGATGACCTGATCGCAACCAGTCGCCCCTCACGTAATCAGGTATCATAACAAAAGAAAAGAAAAGATCACACGTTCGAGTATATTAGCACCATAGTGCGATAGGGTGGGCATTGCTAAGAAATAGCCCTGCATGTTCCATTATATTCTTATTCCAGAGTATCACCTTGAGAGACACACACAGCAGCAACGGCAATTTCCGTACGACACGGTACCAATTGATGCAGAAAATTCAATATAACCATGGTTTGAGTCCTGTCACGTCAATTTATTCCACTTGTATTACATATTGGTCCGGGGTATGGGGAGAAGGTACCGGGTTCAATGATGATGACTGTGCGACAGGCATTACGAATTGGGAGATAGTTAGTTAGTTAGATAGGTACAGCACATATCAACGACAGGTAAGATTTCTGGTCACATATGCAAATCCCCTCATGGTTCTGTCTTGTACTCCCAACAGGTTGGATAGGTTGAATATTACCAATCCCATGCTCGATACAGGGTGGTTTGCAGGCCATTTGGTTTCAATTACTACTTCTAGGTAGGTAGAACGGTGTGACGTGGAGACCGATTCCCCCTTCAGCAGCCAACTTTTCAAAGTATCTCTTAAGCCCCAAAACCGTTGCTCAGGGCGGATCATACCTGGCCACTCTATCTCCCAACACATCCCACTATTATCCACCTTCCCCTTCCCCCTCGCCTTCCTTCGCCTTGCCATCCTTCCCTCACCTTGCCATTGGTCCCTTGGCAATTCTCCTAACCATTTCCCTCCTCTCCCCCACCCAACCCTATTCAAGTCTAGCACACACCCGATCGTCTCCTCAAGACTCAACCTCTCAACAACCCACCCCTCAACCCCATCTTTAACCCCCCCCCCCTCTCTCTCGGTGTCTCGGCTTGCCCGCCAGCGCCGGTGCGATCTCGCCGCACCGGTATACCACGCCGCGCTCCAGGAGGGCGGGAAGACTCGGTTGGGTAAGGAAGTGGTGTTTTAGTCTAATCCCGAGCAACGTACAGGAGAGGACGCACTACGTGTACTAGCGGCGGGCCAGATAGATTTGCGCATTACAGAGAAGCGGAATTGGAGAGAGGCTGCGAGGATCGCTTTAGCGCGGTGGAGCCGGGTTTTGTGTAGCAGGGGGTCTGTGGATAGGGTGCGGAGGCGGTGGGTTGTCTGAGGTAATTGTTAGTGGTTTTTATTTAATTTAATTTTTAATAACCGTAGAGTAGAGTAGAGAAGTGGATGGTAGTGTTAGTGGAGGTAAGGGAGGTAGGTAGGTATGTAGATGCAGGAGGAGGTTAGTTTGTTAGCTAGTTAGTTGGGTACGGTATGTAAGGACAGAGGTTGGGATGAAATGATCACTTGTCCCCCTTTTCCCCTCCCCGTAGAGTGCGGCACGTTGCTCCACCGTGTCTCCGACACAAATAAAGTCCAGCTAGCTAGCTAGCTGCCCACCATCCCCCTCCCTACCTACCCACCTACCCACCTACTAACATAGCTACCATAGCTACGTATCACAACTATTTTATCGCACCTCATCCCGCATCGATCCACCCCACCCACCCACCTCGATTAAAAGATATAGTAGAACAAACTCGGGAAGAGAAAGGGGAGGGAAAAGAAGAAAAAAAAGAAAGTAGCAATCACCTTTGCCAAAGCCCCCAGTTCCGGCACATCCAATAATTCACAAACCGCGAGTATGATTTCGTCCGGAAGCGTGTCCAACGAAACCCTTTCCTTTTCCTGCAGCAGCGTCTCCCGCGGTTGCTGCTGCTGCTGCTGCTGCTGCTGCTGTTTGCCATCGCCGTCGTTGTCGGTGTCGAAACCCGCAACTGAAGCCGACGTTGCTTTAAACGGCATTAAGCACGCTACAGGTACCCACGTTCTCTGTGGAGTAGGTGGAGGTAGCAGTGATAGAGGCACTAGAGGTGGCGTCCCCACAGCTGGGACAACGAAGCAGCGGGGCAGGATGGGGGGGGAAAAAAGAAAAATAACCTTGTCTGGCGGTGAGCGAGAGAGTGAGTCTGTTAAGGCCGACTGATTGTTATGAAGATGATGTAGGAGGTGCGAGCACTGTACGAGTACTCGTACCTTAGGCGGGGGCTAAGCTATGTTCGGATCTTGGTCAGTTGGGGCTTGGATCAGTTAGTGGTGGCTAGGCTACGATCGTGTTGTGGTGGTCAAGTGTTGATAGCACATGTTAATCTGATCATGCCAGGTTTATGTTACAGTATTAGGAGTTGCGTGACAGTTTCAGTACCGGACAAGTACTATGCGGTGCAGTACGGTTTGCAATGCCGCAATTAGCTCGGTGGAGGCAAACATCGCCTTGGTAACCGTGGTGGAGTGGAGCGATATGAAACGTATCCAGTGATTTGTATAACTTACGTGACAATTGGATAACCCGAAAAGAGTTCCCACGATAACGTTTCCCAGAGCTCCTTCAACAGGCAGCAAAAGCCCCTCTTCCGATTCTATAGCTTACGTTATGTTACCGGTCTCTGTGCTCCGTGATCGGTAAGACACTACCGTACCCATTACCGTGCGCGTCCAGCGCCAGCCAGCATTTAGCACAAGCCGTGCTCAGCAATACCCTGCTCATACGTAAATATCCTTAACAACTCTCATATTATTGTAGCAGATGACGCCAGCACCAATCTGAAACGCCAACCAACCGCAAATCCACATCCAGTTACCGCTACCGCTGGTTACCGGAGCATATTCCTTACTCACATAATAATAGCAAAAAAATACAAAACCGAGCGGTAGCAGCTAAATCGAGTGATCGATCTATGAATATCTGTTTCCATCATTTTATTATTTTTATTTTTATTTTTAAATATTTTGTTTGCCACTTTTTTAACTATAATGCACTTTGAAATGAGGTTCTGCGCTCCCCCCACTGCCCTTCACAACTCCGCTCGATATAAAACAAGTTCAATCCATCCAACCACGAGCATACTCGATGAACCAATAACTACATCTCTTCCTGCATCTCCCAATCACTTCCAACCCCCAACTCATCCCTCCCCCCTCTCCTCCGCCCCCTCGGTTCCTTGACCAACCAGTCAGCTAGCAATATAAACTAGGTACAGCAATACAATACAGCAGGGCAAGAACATGGTAGGGAAGGAAAAGAAAAGGAAAAAAAAATAAAAAATAAAAAAGAGACCAACGATCAGTCACTCAATACCTGGCCCTATGCCCCCCCCCCGCGGGGGGGGGTTCCGCGGCGGGGTGGGGGGGGGGGGGGTGCAGCGCGCGGCCGGG
>Ga0307513_10001179_pt1 | contig 37923 bp, 43 predicted proteins | sample 15_EM_MG_FD_202174 | JGI IMG/M metagenome (GOLD analysis project Ga0307513, IMG submission 202174) | Populus trichocarpa ectomycorrhiza microbial communities from riparian zone in the Pacific Northwest, United States - 15_EM | ecosystem: Host-associated > Plants > Roots > Unclassified | place...
CAAGCGTGTTTTTTTCCGTTATATAATATAAAAACCCCCCGGAACCCCCCCCCCCCCCCTCCGCCGCTCCTTGTTCTATCGATATCATGAGAGAGTACTACTATGATTGGATACCAATGTCCTCTTTTACCGAAGATAAAGTATCAGGCGCCTGAACTGTCTATTTTCTGAAGAAGCAGTTAAAAGATCAAGAAGAAAGAATATTATCGGCCAGTTCCTATGGTCTAATGGCTTAGGAGACTGGTCGACTAATTTGAAACAGGGACCATCACGAGTTCGAATCCGGGGGGCAGTGGAGTAGTCGAGCATTAAAAAAAATGCTCGGCGAACCACTTTTTTGCTGGGGGGCAGGTCTATAGAGGGCTGGTAATGAATGCCCTTGGGCCAATTCCCTCCAAATGTTGCGGTGGGACTGCTGGCTAGTTTTCGGGTACTATATGCCCGTAACTTTTAGAGCATGAGGTACCCATCCAAGCAAGGCCCTATAATCCTAAGTCTTCACCAAAATTCCACAGAGCTCCCCACGGAGAAAGGGGGGAGGGATAAAAAAAATACTATGATATCCCAAGTCAGGGAGATACATTCTCCATATCTTTGAGATCCCACAACTATTTCACCCCAGCATTCTCCTCGGAAACACATACCGTAGCTCAGATGGTCGACAAGAGCACAGTACAGTGATCATGTCCAACCAGCACAGGAACGACGATGACATACTAAGCACCATATATATGACACTGACTCACGAAAGCACCACTACACATACCACCCACTCACCGCCCCCCAATCCCCCCCACTGCGCCATTCTATTCACTATCACATATACCCTTCAGCCATCCCATCACACACAATCACTCACCAAACCCCCGCTCCCTAGACCCCCCTTAAGAAAAACACCTCCATCCTACCTACCTACTTACCCACACATGATATCATACCACGATCTCTACCCCCAGCAACCCTCAAAAAGAAAAGAAGGAAGAGAAAAAAAACAACCCCAAAACCCACTCGAGAATCCGAAGCCGCAGAGAACCATGTTAACTTACCACTGCCAGGACAAACCAATCTAACCCACGCCCAAAAACGCAAAATATCAAATCGGGCAGTTGAAGACAGCCTTCACGTGAACCCCCGCTGGATGGATATCAAAAACGGGAAAGTAAAACACACAAGGAGAAAGCGGGGTATCATGCGCGGGAGTGATGGCGATTGAGTGCGGGTGGGTGTAGTATATATAGTCTGCCCAGCGATGTGGTATATATGCCTAGGGTTTTGGATGTGGATTACGCTCAGCAGTGAAGAATCGGTAGGTATACGCTACGGGATGTACAGTACGAAGGGGTTTGTGATATTATAGTAGAGGCTAGGTGATTGGGGTACAGGATCTGCCCGAGGGAGGAGGAAAGGGGGGGGGGATGGTCGCTGTCATGTGGTATACTGGGGTTAGGTGGAGAGAAGAGTGATATTATGTGAATGGGATTGATAGTTTGAGTGTCATAGCCGGGCAGCTTTTCTATCATACCCAATTCGCAGCAGAGCCCGCAGAAACAACACTGCAGAGGATAGGAATTTTCAAACTATAAATCCAGAAGTTATGATCGGTATCTGTTTTACGGGCAATAACAATACAAAAATGGGCAGCAGAAAACGTTGAAACCCAGAAGTTAACATACAACACACAAGCTGATCTATCCGAAGAAATATACCAAATTTATGCATCCTCATGCCTTCTTCGCTCCAGCACGTGCTTAAGCCTTCCCTTTCCCCTTTCCCTTTCCCTTTCCCTTCCCTTTCCCTGCCCCGCTACCCTCGGTCAATGCATCAACGCTAACATCGCTAGCCCTCCACATATACCACATGAACAAACTTCTATAAGGTCTAAACCCTTCCGACAAGCGGAGCATATCCGCCTCGCTCATATACTTCCATTTCCCCTTCCCACTAGCCTTCGACTTCCCCACGTCCCTTCCAAAATGTGTCGCCATACCTCTCTGTATGCCCAAATCCCCCGTGGAAAAAACATCCATGCGCTTCAGCCCGAACATCAGGAACATCTCAGCAGACCAATTCCCGATACCGCGGACCTTCGTCAATTTCTCGATGACCTCTGCATCCGGTGCTGTAGAGAGGACTTCCGGCGAGAGTGTGCCGTCGATGAAGTGCTCCGCAAGAGAAACCACGTACTCAGCTTTTCTCCCGGAGAGGCCGGCGGATCGCAACCTATCGTTCGGACATGCTACGACCATTTCCGGCGTGGGGAAGAATGGCTGCGGACATGTGGGGGTTGGAGTGAAAAGGGCTATAAAGCGGGATTTGATTGTGCGAGCGGCGGCACCCGAGACCTGTTGCGAGATTATTCCGCTCACAAGGCTTTGGAAGGGGTCAATGAGCTCTGATAAACCCTCTGCCGAGAATATCCCGCAGGGGTGGGATTCGATAAGAGGCTTTAGGCTCGAGTCCACTGAGAGTAGATGTGCGGTTGCCTGGCCGAGGATAGTGTTTGTTGTGGCGGATGCATGTCGTCTGATCTGTAGGACGGCGGTGCTGTCTGCTTGAGGAGCGACTAACGGTGCGTTGGTGCCGTGTGGCGATGCAGGTCTCTCTTCCACCACCCCTGCAGCGGGTATCTGGGTCGACTTCTTTCTAGTTGAAACGGGCTTCTTGCCACCAGCTGAGGATGATTTAGTCCGCTTCGTAACACCAGCCTTGGAAGTGCCTAGCAGCTTTGTGATAGTGCCGCTCGCTTTCGAGCGTGTAGTGGCGACCATGAGGGCGGATATTTTTATGGGGCTTGGAAAGTTTGGCAATGACTGAGGGGAAAGTTGACTTTGGAAGAGCTGGGACAGTTTGGTGCGATGTGGATTCCTGAAGCAAGAAAAAGGAGGCTGCACCAAGCTTGTCGGGTTTGTTGACCCGAGGCCAGGACCCCACGCTGGGATCGGACAACGCGTTGCACCGCGTTCAATGACAAGAGAACGTGGCAGGTGGTGTTTGAACTGGGCAGAGTAAGATCGTTTGTGAGCCTATTTAATGATGAATAACTGATTATCGTCAGCTCTCATGAGGCAAGTGCAAGGGGGCGGCTGTTTGAGCTTTGAGAACTTGCAAGAGTAGGAAGCGCCGTCCGGCATTGAGCCTAAAAATTCAGCTCAGCAGCCACTACCAGTACAGAGAAGCGAAAAATTACGGTGAATACTTTACTTGTATCGTATTCACATCGACTAATTACGGCATACTAATACTACATCGTATTCACTGGCAGTGGAACAAAGAAATAAGCACTCTGCCACGTCACACAATCCTGCATCCTATCGTATCTGAAGCACCCCGGGCAGGAAACTGTTACCACTCGTTTATACTTGTTACTGTTCTGACCCAGGCTTTTTATGTCATAACCCAGTGATTCTATGTGCTGGTAGAAGTTGTGGTATGTAGCCGCCTCTGCTAAGTTCCCTTCCAAGTATCACACCGGTACTGCGAGCCCTTTCAAATGCCTTGCTAGCCCCTCCTTGCTAGTATTCGGTAAGAAACGAATTTTGATAAAGGTTTACAATATCCCTAGGAGCATGCATATCTGAAAACAGTTATCTAACGGGCTCTAGTTGTTTCGTTAATAAGTATTGTTCTCAGGATATCGCACATGAAGGGTATGAGAACCTCACAGACGCGGCTGTACACTCAAAAAACTGAATGATCCAGCAGACCCCCCTCTTGGGCAGGAAACTACCTCACGACAGCCATCAAAGTGGCGCAGGAGGCTAACCAGCTTTTTCATGTTAGTGAGCAAGCCTCACAATGTATCACTCGCTCTGGGACTTCACTCTTTCCGCAGTGACCCGGTTCCACCCAATCCACAAAACTGCACAAACCACAGCGCCATGCTCAAGACAAGTGGAATGGTACCATCTCTGATGGCCCTTCACACGTGATATGCATATTCATAGAGCTCTCCTCAGCTCAGAGAACGAGTTGGATCTCCCCCACGCTGCCAGGGAAACTGGGGCCTCAGGCCCATAGTGACGGAATGACTCAAGTGAGGTGGGCACCCGAGTTCCATAGGGTAAGAAGAAGAAAAAATGCTGGGCACTCGACAGCGATACAAGCAGGTGAGAATCTTGTGCTGTTTTCTCAGGAACTTTCTGGCTGCACTGTGGTTATATTTATTTCGCCCTTTCCTTCGAGGCAACACTGGTATGTTAGGTTGTATCTTGGCTTTTTCCTTCGGATATTGAGGGTGGTACGAGTACCCTAGCGCCGTGAATCTGCCGGTATGTGCATGATAATTGGCGCTCGCATACCCTGTCCTTGTGCTTTTGTATCGGTATCGCAGATAAGCCTCTCCCACATCGCACCCCACCATCATGAAACGCAGATTGTGATCTACCGGTACTCGAGCACTTGTAACTTAATGGCTCAGCGTGGCAGCTAATGGATTCCCACATGCGGTTTTAAAAGTGCATCGGGATACCGTACCATACGATAGGTTTATTTGGCTTCATCATCCTCCATTCAAAGCTCATAGGGTGTGCTCGAGTAGGTAGCTAAATTCCGGATGTCTGGGCTCCGGAAAGTTGTCGTCACGATTGGTCTCTAGGATTGTTGAGGGCACCTCTCGGGACACCACTAGGGGTCGTTTCTGGACTAAGGTTCGGGTTAGACACGAAGAGAGGTGTCCACGAGATTTGCCCAACGATTGCCCCTATGCTGATATAGTGTAGTTACAGCATCTCGTGAGCCCTTGGAGTGGGGTTGATTGTAAGGCAGAGCCGAGTCTGTTCGCCTGTTCCAGGTGGTAAGCTAAGAGGGTAACCACATTTTCCTAAAACAGACTTGCACTTCGCTGTGTCAAAAGGGGTAGCTTATTCCAATTGATTGTCGACGAGCAGGTGGTTGTTGGGCAAGATCATAGTGTCACTTCTCACGGGGGAGGAAAATTGATGTTCAAGGCTTTCCACTCTTTTGGGGGGACAGTTATGTCTATTGCCTATCCCTTCCTCTGCATTCGGGGCCTCGCGCTCGAGCTGAATGGGGGCGGTGGTATCACCGCTTGGGGGAAAGACAGATTAACTCTTCGGGGTCGCGGGTTCCATTAAATAGTGATAGTAAAATAATGGAATAATAAAATAATAAAATAAAAACAATCTTACGCGGCCGCTGTCACAGGCGCTCAAACGAAAGGACACTACGCCAATGTTGCTCAGGTTCTGCCCGCCGTCATGGATAGCTTGGTTTTCGTCGAAGTGCCGCAATCGCGCAGTATATTGCTTGTTTTCCGATGGGGGGCGGGGAAAACCACCTGAAACTCTGTGAGCAAGCCAGAGGTGAGGAAACGCGTCATTATTATTATTATTTTAGCCTGGACAACGACCAAACACCGGAACCATGCTTCTTTTCTTTTCAGCTGCCCACGGTATGCAGCCCACCAAGGCCGAATGAGACGCGGTAGTGTTGCTCCAGCGAGAAGTTATTCGATCAATTGGATGCCAGTGTATCAAACGGGCTGTACCAAGTCAACAGGGTGACGATGAGAGAGAAACCCTTCAGTCTAGCGAGTGGCTGCGTCAAGTGTTGCCGCCGGCCCGACAAGGCCAATTGGGGCGGGGGTGATAAAAATCGCTTGGAACAACTGGGGCTTCCGTTCCTCCCCTGTAAGAACGGCTGGATGAATGAGTAATCTTGCGGAGGGTTCTATTCGAGACGTTCTCCCATGAAAATTGTACCAAGGGTATGGTAGGAAAAAAGAGGAAGTCTTGTAGCCCCAACTGCGCTTCCTCGAAAGCATTGAGGTTCTTGATGCTTCCCTGTCTCTGTTGTGAGGCCGGGGAAGTAGAATACCGGTAAGCAGGAGGGAAGAATTGAAGAGATTCAGGACGGATTTTGTTCCTTGGCTGGTTGTTGTGGAAGCGGAAGCCATTTGGAGGGGTGCAGGGATCAACGGTCTGAAGTTTCGGTGGCATCTGGATGACAATCGACGAATCGTTTTTAGCACCGGTATTTCGTCGATAAGGGTAAGGATCAGGGAAGCCTGGAACTGCTCCTGCAGCTTGGGGAGTGGTGTGCCTCCAATCGCTACTTGGGGAGTCCATTACTACAGTATTACGGTACGGAAAGCGAGCGCCAACCATCGACTATGCTGCGCCAGTGGGCGGTGGGAAAAGCGTTTGAGCTTTCGGTTGTACCCCATGGCGACCGGGGTATCATACCTGCTACCGTGATCGAATCCCTCTGCTGTTTCGGGCTGTAGGTTTCCTCTTTCGATATCATCTCCTGACTGTTCTGATCCATCCATTGTGGGCTCTCGAAACATATTCTGGAGGAGAGCTCCTGGGCTTTGGCTATTTGTGGCAGTAGACGCCCGCGGGGGTAGTCTATGCATTCTGATATGATATCTCGGATAGAGAGAGGGAGGGCAGGCATGCCCAGCGTCGCAAGAGAATAATACAAGTATCGTGCTGTGGGGTGGTGGTGAGGGACGTCTGCAACCGGAGTACTGTTCTTGGCAGAAAAAATATTGTTCATATTCAACGAATGTCTCAAGTTTTCATGGAGATATTGGGGTTTGCAGTAGAAGTACAAGTAGGCCAAAAATTTAGTATGATAGGACCACTGGAATGTTAACTACTATCAATTTCCTTGGCCAAATTGTTAACAGATATTGACCGATGCATTAACCTGCAGAAAGAGTGCTCGCTTGTCCTAGCTGTAGAGATTCCTCACCACGAGCTGCCTGGATGCCATCACTCCCATGCCACGGACACCGGCATGGTGATTTATGATATCAGTCTTTATTTTTCTTCTTCTCTTCTCTTTCCTTTCTTTTTCGTTTTTCTTTCTGTTTGCCCTCTTGCTCGGCGGCTTTCACCTGCCGGTAAGTTAGGTTTGATCGTCGTAACACATTCGCCCCTTCTCTTATTGATAATGACGGGTATCATGGGGGCTCGAAAACGGGCTTGCAAGTATCTCTAGTTTACCAGTATCATATCTTCAATTAGCATCCGTGCAGTGGTATAATTAACCACTTTGGGCTTCGAATTCCCTCCCGCCGCAGTGCAAAGTGGTTAGATTTTTTTGCTTTGAACCACCCGTTTCTGGGGTTGTGTATGGCGAACTGGTCGTGTTCACCGGCCCGTTCTAATGCTGATGTTTACTTGTTTTCTCCCTACTGTATCCACCGCTGTGATATGCCCAACAACAATGACACTGCCTACGATAGAATAGGGAGCCTAAAATATAGGTAGGGCGGTCTATTGTAGAATGGAATGAAGGGAGAAGCCGTAGGCAAAAATCTTGGGGAAGGGAAAAAAGAGAAAAAAGTATCATACATAGAGATTGAATAGAATTGAACAGGTGGAAATCACGGTCCTTCCAATAATAAACCCCTGACGTCTTTCCGGGTGCAGAACATTCCGCAACGATGGTTAGGGCATCATAACTTTTATCACTGTGAACCACCACGCTTAGCCTGTCCCGGTCCAAGCAACTCTGGCTCTCTTCCATAGAATACCCCTGCCAGCAAATCTAACCGTGTGCCCACCAAAAACCGCCCTCGCACCTGCTAATTCCGCTCGCGTCGAATCAAGCAAGTGTGCTGCGTGTTTCGCCGTCCCCACAGCTTTTTCTCTCCCGCGTTCCTCCTTTTCCTCCGCCCAGAATTCCCTTTCTTTCTTCCCTTTCCTCGTTTTCTTCCCTGCGCCGCCACTTTCTACCCAACACAAGACTTCTTCCCTTCCATTTTCTTTTCTGCATCTCTCCTCTTCCCTCCTCCTCTGCCCACCTCTTGCTTCTTTTTCAACAGTCTCTCGTTCATTCAGCCACTCGAAACCTTCCTTCATCAAATTCTCTCAGTTCGTTGAGCCGAGCAGCAGAGTAGAGTTTGTTTCTGAGTTCTCGCTGCTTTCTTACAACTTCGTAATACCTACATCGCCCTTCTACAGCTCTCTCCTTATACAATCAAATATTAATACACACACCATGATCTCTCTGAGAAGATTCGTTCTGGCGGCTGTGGCCGTTGCAGGAGCTGTTAATGGTTTGTCACACATCCATCATCCTTACCCCTATCACGTTCATTGTTTGCCCATTGTTACATTCCTTTCGGGTGGCTGTTGCCATCAATTCGATGAGCTTGCCTGCGAGATATTTTGAAGATTCGATTTTTTTTATCTGACTTTATGTTTGTTAGCTCAATGTGACAAGAGTGTCGAGATCAAGAGCGATGGTGATGCTAGTGCCTTGAATAATTGCAGCACCATCAAGGGGGATGTTACCGTCGGATCGGGTGTTACGACCATTTCTTTGCCGAGCGTCCAGACAATTGAGGGAGATCTCATCATCAAGGGGGCCGCCGGATTGACCTCGATTACTTGCCCTATGCTTAGACAAATTGAGGGTAATTTCGTCCTGCAGGGCTTGACTGTCTTGGACACCTTGTCCATGCCTGAGTTGACCAAGGTTGGCTCTATCTCGTGGACTACCCTTCCCGCTCTTAGCCAATTGACCTTCACCAAAGGCGTCACCGAGGCGTCAAGCGTCCTCATTGCCGATACCGACCTTAAAAGCCTTAGCGGTATTAGCTTGGTCACCGTAAAGACTTTTAACATTAACAACAACAACCACTTGACCTCTGTTGATGTTGCTTTGGCAAATGTTAGCGAGGCTCTTTCTGTTGAGTTCAACGGGGATTCACTCAACTGCTCCTTCCCCCAGCTCGTCTGGGCCACCAACATTACTATCCGTGAGGCTGGTGACGTTTTTTTCCCCAAGCTCGCCGCTGTCAATAGCTCTATTGCCTTTATCCAAAACAGCTTTGTGTCTGTTTCCTTCCCTGAGTTGGAGAAGGTTGGCCAGTCATTTGCTTTCAACGGCAACACCAAGTTGACCAACGTCACTGCCAACAACCTCGTATCCATCGGTGGTACCTTCCAGTTTGCCAACAACACCCAGTTCCAAAATCTCAACGGCTTCCGTTCCTTGAAAACCGTTGGTGGTTCAGTTGACTTGTCTGGTACTTTCAAAAAGTAAGATTATCTTTTATGCAGCTAATTGAATACTGCTAACTTCTAAAAGCGCTACTCTTCCTGCGCTTAGTGAAGTCCGTGGTGGATTCAACCTTCAGACCACGGAGGAATTCGACTGCACTGAGTTCGACAAGAAGAAGAACAATAGAGTAGTCAAGGGAGACGAGTATGTCTGCAAGGGAAAGCTTAGCGAGGCCAAGTCTAGTGAGGGAGGTGCTTCGACTAGTGGTGGATCCGGTTCGGGAGGAGGTCGTAAGACGAATGCTGCCACTGGACGTGCTGGTATCAGCACTTTCGCCTTGATCGCCGTCGTTGCTGTCACTTTGATCCTATAAATTCATATACCTAGATCTCCGGGCTTTCTTTGAATGGTTTTTAGTGCTTTGTCAATTACTACGAATGTTATCCTGGAGAGGTAGAGTCAAGGCTCACTAATTTTATTGTTAGTCTCCAAGGGTTTTCCGTGGAGATTGGGGAAACATGATGAAGCAATGAAGTTGGTTGGTGTTCGTCTGCTAAAAAGGGTTTCGGTTGCTTGTGTTTCTTTTTTTCTTTTTTCCCGCCTTGCCTTTATATTCATTTTCTCCAGTTATGTCGTTCAAGGCCTTCATCTGGAGGTATAAAGTGCGATGAAAAGCAGCACGCTATTTTCTGTTACTCAAAATACACGGTAATTGGGATTTTCACTTCATTCAGTAACTATTCACTCGTATTTCTTTTTATTATACTTTTTTGTGATGCATAGCTTGCTCTTGATGGCTCTTTTCTTTCCACTTCTGTACTTTTTCTCTTCATTTCAAGGATACCTTCATTTCAAGGATACCTCGCGACGATGGGATCTTTTCTTTGGCGACTCTCGGCCAAGGAAATTTACTAATTGTTCATTTGTTGTGGGATACTTGTAACACTTGAAAAATTGAGTTTCATTCCCAGTGGCTTCTTATAAGCACCGTGGTAGACCCAGCCCTAACTAATGTATTGCTTCAATTACTTGTGCCGCACTATCCAGTTAAACTAGAGCAGTCGAATAAGATACGACTCAATGGCGGGTGGGGTAAACTTCTCCGGGAAGCTCTTTCTCTTGATATAGTAAGAACTTTGGTAGAAACAGCGAGGTGTGGTAAATTATCGCCGAAAGTCTAACTCTAGGGGGCGACTTTTCTGCAAACCTCGCTCACTAATTGAACCACACTCTTTGGCAATTGTGTTTCTTGTACTACTAGCTGTCATCTACCCAAAACTGCTTCTACAAATACTCGACACTCGTCCATCGCAATCGCGGGGCACCCAGATATACACCCCGCCCAGGTCCACAGTTCGCTGCCGACTGATCGGATTTCAGTAGACTTAGCCTACGAGCCAATAAATGGGACTATGTATTGGGACGGGGTGTGCATTTGGGCTCCGCGATTGTGTTGAGACAAGAAGCCTAATTTGACAACTCCGTGATTGCCATGTTATGGAGATTAGGAACTGGCATTACCGACTTGCCTCACTCTTGGATCTTCTTCGCGCAGCAGATGGATGCTGGGTGCATTCAAAAATTGCTGTAAACATTGGGAGCTTGACTGGAGGACCCAATGGTGCCATATTGGCACCGTGGCCATCACCTACCGGTTCCGGCCCTGCGGATTGAATGCGGTGAAGAAAAGCTCCGCATGCTGCAGTCTCTATGAATTCTCGGACCACCGTGAGACCTCTGCTCGCAGCCTCGGTGCCGAGGGCTGCCCTTAATGGATGGATCATAAGGGCCATCCAGCCATCTGCGGTTGACCGCCAAATTCTCCATTAAGCTGAACCAGGCTGAGCATCGATGCACGCTGCGGGTACCCATCTTAGCCGCTATAATACGACGTACCGGAGATTTCTTACCGAAACCTAATTCATGCGAGAAAATTGCAGTATGAACCGGGCGAATCAAGAGGCGTTTTATCTCGTTGGTGGGGGAAAGAGGAGAGTGACTTTTCTGTGTGCGGTGTTTTCTTCGAATGAATAACCACGGAAATCCGGAGAGCTATGGGAAGGATGATGAGGAAAGGGAGGGGGAAAGCGAGAGGAAGGGGGCGACCGAAGACACTTGGGGTTAGCTGTGTGTGCTTTGGCCACCATGATACCTTACCCTACTTTTTTCCACCACTGCTCATCTCCAAGTCTGCGTGCTCATCATTTCCCCCACCGTGATCTGTGGGCTGGATTCCAAATTCTCGGTGTCTGTCAGATCATTGGCTTGTGTGTCACCACGGGAGATAATTTGGTTGGCTACCGCTTTCTGCCAGGTACGGACAAGCACTCAAATGCACATCAGACACTATCGCGCCCCCTCCACCCCCCCACCAACCTAGCTATACATATAAATGTATATATCTACCTCATGAAAGACATACCCACACACACGCACACAAACATGCACAATGCCCCCGCATGTACGCACTTGGACTATGGTTGTGCTCGCTTGCTAACCTTCTAACTCACTAGCCTCACCCCCTCCTATCGCCCTCACATGAGCCGCGAGATTGTTACTGGATATCTGACAAATCTCACGAAATACAGCATTTGCATCTTGTCCACAGTTGCCACCCCCCCTCACACTTGCAGTTGCCTTGTGCCGGCCGGCGGCCAAGGGCGTGAATTATGTACAATAATGTCCATAAACGAGATCTCTTGATGACCTTTGAATCTTTGTACCACAACCGGCAGTCATGAATGGGATTGCCACTATTTTAGTTGTCGTCACGGTCCCACCAGTTCGTCTCTTCGATCTTAAGGTTGTGACTATCTATGGCAGTCTCGGGAGGATGCATATTCACATTCGTTGAGCTCAGAAGTGGAAAAGGAGAGCGAAAATAAAATAAAATAGAAACTAAGGCCAAGGGATGGGCAATTGGAGTGGTGATTGGAGGGAGGGGGAGAACTAGAGGGGTGGGTAAACAGAAATGTTTCTCCATTGGTCGTCTGCGTGAGAAACAAGACTTGTCCTCAGCTTCTCTCGGTTTCAAATGGGAGTTTTTCTTTCTTTCTCGACAGTGGGATGAGCTTCGGTGAGTCTTATGTTACCAACTGTTTTAAGAACGGCACCAGTGATGTCTCAATTGGAAGAGAAAGAAAGAGGGAGAAACAAATCAAAAAAAAAAAACGCCCCACCCCACAGCCCCCCACCAACCACCCCTTCCTCCCACAGACCCGCTAGAGGCCCGAGGGAGCAGGAAAATTTGGCAATTTTCGGAATTTAAAACAAAATCATCATCTCTCTCCATAGGGCAGACAATGGGCACCGGGCTGAACGGATTTGTCCCTCAGTCCCCTTGCTCCATCCACCTTGTGGAAGGTTGGAAAAAAAAGGGCGGTAGCAGGGAAGAGGGCCAAAAGCAAGATACTCGAGTAGAGGAGAGGGATGAGGTTCAAGAGGGATTTTCACTTCATCCCTTTTGGTTTCACCTAGAATTGCCCACTCACGGTTCAGAAGAACGGCCAGACTAACTTTCTGCCTTGTATACAGTATGGATAGGCAGGGTTGAATTTTTCTTCTTCCTCTCATCCAACCACGAGATGCGGTCATGTTGGCTCGCTGTCTATCCTGTCTTATCATGTCCTGTCCGTCCCATTCGACAATGCAATATGCAAGGGGCACTACCAGGTCCTCCCCGTCGGAGAATAGTCACAGTATGTGAAACCCCGGGGACTCCCAAATGATATATTACATGTCGCTTTCGATGCATTGAAAGAGGAGAAGGTGATGGGAATAGGAATCAAAATGGGGGTGCCTGGGTGATACTGGTCGGCCTAACTATGCGCGGTGGAAACAAGAAAAATAGCAAGTAAGTTTTTGTGCTTAAGCCTCTATTCTGGGACCATATGTATGTTATTATGCTCCTACCTTATTACGATACACCCGCTGCTCTCCGATCGGCCTATGCATAAAATCGAAGCTGATCCGATTGTAGTTGCGATTTGACTAGATGAACACAATGGGGGGAGGTGGCGGCAGAGGAGAACAAGATCAACACCCGTTCTATCCCATTTGCAAATAAAACACCGAGAACAAGCTTGCTCTAGGACCTGTTATACTCATACGGAAGCTCTTCCCCTCAATGTATTCTTTGTTTTTTAATTGGGGAGAGTGGAGGGAGTGGTTGATGTATTGTGCTTGCTGAGAGCCAATTGAAATGGGGCAGGTATCATAGAGTATCACGCGAGGATCACACATAAGCTATCACTCATGTACCGAAAGGAATGGGAAGTAAATGAGGTCTTTTTTTTCCTTCTTTTCCTTCTTCCTACTGGCACGGTAAATGATAAGACATTTGTAGTCCACCCCTCTCTCTATCAACTCCCCCCTCTCCCCCCTATGTGGAACTGTTGGTGCCAGAAGGTGTGGGGCACGGTCAATCTCTCGTGTTTTACGGATGATGATCTCCCCAGGGTTCCCCGCTGCTGCTGGGCGTGAGATACGCATTTGTAACTTTATTTTTATTTCTTTTCCCTTCCCATTTGTTTTTTCATACCTCTTTCCTGACTTGCTTCCTATGCCCTTGTCTAGCAAAGAGTTCCCAAGAGGTGGTGGTGGATGGATGGATGGATGGATGGAAGGGATATATGGGAGGGAGAGAGAGGCGTAAATAAGGGAGAAAAAAAAGAAACATACTTGATCATCTGCGGAAAAGGTTTGAATTCGAAAGAGAGAAAAAACTATATCAAGAGTGGGATTCCCCCATATGCAATTTTTCACTCATTTTTTCTCCTACTCATCCTCTGAATAACCGTCACTTTTGTTTTCCTTTTTCCTTATTTTCTTTCTTCTATCACATCATCCATTCTCACACTCCCTTTTCGTGAGGTTCAGCAGGCGCTTGCGTGCTTGCCTGTGTTGCGCAGAGTAGCTGTCGGTCTGTCCATCTGCCCGCCTTGTGGTTATTGGTTCAGTCCTTTTTGAGGAGGGTGTTGGTTGTCTTTTTATCGTCGTCGTCGTCGGAATAAGGGAGATTTTCCCCTCCCTCTTATTTCTTGCTTTCTCTCTTTTTTGAACAGAAAGGGAAAACGGGAGAGTTGCTTTTTCTTACTCCTCTTAAAAAAAAACCTACAACTTGTCATGGATTCCAAGTTTTCTGCCATGAGTTCTAAAGCCTCTTCCTCAGATTCTCTCCCGTGAGCTTCCTCCCCTTTCTATTTCCTCCTTCTATCTATCTATCCATCCATTCTCGCCGCCTTCTGCTCTCTCCCACACTTTCTCCTACACGAGTTATCACTCCCCTAGAAAAAATAATAGTAAGTCCAAGAAAGCTAAAAATCAGTTCCCTATACAGACCAATAAGCTCTCTAATGCAGCACATTATGCATCCACGGGAGCACACCAGCAAGTCCCCGGAAGACCCATACGCAGCAAAAGCTCACCCCTCCAGCGAGTCACCAAAGCTCCAACACCACCACCAACAACAACACAACCCACTTCCCTCACTGGCAATCCCATCCTCGCAAGCCCCACTCTTCACAGAGCCGAACTTCCACAACATCCCGGAGATGGAATCCCTCTCGTATAGCCCCGTCTCACCGAGGACGCGCTGCCCATCGTTATCAGAATCTCTCTTATCAAGCGAGAGCTGTCCCTCTCCGCACACCCACGGTCTCGTAACACCCAACTCTGACTGTGGGGGCAGTGGCGGTGGTGGAATCGGCCTCGGCAGCGCAATGCCAGTCTACGACGGGCCGAAGCGGTACGAAGCCCGGCATGTTCATCGTGCAGGTATCAGCAAAAGTTATAATAACAATAATAGTAATAATAGTAATAGTAATAATAACAATAATCCAAATAATAATAACCCAATCCGTCACTCGCTATCCTCCTCTTCCTCCGCCTCATCGTCTTCCGCTCCCCACCACTACCATCGCCATCACCATCGCGGCCTCCACCACCACCACCATCACCAGCACCCTCTCCTCCTCCGCGGTCGTTCCCCGTCGCTGAGGACTTCCTCCTCCTCGCCTCACGACCACCCAAAGGACAAACTGGCCAAGCATGAGAAGAGGCGCATAAGCCACTTGAACTCTGAAAAGAAGAGGCGTGAGAGTATCAAGGGTGGCATGGACGCCTTGCTGGAGTTGGTCCCCGGCTGTAGGGATGTGAGGCTGAGCAAGGCGAATGTACTTAGGGAGGCTAGGGAGTACATACTCGAGCTCAGGGGTGGGTGGAGGGAGTTGCAGGCTGAGATTGAGCGGCAGAGGAGGGAGAATGAGGAACTTAGGAGGGCAATTCATGTTGGACATGCGCAAGATCATCGGGGGTTTGTTTGCAGGCTTTAGGTAGCCTTTATTTATTCACACCTTCTCCTAGCCTTGAGTGTTCCCCCCCCTCATTTCTCCCTATCCCTTCGTTTACCAGGCTGGTTTCAATTAGGGGGTTTTCCTCTCTCTTTCCCTATTTCCTATTTAGTATTCTTCTCTGGATTGTTCCGTCTCTTCCCTCTCACTTAACTTACCTGTCATGCGGGGAAATGGATCTCGGTTTTTAGCTCATTTCATCATTTCCTTCCTTTCCGATCATTGAAACAAACAACCTCTCTCTCTCTCTCTCTCGGGGAGAGAAGGGGAAAAAAAAAAGGAAACTACTAATATCATGTACTCTCACTCGCAGTTTTTTTAGTTGAAAGTGTATTAGTAAGGACTTAGTCGTCGGGCGTTACCTGGGAGAATAAGGGTCAGTTTTTTTTCTTTCCTTTCTCATTTCTCGTTTTCTCTTCATTCCCTTTTCGAAACATGTACTTTTTATATAATAATTATGATATATATATTATTTTATTTAACCCCTCGGTTCTATTTCTTCCCTATAAAAAATAAAAATAAAAACAGACTACCCCTGCTTTATAATTTATAATTCATAATTTTCTTTCAAAAAAAGGGGGGGGGAAAAGTTCCTCTCGTGCCAATTGACTACCTACGCTTATAATACTATCATACTAAGTGTATTGTATGACTACATACCGCTAACCCCCCCAAACAAGCGAGTGTCACCCAACCCAACCAACCAACCAATCAAACAAAACCCGACCAGCCGTCACGCGAAACAAAAACCGAGGGGGAGGAAAAAGGGAAAAAAAGAGAGAGAGAGAGAGAGAGAGAGAGAGAGAGAACCACTCACTCACTGATCCACTCCCCCGTCACGCAAAAACCAGATCTGATACCGGTATTACTCTTACATGCTGCCCTACGCCCTGTGCAAAAAAACCTCCTGAACCCACCGCCACCCTCCTCCCTCCTCCCCCGAATCCAATCAATCAATCGCGATAAGATGGGGGAATAAATAAAGCAAAACTAACTAACTTGGCTTCCGCTCACTGCCCCCCCCTCTCCCCTCCTCAACGAAAACCTCCGAAAGCCCCGCTTTCGGCTTTGGGGGCGGATTTGGGAAACGGCTGCACGAAATTTAATCTTTTTTCCAAATTTTCCCCAATTTTCTTTTTCTTTTGCTTCTTTCGCAAGGTTTATGCGGGTTCGGTTGGCCTCCTGGTTGGTTGGTGTGGTATGTTGGGAGGCCCAGGAGAAAGAAGGATGGATGGAAGGAAGGAAGCAAGGAAAGAAAGAAGGAAGGAAGGAAGACAGGGATGAGTGGATGGATGGATATGTAGGTGGTAGGGTGGGGAAGGTAATTTATCGTAGCTTTTTGTCTCAAAATTTAATACTCTGATTCGCACACCCGTCCTGTTGTTCCACGACAGAACAGAGAAGATGGGTGCTTCGTATAATGCTTCGTTGAGGGATGGCTGGAGCGTCGTTAGTTGGGAATTTACCTCATGTTTGGAGTTATTATATTATCCTAATATTAGATAGCCAAGGCCAAGCTGCGCTACGTGCATATTAGACTATCACAGAGTGCATAGGTAAACGGAAGGTGTGAGGAGAAATGATCGCCAGGGATGTTAACAGTGTTACTGTACTTTGCGCCAAGGTGTGGAATATTGCGCCATATGTTAAGCTCTCGGTAACCTTATCTTTTTTGTTGGTTGTTACCTTCTGGGATACCGGTGCCATGATAGTACCGGTATTATGGTGGTTTTTTGGTGGTTACAACGCATTATTTTATTTTTCCCACTGCGGGGGCGCATTGTTGATCGGGGGTTTTTTTCCTCCTCACTCTTCGCAAGAGGTTTTCCTCTCCGCCGCACGAAAGAGGGATCCGCCTGCTGGTAACTCGGATTGCTGCTCATGTTTTTTTTTAATGGTCAATTTTAATGTAGCTTCTTTGGTTAGATTAAGAACACCCAGGTATATATTCGCCCTATTTACTTTACTCGAGACCATTGGTCGATTTCCGTCGATGTACATTTCCAGGCCTGTGTAGGGAAATTCTGCGCAACACAGCCTTATGCGAGAGTACCGAGTCCTCGACGAATAGGGCCCAACGAGCAGTTTGATCACACCAAGATATTGGTTTAGACTTCTTTCGAGGTATCGAGGCCCACCATATCTCCGCAGCAATGGGGGTAACGCCCAGGGACGCCAACGTATTATCATTCTCTCCGACAAAAGGAAGAATAGGAAAATATTAGGGATATTGGAGTTTATAATAATTCCTTCCCCTAAGTGGCCCATTTATGATTTTAAGCTGACCTCGTCAACCTTCCCTCTAGCCATACTGATGCCGGGGACAATCCAGTCCCCGCAAGAACACTTCAAACCTTGCCATGCATATGCCCCCACCTTCGACTTGCATTTTGGACACTCCAACTTTCCAGAAATTTCGCCTTTCGAAAGTTCCGTTTTCATCCAAAGGAGAGGCTCAACGAAATGATGTGCACAGGGCGGCTGGGGTGCCTCGCTGTGAGGTGGCTGCGCAGGTTTGGGCATATGAGGTGTAAAGGAGGCAGAGTTTGCTAGCACGATCCTATAGGGAAACGTTTGTATGTAAGGATGGGCATACCATGACAAAAAAAACAGAAGGGGGCGGAGAAGGAGGAACGATATACATACCGGCACTTTTTGCACCTCAGCTGCGTCACACTTTTTTCTTCGGGAGTTTCATCTTCTTTAACCCCGGTTATTCTTCCGATCTCGGCCCCAGCATCCCGGAAGTGGATTCTCTCAGGAGCACGACCGGCTGCGTTGCTCATCTCTACATCCCGCAGATATACCCAACGTTGATAGATGGGGTGATCCTCAATATTTTCAGCAAACTCCATCTGATAGTAGAGCTCCAGTTGCTGCATAAAGCCCGAATTGGGCTCGACGAAAGGCCGAACTCGCTTTATAATACCAAGGGCAAGGTGTGGCGCAAGGCGGCGTGAAGCCATCAAGTAAGCCGTGAGTGCTGTCGCTGACCGTGACTTACCCATTGCACTGTTAGGCAACTATGTCAACAAGACTCATCAATCACAGGACAGTGAAACCGGTGGCCCAAAGTCGAGAAAGCCGGCGTGGGGAATGTATTACGAACCAGTGAATGAGGACAGCACCCCCACTCTTCAATGCATCGGAGATGAATTTGTTAGTATCTGCGAAGTGCTCCAGCAAGTTTTCATCTTCGACATCGTCCACTTCAACGATCTTGTGCTGGTACTGGACGAATAATTCTTTATCCAGCGGTAACCGCAAGACAGAGACAACATGGGTAATCCCCGCTTCTTTGAGAGCTTCACGCCGACGCAAGGCGTACATTCTATATGGGAAGTAAGTGAAAAGTTAATATGTATGGTCATTGGTAGCTAATAAGCCGCATGGCAACCACTACAAACAACCAACCACCATCACGGGGACCGATAAAAAAAATGTAGCGGACGGGGAGGGGGTAGTTAATAGGGAACACACCCATTAATATAGAGATTTTCACCCCCCACTTTCTCCATATTTGGTACCGTGTACTTGTATATCGGGGGTTGTTTGTTTAAGAGGGAGAAATGATGAACCGGCAAGTGGTAGGGGGAACAAGCGAGGATAGTTGGTCAGGTGGGCTGTAGGATGAGGTTGAAGATACCGGGATGATAAAGCTCGGATGGTTGATGGCAAGTACCTACACTCTTCCTAGATAGGAGTTCTAGGACAAAGTATAATATAAGAAGGACCGACAACGGGGATAAGTGAGCGAGTAGGTTCGATGGTGGTTGAGGGGGGGGGGGAGGCATCGTAGGTGGATGAGCGCACCGGTAGTACGAGAACAGGTGTGTGTGGGTGTGGGTGTGTGTTAACATGAGAAACGCGGGGCAAAAGAACCCGGTCATTGCTGGCTTGCGCTAAACTACCGATAGTCTATTCCGTAGGGCTAGGGGTCGGGAGCTTGCGTTACCGCACCGGCAGACTGGCCTTCCGCCGTCCAAAGGGGGCTGGCGTCTAAAAGCGGTGCCTCGGATAGCTCTTTCGGGTGCTTTAAGCCTCCTTCGATCCCTTTGAACAGTTGCCACTTCTCCACCAGAGGTGCTATCGCACAGTAGTTGTGGCAATGCAATGGACCTAGAGCCGAACGAGGTGAATTGTAGCTGGCACTCATGGAAATCGTGCCTAAAGAAGCCCCCCAGCCTGGCGAAAGATATTCCCTGGGAGAAGGATGCACATGAGGCGAATCTGTTCTGATTGGCCTAAACATCACACAGAATACCACTTAGAAAGTCGGACATCCTGAAGCTATTATTGATGAGGGTAATTGAAGGCTCACCTAGCGGTCGGCCATTTAGGCGAACACTATATCCAAGAATTCAGGGCAGCCTTATATGACATGCATGCCGTACAGACAAGTGTCTGTGATTTGTTTCCAGGCTTAAATGAACTCCCAATTACTCCTCCACAATTAAGAATCTGAGCCTCGCCCCCTTACATCGCGCCCGATCATTGGCACCGAGGGGTAACTTCTCAGCCCCCAGCACCTACAAGACACAGCACAGGCATCCTCCCTTTCCCCACCCTTCTGGCACTCCGCCCGCCGTTGTCTGGTGCTAGGGCTTGGCCTACCTCACGCCCCGAAATTAGTCCACATTGCCCTGTTCAACATATTAACCCTTTGTCATCTGTTCTGCAAGGCTCCCTTCATTGCATTTTAAGTTACTCTCCTATCATACTAAATTTACTTTAAATCCGGGCTATTGACGGTATTACGGTATTCTAAAGCTTTCCTATTAATACTTTACTAGATAACTTTTGCTGGCACACGCCCATCACTTATAGTTTTGTCCCTTAAGATGTGAGCTCGAGGACTTTGGCCAATGAACTCGATCCGCACCAGCTAGACGTCCTGGTGGATCACTCGTGATCACGCATAGGCAACACCATGCCGTTCGACCGTTAGGCCATACCGGTACATCTTCTCATAAACCCAAATACGGTACCATCACGATACAAATTTTGGCACCTTCTCCTTAAAGCCACTCCCAGTACCCCGATCTCATCTGCCCGAACTGCCCCACAATTAAACTCTCAAAAGTGAGGAATCCGCCTAATGACCGCTAAGGGCCAAGAGGTTGATGGCCTTGCCAAACATCTCGCAAATATATAGAGGTGCCCGCAAGTGTTATTAGAAGAGACACAAGGCAGGGAACAGGGAACCAGGCAGTGCCAGGGAGAAGCCACTGAAGGTGCCCAAAACGTGGCCTACCCTTTGAGGTCAAGACGCGCGGCGGAAATCTCAATACTACTTAAAATTAACGAGGTGTGGTTTTAGCCTTAATGTTTTCGTGGAGGAGCTATCGGTAGTTGAGTTCACTCCGGGCAAAACCCTAGTCTACATGGCATTCGAAAAAACCTGCAGACCATCTATAGAAAGGCGAAATAACGAAACCCATGCAGCCAAGAATTGCGCAATTGGGTGTAGTTTTGCCACAGGATCAGCGAGCCCTAGAGGCACTTTGCAGCCAAGAAAGTGGCAAAGTCACTTTGGATGGCCCAATTATTGGCTGCGCCGAACTTCGTTGGTTCACTTCTTAGGGACAATCTGTGGCGGAGACCCTCACAGGTGATGATGAGAACGCGCACTCCCAGCAAGGAGATGGAGCGGTGGCATTGGGCAAATTGTGCTTGAGAGTCAGCACGAGTAATGGCTGATTTTAAGCACTCGCAGCTTGCCTGAAAGCATTATAGAATTAATAAAACCAACGCCATAGTGTAGGCAATTGCCTAGACTTCCTGAATAGAAATTATGAGAATTTGCCCACTCCACCATGAGGGTTGAGAGCTTGGGATCAAGATTGCATACTATCACAACGTGCCTCTTGTATAGGAAACTCATATAAGATTAGAGGTGCCTTTCGCCCACCGGTCATCATCTCCGGCACTGCACCATGGGTACTAACAAAGCTCACCACTTATGAACAGTAACGCCCACATGGCTCCAAAGGCTCTGGCAGATTTCGAAATTTTCCACAGTCGGCGGGGGCTGAGATTTTGTGAAGTGAAAATGTCCATTCCTGGTGTAAAATGGGACGGGGGGGGGTCGACGAATTTTGTCGCCAAGATCGTACAGCAAGAGACAAAGATACGTCGACATTTTAGCAAACTCCAATTCTCCTCGCCTCCGGCCCGCCCTGCAATGCCCCATGTCCGCGGGTTGCCCTGGGGCAGGCTCGCATAGCAGAACTATCATACCAACATTGTGAGGCGGGAAGTGGGTCCATTTCGGAGGCCGCATATGCCTACCGATAGCAAAAACAGGGGCAAAACAGGCAAAATTGCTCCTACGAAGGTTTTCGTTAGAGAAATGCCCGTGCCTGGTCTATTGCAAACATGGGCTTACGATATTCAGCACCGTCAAATAAATCCCGTGAAATCCACAATCGCCCCCAGTCCCGTAATCTCCAGACTCGGAGACAAGAGCTCAGGGGAAGGATTAGCATTCCCCCGACAAAGTATAAGATCAGCCCTACTCGTAAGAACATGTTGGATCCCCTTAACCGATATTCGCAACCCTGTTAACCTGTAACACTAGGCCCATCCTAGGCTAAAGCCTTTCAACAAGCCGAGGAAGTGGCATTTGTATACCACAGAGGCTTGCATGGTGAATGATGTTGGCCTTCGGGGGTGCCCACACTGGAAAAGTTCTTTGGGGAAGGTTGCAGCAAGAAGGGTTCCTGGTGGATACATCGGATCGGGCATTGGATACCGTAGCCGTAGGACTAAATGCGACCAGCCACAAATAGCTCCGACCCCCCTCGCCGCCGGTGGGGGCACAATCCAATGTAAGACCTAAGGAGGGGGGGGAAATTATGTAATTTCTGAGGTTGTCGCAGCGCAAATGGAATTTAGAAGCGACATCTCGGGGTTTTGAAGTCCTAAGGCCGAGCCCGGAAGTGGTGAGATGATATATCAAGGGGAGATACCGATATTGCTATTCCCTTATGGTTATGATTACCCCAGCTCCGGAAAATAGAGGCTGTCGTTTCTTTTTTTTCATTTCGTTTTTCAGAATAAGTGCTGTCTTTCTCTTGACGTAATCTCAAGCGAATTGCAAGGCGGCTCCGAGAAACTGGGGCCTCGTCAAATTTCAATGAAATGGCAAAATGGAAAAACCGGCCCCACTGCAAGAGCCTACGGCAAGACATATATCATTGTAAGGCAACTGAAATATAATAAGGTAGGTGTGCCGGCAAAACAAAACAAAAAAAGGAATAACGTCTCTTGAGCAACTTTGGTTGGTGTAATTTGACTGATCTTGAGACACATACAGTAGCCAACAGGGCTCCACCCTTTTTAAATACATTGCTTCCAATTTACGCAGCTCCCGAAGCAACGCAGAAGCAATCAAGAAGGATCGACAGTGACAGTTCAAGTTTGTTCAAACTCCGCTTTGCCCCTTCCTTCGACAGAGGTCGTGCAGCCAGCAGTGTGGGCTTGCCTCCACCGTAATTCCCTCAATTAAACATCAGTTTCCTTGAGAGGCCACGCCGACTATTTTGCACATCTCTCAAGACGTCAATCACGCTCTAGCATGCGGCCAAACAAACTTGTTAAAACTGGTAGGCGCTAGCGTGCCGAAACGGGACCTTGACCCACGTTTTGCCAGGGAGCCCCGACAAAGACGAGGTCCCAAGTCTCTGTATCATATTACTGTATGTCATCGCCAGGGTTAGGCTCCTCGGGCCTCTAATTTTGACATATGATACTAGCCAACATGTGTGCGGCTCCCGCCGCCGTCCCCGTTCCCCTCAATTACATGGCTTATAGGAAAACAGTATTTGCACGTTTCCATAGACAAGCCAGGGTTGATTTGCTGAAGAGATAGAATAAGTTCGATTTGTAGGTGTTGTCGCAAGCTGAATTATTATTTTTGTCTACTGTAGTACACTGCTAGGATGGGGCCATATAGTATTAGTGCCTGTCGGCTATCCGCAGTTAATGCGGTAACATCCCATCGCCGGTTACCGACATTCTATATACTGTTTTGAGGTACTTTAGTATCGCCCCGGATCTGTCGAGTGATCTGGTGTGAGAGCGACTACGGTATAGTACCTCAAGCGAATCGAGAGATATCTCCGAACCTAAAGAGCAGGAGCGGCATAACGGCAACGGGCGCACACCGAGAAATAAATCGACAAAGTTTAGCATAAAGTGGGCCTTGCCGATGCCCTATCAAAGGCTAAGTGAAATATGGTATAAATGGGTATATCATACTCACTCGTCTGGTGGAGGTCTGGAAAAGTATTGCAGCCGTTGGTTCAGACTTGGATAACAAAGTGACACATTTTTTTCCTCTTCCCTTTTTATATGGGAAGAAGAAGTCGGTCCTGCAGATGGGATAAGCAGGATATCCGCACTTGCAAAGAGCCGGTCACATCGCCGACAGATTACCACGTACCAGAGCGTGAACTCGCTCGGGATGACAGGCAGCACTTCAGTAAAGTTTAGGCTCCAAATTAATGAAAATGCGATGATCCTTCCTTTTTTTCCCCCCCTTCTTTCCCTTTCCCTTTCTCTTTCCATTTCCCTTTCCTTTCTTTCTTTCATTCCTCCTCCTCCTCCTCCCACGCTTCTCTGCTCGCTACGGGACACATGTCCTGATTTACCAATAGATTAAGGCATTCACTCGATTGCTGTGCAGCCACAACCTGCGTCCGACAGGGAATAAAAAGGGAAAAAAAAGAAAGGAAGGAAAAAAAAAAGATAGACATCCGGGACTGACCTGCCCTACAGCAAGGCTGCTTGCCACTTTCGCCTTCCCGCAGGCTTGGCAGCACACGCTTGAGTGCTACCCCAGGTCACTTCGTCCTTTGACTTTTTCCTTGAAGCCGGTCAGGCGTGGAGTCTGGCACAACAGAAAAACAAAGAGAGGAAGACTAAAAGCTCCCCCCCCCCTAACGGTTTCACTTCAGCCCAGTCCCCCCACAAAGGTGCGGGAGGTTCGGATCCTGCCCTATCATTTCTCAGCCTTATAAGCCACTGACCGAAACGCAAAACTTGCCTTACGATAGACCAGCTACCGTACCGGTATTTAGAACCCTTTGTCGCTAGCTAACCAAAGTAGGCATATCCGGGGAATGAAAGAGAAAAAAATAAAAAATAAAAATACTCTAACTTAAGTGCGTAAAGATTTCGGACAAAAAATAGGAGATACTCCCGGAATATCATAAGAATAGGGCGTGTGCGCCGCTGACGAAATGTGCACTCCGAAAAGCCCTAAACTTTCTCCCTCTTCCTCCTCCTCTGTCCTACTGTCATGCTTCTCTGTCATCCTCCTTCTCCTCATCACCGCTTCTTAGCGATAATGATGAGGATGATGATGCATGATATTTGAAGAGAACATAACAAGAAAGACTGTGAACCGTGGCATCTCGCCTTTTGGCGCGTAAGTGTGAGGCATTCAGTCCAGCACAATCCCATCTACGGAATTGTGACTGGCCTGCTTCACCTGCCCCGCTTACTTCTCATCTTCAGTGACACACTTTGTGTCGCCTCTCTTATCCCCTGGTCCGTATCCCTGTCGTAAAATATCGGTTCGCATCATAACTACGGTAAGTATAGAAAAGGACGGTGCTGTGGTTGGTGCTGGAGGTGGTGAAAAAAAAAAAGAGAGAAAAAGAAAGCAAACCAGTCTACGCTCCCTACCATCGACTAACCTGCAAATAGAGACGCCTGAGAATAGTTGCAAGGAAATCAAGAGAGGGGTTGGTGGCCTACATATAGATAAAACGGTGGGCGCGCGCGTGATCGTTGTAACTCCGGTTTTTACGTTCGGGTGACTGGATTGTGATGATGATGATAAGTATAGTGGAGATGTTTCTTGGGGGAATGGCGGCCGCCTTCTGAAAGCAAGATGTCCATTCCGTACAGGTAGGTAGGTGTATAGGGAGGTGGGTAAGTCGGAAGGTATAAGTAGATATTCCTGTATGCACAAGTACAAGTATTATACCACATAGTCAGATTTGTTACTAAAGCGTGATCATAACTCTGTATTCACTCGCTCAAGGGACGCCGCTTGGGAAATAACTCTTGGATTAAGTCGAGTTGTTCACACCAGCATCCGTCGTTCGCTTCTGATCTGCTTGTGCCTCCCTCTCTCCCTCTCCCCTTCTCCCTCTCCCTCTATCTTTTTCTTTTTTTCCCATTTCCCATTTCCCCACGCCTCAATCCATTTAGTCTCATATTATCTGGTAATTAGAATGATTCTTCTGTCTCTGCGTGACAGCTGACTGTAATGGTGATATGAGCATCAATGTGGCATAGGTGCAGAAAGTCAGGCAAAGGCAAGCAAGTCCATTTGCATGTAGACGCACCATGCATCAAGGTCGTGGCTCCAAGCCAGATTGAGAAGTCAAAGGTATGGCCTGTCAGACGGTGCAACAATGAAATCAAGAGTGAAATACGGTGCCCTCTAGAGTGATCTTTCCAAGGGGTGTCTTCCTTCGCGTTACAAATTTCTCGAGTGCATGGAGAGGTGTTTCCTATTTGTTTTTAAAAGTGCATGACTGGGCTCCACTGGTGCAGTCGAACCTAAATTAACCGTTGAATCAAGACAATCGCAATAACATGGGCCTTTGCTTTCTTTTCTTTGCTTTTGCACGAGCAACCATCTCCCTACTAATGGGGACATCACGGAGATAGCGATCTGGAAAGTGTGGCTCACAAACCTTCCTGTCCAGTGGGCTGCGCTTGCTGTAATCCAAGCCGGTGGATCGGGGCAGGGTTATGAGAAACCCAGAGAGAGCCAATCCCGGCTTGGATGGCTCTTACCTCACCGAATTGAGTGTTTTTCTTTTCTTTTTTCCTCCTCAATCCCTCATTCTCTCAGTCCCTGGCCATGGCTTTTACCATTCCCTTTCCTTCGTTTTCTTTTATCCTTCCATCACACGGTGGCTACGGTGAAGGTTCCTTGTCAAATGACCTTGGTGTATCGTCTCGGACTCGAGGGGTTACGCTCGAATCGTGCAGCAGCGCCCTACTAGTCGCTAGGGATAAGTACTCGTACAGTACTCGTACTATTCATACTGAGACAGCGACTGATGCTTGGCTACGAACCGCCGAGTGTGTATCTGGCCCTCCCAATCTGGTGATAGTATAGATTGCTAGCAGCGGGTGTCTATCTCGTTGTGCAGGTGGCGAGCAAGTTAATGTGACAGCGCAATTAAGATAATACGTGAAACGAACCAGAATTTCTTGGGAGCCAAAGGGTTTGAAGTTTTGTGTGCCTGTCAAGAACAGGCACAGGAGCAGAGAAGGCGCTACTCCGTGTGGACAACAAAGTATCAACATCATCACGGGCAGGAGAAGGGTAAACAACCAAACGGCTTTCTCGATTTCTAGCAAGGCTAAGAAGTCCCGAAGGAGGGGACCGACATTCGTATCGTCTCCTTGTGAGGCTGAACCTGCATCTGGATATTCTGCCTACCTGCTTGTAACCTTACGCTTCCTTCTTGTTTTGCTCCCGGGCCTTCACATCTACTGTACCCCCCCTTCGCCCTCCCTCCGTTGCCTACCCCCCCCCCTTTGCTCCCTATATACATACACACATCTACCATCACCACCATAAGTAGTATCATTATAATACCCAGTGGCCGCACGAGCTACATATACTTCATACATAAGGTCGTTTTGTCCCACCCCTCCCCCACGTCTCTGTCTCTGCTTGGCTCGTTCTTCTAGGCGGCTTCCATTTACCCTTCCAACCAACTATCACCTCGCCGACCGTTGAGAGTGTTTCCTCTCTGTTCTTGAGGCGTGCTGCTTGGAGTTTGGTACAATTTAAGAGATTGAGGGAAAGAGAAAAGGGAGAAGGAGGAGAATAGGAAAAAGAAAAAAAAGAAGGAAGGGAGGAAGAGAAACCGGCAGCTTATTCTAGCTCTTGACTCGCCTGCCTTACCCACCTTGCCTACCTTTCGAACTAGCACCTACACCTGCACACAGCGGTTCACAGTACGCCTCCTTCCCCTACACACTCTCCTCATAACAACAGCGTCCGCTCCTTTCGGTTGCCCTCTGTTGCCTCATCCTTTTCCCTCCTTCGGAAAGAGTGTTCGCTACCCCCATCAATTACTCGGTCGATAATTCCCTTGTGTCTGTATGTTGCGAGGCCCGGTTGGGAGTGAATTCGATTCAGCAGGAAGGATCTCCGAGATCCCTAGGCGGGCAATAGGGTTGAGGCTTGTGTGAAACCACCGAGAAACCAGACGAAACCGGTGCTCTCACTACCACTTATTGAGAACAACACCACCAGAAAAAAAAAGGTTGACCTGGTTGGTCTGTGCTTAGAGTATTGTCACGACAGACAGAGGGCAAATAGGGCTTGAAATGAAATAGCAGGTTTAGCACTTGCTCGGGTATTTTATTTCCTAGTTAGTTAACCCCGCCGCTGCTCGTCTGCTTTTCAGCTGAAGCTGTTGCGGATAGCTGATCGTGCGGGAATCGCCTTCAGACGAGCTCACGCCCACAGGTTCAGGATTTAACGCTTTACTTCTCCGACCTGCCAGACCCCTCAAGAGATCCTTGTCCCCCCAATATATATATTGCCGAGATAGCATATTCTTCCAGGTACTCAATTGGGTGGATTAGTTCAGGCCCTGGCCCTAAAGCTATGTCCAATGAATCTAATCGTCAATAAGATAGAGAATTAGTGCCCCGTCGCTTGGTTTCGGATCGAGTTTATTTTGCTCGCCAGTCGTCTTTCGTGATGACACTCCGCCGGATAACAACAACAACAACAGCAACAACAAACCTCCCGTTCATCAGGGTACATGATCACCACATCCACAACATGGATATGAGCAGTGAAAGTTATAGATCTAGGCCACTTGCCATACCTGCGCCTAGGAACATTTCTCCGACGTCAAGTCGCGCCAGCTCTTTTCATGACCAGCCCCCTCCTCCGCCGCCATTACTTTCTTTACTCCCATGTCCGCCCTCCAATCCTCCCGAGGAACGGCAGGCGAGTTGGAAGGACAGCGATGATGGGGAGGAAAGTCTGTCGCACCGCTGGTTTGATGTAAGAGACCGGCAGCCCTCTAGTCACCCGATTTCGTCTCCGAGAGGCTGGGGAAGTTTTGGCAGAAGATCTCGGGGCCCGCGTCATGCTTCGCCTGGAAGCATTGAAGAGCTGAATATTAAAAGAGAGCCTAGTCAATCTTGGCCGGATAATTTCCGTGGGAGGCAGAAGCCTCCGAGTCAGTTGAATAAGGAGTTGAGTAGACCCGCGTTGCTGAAATCAATTTTGTTTGTAACATCTTCGGCCTATACCTGTCATAAAAATTGGCATCTGATATCCCTTTCCACATGAACCCCCAAATTTTGCCATCTATTGCCCTGGATTAGATGGAGCAAAATTGTTGACTTGTGCAATGACGCTCTGCGCATTGAGTATAGCAGACTCCAGGGTGAAGATTCTATGCGTGTCGCCATGCAAAGGTCTGTTCGAGCATACGACGAAGGCCTTATTGGGAAACTTAACGACAGCGCAAGATCGGCTCCTTCGCCATTACCGAGGCAGCGGATTACACCCCCCCGCGATTCTCGGCCAGCGACTGTTGGTTCTGTAGGTGACGATTTGCCATTACCGCTGGCAACATGCTGGGATATTCCAAAAAGTCAGCCACGGGGTGACTCAATTTCGAACCCTATACCGATTCCGGGGCCTGGCTCGCTCAATACTCCATTTCAGAGGTGGCAGCATACCCCCTCGGTCGGCGATAAACCGGGGTTGGGGACGGCACCGGAACATCATCCTCCCGTGTTTCCATCATTTTCAGATATTCGAAACTCTGGCGACAATGCAAGTGTATCGTCATTTGTGACAGATAATGAGGGTTATTCGAATGCAGATTCACGGATGCGTCGGTCGAGGAGTGCTTCTATACTTTCTCCTGGCTATGACGATGCCCCATCAAGTGGTTACGATTTATATCAGGAAGACACTGACTCACAAATGGACGATGCGCCTTCTCAAATGAAGCGACTTACGCTTGGAGCAAGGACACCGCCCAAGTCACATTCTTATCCCACTAACCATCACCATCAAAGAGCTGGTTCGAAAAGGCGGGCTTCGTCACCCCCAAATGAGGATAGGCAAATCGGAAGTTCGGAACCGACTAGAAAGGGCCTACATTTGGAAGGCTATGGGAACAACGATATTTACGATCATAGTCGGAGAACATCACCCATACATCAGGGTTTAAGACACTCGCCAAAATATCAGCATTTTAATAATTCGCCAATCCCCAGGTCAGCATCAGGATCATTTGCATCTACTTCCATATCATCTGTGACAACATGGTCTACGTCCCATGGCCAATTTTCTGCTGCAAGTAGCTTTACTACGGCCGGGGGGGTCTCACCAGCACCCTCATTTTCCCCACCATTGGAGATGGAGATTGCTTGTGACCCACCGTTTCGGCAACCGCTGCCCCCAGCAAGTGCAAAAGGGCCTAGCAGTAGCAGACACAGACAAATCCCAGAGGCGTCCTCGGCACTTGACGGCAGAGAGAGGGAGGGTGTTGCTTCAAAGCACCATTCAGCCCCGAAAATAGGTGTATTCATGTGCGAATGCTGCCCGAAAAAGCCGAAAAAATTTGACACCCAAATGGACTTGCAGTACGTCCTATCTTTGAACTTTGGATTTTGGTGTTTTCTGACAGATGTGTAGATTGCATGAAATGGAGAAGCAGTACAGTTGCCAGTATTGCAACAATCGGTTCAAGAATAAGAATGAAGCAGAAAGGCACCAGAATTCACTCCATCTGCGGAAACACTCGTGGTCGTGTGCGGCACTCTCAAGCAATTACCCGGCAGCATTCCACGCTTCCCCTCAACATCCGTCTACTTTTGAGATATGCGGTTATTGTGGGAAAGAATTTCCAATGCCGCCGCAATGGGAGCAGCGAATTGAACATTTGACTGGGGAGCACAAATTTGGAGAATGCAATCAGTCCAAGAAGTTCTACAGGGCGGATCACTTTAGGCAGCATCTAAAACACAGTCACAGTGGGACCAGTGGGAAATGGACAAACGTCTTGGAAAACGCTTGTATGAAAGACGAGATGCCACCAACCGCTATCAATCATCATGGTAGTATGGGGTCTGGCACCACAATGGCTATTTCAGAGGAGGGTTCGGAGTAAAAAGAAATTATGGATAAAGCTTTCTTCTCTCATTTTTTGTTTTCCTTAGGGATTGCTGCTTTCTTCCCTGTCTCATTTCCTCATTCTTCCCGGGGTTTCATGTCTTTTTTGTTTTGTTTAAAAAAAGGCACTTTGATTCGTCATTTATGGCCACGCATGTCAGACCGGGGAATAGGACGCGGAGAATGGTTGGCAAAAGGATTCCCAAAAAGAGTTCTTGCAATGCTGACTGCGTGCGAAACTGCACCTTGACGCGCGCTGACATCATCAACACGACCGCTGCGGCTATGGCGGATTTCGGGGGCAAGCGATAGACGCGTCGAACCTGGTTGTGAAAGGCTTATTTTATTTTACGATTTCCGATTTTATTTCATTTGGAACGTTCCCCCCGCTGGGTCTGTGGCGATGGTGCTTGCTTTGCGGACTTAGCGGCAAATTGACCTCCCCGGATGGGGTCGGGACGGGGGAAGGAATGAGGAGGAATAATGCGGTTTTCAAACGACATTTACGACACTTCTACGAATGAACAGCATCTCGATTGTTACCAAGCGGAGGTTTTTTGTTTTATTTTTATCTCTTTGGGCGTTTTATGTTTGTTTCATGAGCCTTTTTATATATTTTTTCTGCTATTTCTTTTGGAAATCATTGTTTCGTCTCATGCTTTCAACTCCGGTGGCACGACACGCGATGGGGGCTCCTCGCTTTTTCCTGCATTCTTGCTTTATCTATCTCCTTTCTTATAAATCTTTTTGTCGTGTTCCCTTTCCCTTCATCTTTAAGCTCTAATTTTCCGGAGTTAACGGTTTGGCGGAATCTTTTATCCCGAAGCATTTACCGGTATTATCCCCCCCCCTTCCCTCTTGATTGTGTACTAAACCACAATGCGGCCGAATATCCGTTTATCAGCCCATTTTCTTTCCATCCTGCCCCCTCTCCTCCTACCTTGATGAGTTTAATAACCAAGCCACTAGAGATGGGAACCCCGCTCCGCTCACCGGCTCTGGCGAGGAGAGGGGAAGAGAAAGAGATATCACACCTCCCACCTGGCCATTTTTTCCCCATTTTTCATACCACCTATCCTATCAATCTACCTATTTCTTACTAGTCCCTATTATCATTTCCTCATTTCCTTACAGGCGTTCACGAAGGCACTGTTTTTCATAGAGGGGGAGTTGGGTTGGTCGGAGGAGTTTGCGTTGTCGTTTGATCTGGGGAGTCGGTTGAGCGTCATGCATGCAATGGGTTCATGAAGGAAAAAGTCGAAGAGGAGGAAGGAAAAATGGTAATAGGGAGGGAAGGAAGTGAGGAAGGTCAGTTTCGTTTGTACATTCCATTTTTTCCCTTTCTCCGACATGGCGGGTTCTTGTTTTCTACACATACATACTTTGGCCCGGGTTGCCGTCTCCACGCCATATCCATCGTATCGTACCATATACCATCATCACCGTCATCACATTTTGGAGAAACTGTATGGGAGCGGGAGTGGAGATTTCGGCCTGTATATATCTTCTTTTTTCCTCTTTATATGTCCACTTCCCCTCAGTTTTTGTCGCCTTCGGTTTTTTCCTCTTTTTGTTTTTTTTCGGTCTTCGCTCAATCAGACGGGAGTAAGATGCGGTAAGATAAGATAAATTACGATAGGACGAATGATTAAGACGTTATTCGAAGAAGGAAGGAGAGAAAGAGAGAAATGATTTCTTGAACGGGTTATTTTGACGCATGGAGCAGCACTCGGCAGGGTAGACCTACCGTGCCTGGTCGTTAAGGTTGTTTTTGTGGTGAACTTTGGTGATGACATGGCTGCCTAGGGAGTGAGTGTGCATGGGTGAGAAGTTCCGTTAACCGGGAGGGCATTGGATACGAGTATGTGCACAGGGCTAGGGTATGTATGTATGTCTGTATCATACTCGAGTACCGGTACAGTACTGTACGAGTATAGCGGTCTGATGAGCCGGTCTGGTGAGTTGCTGACTGTGTCCGGAATAGGATTTTCTAGAAAGGGGAAAGAAAAAAAAAGAGAATTTCATCCCAAATGGTGGAAAGAAACCCCATTGAAGGCCTCGCTAGCTCAATCGGTAGAGCGTGAGACTCTTACAGTACTTGGAGGTTCATCTCAAGGTTGCGGGTTCGACCCCCGCGTGGGGCTCTATCCTTTTTTTTTTTCCTTCTCAGGGTTTTTTTCTCTCTCGGTGGCGTTTTGATTTATTTTCTTCATTTGACATGAGGGACACTGCATGTATCCGAGGTCTGTCTGTACTGTACTTGTACTCGTTTGTGTACCTCGTTTGAGGTAATTAACCTAGTAATCAATTCCCACCCATCCGAAGCCTCAGCTCGTCACGCATCCTCCTCGGTGCCGATTGTATGCATCCTTACCATACATACTCGTACATACCCACCTGAGCTTTTTTTCTCTCTTTCCCCTCTTTCCCCTTCTAGAGATTTGCCCGACGCCTGACATCTACTAATCACCAAACCTATAAGCACTTGGCCATATACGAGCACCCAGGTATCATACGGTGTGATGCCGGACGGAGAAAAGCGAAACCCGCCCCCCCCTACTCCACCACCTAATTACTATAACTTACCTCCCCCCCCCCAATCGGGAGTTCCCAGAAAATCCAATCAGTACGATACAGTATCATCATACTTACAAATCCCTAATACCTGCCCTCAGCAAAAATAATAATGATAATCTTCCTCCCCCAAGTTTTACACACAAAAGTCATATCGCAAGGCGATGACCACCGTACTAGTAATGGTTTTCTCTAATAATCAGCCCTGAGTCGGAGAGAGATATCATATGTATATTATCGCCGCGGTTAGTGCTGTAAGGTATTGATTATTTGGGTAGATAATATGATGATACCGGTATGGGTAAGGAGGGGCTGGTGTGTGTGTAGCATAACGTCTTTAACTTGAATTTCGACGTCAGCCAAGATACGATAACGGGATTAGAGGGAGGGGCCTTTGGGGGTGTTGAGGGGGAGGGGAAGGTGGGGGTATGCATGAGCTCTAACTTGATCCTCTGTTTTTCTTCTCAATCGTCGTGTTGGAGGGGGGGGGTTTCAAGAGTGGCTTGTATTATCTATTCCCTGCGGAAATTTTGTATCGAGTTGGGTGGGTGGGTTTGAGTGGTACTGTATTATAAGTATGATAGTATTATAGGTTTTTGGTTTTGGTTTTGTGCTGGTCTCTCGGAGGCCATCCGGCTTAGACGCCTTCATATAGTTTATTTCGGAACTATTTTCATGGCCTCGCTAGCTCAATCGGTAGAGCGTGAGACTCTTAATCTCAAGGTTGCGGGTTCGACCCCCGCGTGGGGCTTCATGGGAAGCCTTTTTTTGGTCTAGATCGGTGTCTTTTTTTTTCCAAGCCCAGCACCACGGTGATGTCACGCGTTTTTTGTTTTTTGCTGTTGTCTCGTGATCACGGTTTTCATTTGTAGGGAGGGGGGTCGCTGCAGCGTACATAGTACTCGGAGTTTGGCGGAAATGGCTTACTGGAACTTACGATATGGTAGGACACGGCACTCTACGGCACCCTAGCTCTGTTGACAGGTTTTTTCAGGAATTTGTTTGGGCAGCGCTATGTACGGGTACATACATGCAAGGCCAGGAGGCATTCTGTTTGGCCTGTCTGCCTGCGGTGGAGGTGCGCACTCCCGAATGTTAGCAAGTACCGAGTTTATTCACGAGTAGGGTAGAAATCAGGTTCTTCTTCCTCTTCTTTTTTTGGCTGTTCGGAATCACTGACTCTGTAGTAGAGAAGGATATAGCAGCCGATATAGTTTCCTAATTCAGTGTTGAACGTTTTTTATACACTCCATCCATGGTTGTTGTCTGCCTTATCATCACTAAAGCCCATGACTCTAGGATCCGGAGGAGACTCCGGGCGAAGTACGACGCTCGGACACATGAGATTGGCGTTCGAGAAAATACTCCTCCGTCGTTGCCTTACTAGCTTCACCGGTAGAGAGCAAGACTCTCAGACATCCTTCAGGGTCCATCTCAAGGCTACGGGTCTGACCCTCCACGTGGCCACGTGGGGCTGCTCCTAGCACAGTTATCTCTCTCACACAGATGCAATCCTCTTTTCCCTCTGTTTTCCCACTCACTTCTTCCTCCTCCAACTTTTTCTTCCCTTTTCATTTTCTTAAAGAGGCAGAGCATGTTTCCACGCTCCGATAGAACTGGTTAGTGCCTTGAACCAAGTAACCCGTATTTCTAGGATTCCAAATATTCAAAGTCCGAGTAAAATCACGAACCACGAGCCAGAAGGAAAAATAAGATAACGACACAGTAAGGCATGCGAGAAGCATGTGGCGTTGGTGTTGTCATTGTTCATATGGCTGTAACCCTCGAATGCCTCCTTGGTTTTTCCTTGCCCTAGTTTAGGGCGTGCTGGGAGGACCGGAAAGAATGAAGGAAAGGCGGGGGGGAGAAAGGAATAGGTATTTGGAAGAGAGAGCGAGCGAAATCAATTGCTGACATCCTCTACCGCCTCTTAGTAGCTCCGCCGCCGCTAGATTTGGGGCTAGGCTGTGGTCCTCGGGCCGTGGACCAAGTTCTGGGACGCTGCCGGGGGTTCCGAAAGGCGTGAAGCGATGCCCGCTATCCAAGACAGAACGATTAAAGCCGTACTTCACATAAGATCACTCGAGTGCGATGAAAACCTCCATAGCTTTTCCGAGCCAATCGGATTCCAAGACGACCGAGAAGAAAAGGAAGTTTGATGCCCGTCTAGTCTGCATCTGCATTAGGGAGCTAGTTGTTCTAATTGGTGTGCTTAAAATTCCAAGTTTGAATGGATGAATGCGCACCAAGGCTACCGCTGGAACCCCATCAGATATATCAGTCGGAACTGAAATGGTCTGTTCCGGTGCTGCACGGTAGTTACGTATCGCGGTATTTACCGGCCGGTTGCTGTAGGGCTGGATAGGTTTGAGAGGAAAGGAAAAGAAAAGAAATATTACCGTTTCTTTCCCTGCGGCATGCAGAATGGCGTGTGTGGGTGGGCGGGCGATGCGGAACTTCCCTTTGGCCGAATGAAGGGAGGATGGAAGGCTGGTCGAACACCAGTGCGAGAAAACAGCTGTACGTGTATGTGCGCTTGTGCTTGTGCGGTATCGGTATGAATTCACGGATGTGGTGGGGGCTTCGACGGCTCCGAGTGATCCGCTCTGCAAGCTCATGCGGTCAGATATTATCCGAAATGCCCCTTTGGAACAGTGGTTATCAGGCGGATGCCAAGTCGCGTTTAAGCTTAAATTAGCGTAGCCCTAAATACCGTACAAGCGTATCCGTCCGGTTAATAACACGGCAGTGAAAAAAGGTTCTCGTATCATAACGGAAACTCGAGGAATTGTGCTCTCACAGTAGTGTGCCTGGGTGCGGATTCGTCAAATTATGTGCGGATGTTTGCCTGGCGATCGTATAGAGCTGTGAGAAGACTTGAGCCACCATCTTTCTTTCCGTGAGATCGAGATAGGGCACCGGTATTCGCAATAGCCCGTTCTCTCGGAAAACAGTGAGATTAAGGTGCAATAATGCCAACACCACGTATTTGTGCGGCTATGACCCAGAACACAGTGCCTATGATAGGCTAGAATCCAATGAAAATATCCGAAAGATTGGACCGAAGTGTGGTTTACCGGGCGTACTCTTGTCTAGCGATTTAGAAGAGAGGGTAGGACAACAGTCCCTCTTCCGGAAAGCCAGATACTGGCACTAATGGCATCCCCCGTTAATACACCATATCGAGCCGCGGTGGGCCCTAAGACTCGTGTCTCCGAAGAGGTGTCAAACTAAAGATCTGCATTCTCAAGTGCTGTTAGTGGGGAACCCTACGACACCAATCTCAGATACTTGTTCGCCGGATCAAAACAAATTAAATTCCCCTCTAACACAGAACCCCACACTGTAAGTGTGGTATCCGGAAGATTCCCCGGTAGGTAAGTGCAGTGCCTCCAGAACTGAAGGAGGGGCAATTGGAGTGATGGAGGTGCGGTCACGGGGTGGCGAGAAGAAGTGCCTTGGACGAAACCCGGATTCTATTCTTGGTAGATTTCTCAACAAACTCCCACCTAGGTATGGTGTCATCGGCGGGCCAACGTATCCCATAGCACAGAGAGCTGGGCATATGCAGGTTCGAGTAGCACCTGTCCAGTGAGTTGAACATTGGTCAAGATTGAAACGATTGCTGCACGGCCGGCACTATTGGGGTGGTAGGTCTCACTATGCCACGGAATGACCTAATGCCCCTCTAAAAGCACTAGCTTTATCCCATTTCGGGAGGAGAGGGCAGTTATCCAAGCCTATCATAATGTTGGCGGGGGAGGGGTAACCGGTTTGGCAAAGCGAAGGGCTTATGTGTTGGTAGTGGCGAACACTACCTCGCAAAATCGCTCTAATCAACTCAACCTCCCACCAACACCATACCAACTCGATCTCGAGATTTCACACCATACCGGGGATACAATGTAGTGGATACCGTGAAACCGCCCCAAACATATAAGTCACGAGGAAACATCCAGACCCCGAAGAACATTCTAGGCAGAACCGCCTACACCAATACTTGATCATAAGATATCGAGCTCCCCCTACCCTAGTTGAGGAGGGGTCCATAAACACATCATTACACGCGACTTTGTAGTAGCACCACTTCAAAAAAAAACACCTCAAACCCAACCTTTCGGTACGCAGCTATCGCGGGAAAGACCGGCTTCATGCACACTTTTTGGGCACCGGAAACACCGGAAAGCGTTACATTCCCTCCGACACATCCTATTCGTCCTTACAACAATAGCGCCCAGACATTAGGGCATGCGTGCCTCGTGAGCACTCTCAATGGATGCTGGTTGCTCATATGCAGCTACCTTGAGCCTTCTAATTGCGAAGGATAAGGGATTCAACGAAGGCCTTGAATTTCTCTCATTTGCCAAGAGGGACATCTGATATCCGTAGCCATTCGACCTATCAATACGACGACGACGACGATGCTCACGAGCTAATCACGACACTTGGGCATGCCTTTTCCCGATCTTTAGAACTGCCAATTCTGTGGTCTGATATGATAGATTAGTAGTCTGCACAGCTGCCGATAGGCTACCGCTAGTTCATAATTACGATGAGACATGGCGCAGCCCCGTACTGCGGATGCAAGCCGGTAGATAAGAGCACTCCTAACCACACTCGAGTGATGCTTTATGAACACTCCCAGACCGACCTCCCGCACCGGTTCATGATGAAGCGTTGTGCGCCAATAATTAGGAACTGATGGGTGATACGGGAAAGTCACTTGCTCATCAGATAAGATCGTTTATCCCAGATCAGCCATCGGACAACTAAACGTTCCAAATAGGGTTGCGAACAGAGGGCGAGCCGTAAAGTCTCGGGGGGGGC
>Ga0307513_10001180_pt1 | contig 37900 bp, 32 predicted proteins | sample 15_EM_MG_FD_202174 | JGI IMG/M metagenome (GOLD analysis project Ga0307513, IMG submission 202174) | Populus trichocarpa ectomycorrhiza microbial communities from riparian zone in the Pacific Northwest, United States - 15_EM | ecosystem: Host-associated > Plants > Roots > Unclassified | place...
GAGTGGTCGAGAAGGCACTGGGGCCAATAGGAGGGTTACACATGTTTTTTTTGAGTTTTGGCTTCGCGCTCGTATCTTGCCTACTCAGCGGCATGATTCATTTCGCGAGGTACCTCGAACGAAAAATGATAAATACAGGCCCGTTATCACCCAAATATCTCTTCAAGGTCCCCTGAGATGAGAGGAATCCATCCTACACCTTTCAGCTACGATGGTACAAGTAGGGGTCTACCTCGGATGGTTTATTAGAGTAGTATTTCTGCCTTTTAGACTTGGGTATATCCTTTTGGGGTGGAAACAGGGGGGGGGAAGAGGGCTTGTTGCTAAGTGGAAGAGTCATGTCGATGTATCTACCTTCTCTATCACTACTAAGCCGCAACACAAACTAACCACACTCAAATTAGTATCTTGAACCATACAGACTCAACCAATTCGTCCTCCTTTTGCTCTTCCCCACGCCTATCACAGAAACGCTGGAGGCCGTCAAATCTAATATCCTCCTGGCTGAAGACCAAGATGCTCTTGGCTACCGCTCCGCTCAGATGGACCTGTGCGGCATGACAGGTCTCACTGGAGCACTAGTAGCCCAGGTAGCCAGCTCCTCCCTCCAGCTGCAATATATGCCGACAATACACTGGGTCGTCCCAGGACTATGTACCGCCAGCCTCATCGTCGGGTTTCTCTGCGTTCACTATTCCTTCCTATTGCATTATTCGTTAACCAGGTGGGGATCTGCAAGAGCCTTGCGCATCGCATTTTCTACACGTAAGGGGACCCCTGCTGGGGCTGGTGGGGACCTTGTGGAGGGAGGGCCGCGGGGTGGAGAGGGAAAAGGGTCGGCAGGGGTGGGAACGGCAGAGCAGGCCGAAGAGGAGAGAGGGTCCGAACCCCTCCCATCCTATCAGACCGTATTAACGCTTTCGTTGCCCCCCTATTTGCTTGTGCTAGCTATAATATTATATATGGCAACTATATTCATGTATTGGGGTATTGCGGGAGTGACGGATTTGCAAGGGAGCGGGGGGCGGAGCTGGGGGGTTGGTCTCCATGTTTTGAAACTTTCATCAGCACCCCAGGCTGACAATGAATTCTTAGATCATGGCATCCTTCCTGGTGGTAACATGGACGGTTTGCGGTGTCTGGGCGGTGGTGTTTGGGGAGTTTCGGGCTGAGTAGTCTTCGCAGCGAAGCAGTTCCCCAGTCCCGAAGGCGGACTACGGTGGGTAGCATCGTGTCGCCCGGTCCGGTACTACTTGAAACCCGCCGTGCAACTCACCCCAAAGGATTCAGGCTCCACTCCCTTTCAGGGAAATGTCTCATATCACCATATTTGCTGGTCAAATTTAGCCCGCCCGCTAGGGGCAAATAGCTTAGAATAAGGATGGTGCCTAGGCGAGAATTGGTTTGGATAGGGTTTCGGCAGTCACAAGAGAGGAGAAAGATTGGGAATCGGAGGAAGCAGATGATTTCGATGCTCGTATTAATATTGTAGAGGCTTCCGCAGTTTGATGTGTTGTTTCCCGTCTCTCTTTCTTCATTAATTCTTAGCCTCTATTCTCCTTCATTCATGCTTAAACCTGAGCTGGTATCTATTTGCTGCCCGAAATACATATTATAAAAATTTACGTAGTGCTCAAGTATGATCAGATCGGGAACTACTAATCTGACATAGATTAGCGATCGCTTTGTGGAGGGTTGGATTTGACCAGTCAATGCGCTACCAGTCCCTGCCATCCCGCACAGTACTGTACCCAAGAGTGGCTTGTTTGGGCAAGGATACCTATGGTTTATATTGGATTACCTGCCGGGATTCTCCTGCAGGTAATATGTTGAATAAAGCCCTTCAATGTGGCGGAAATGCGGGGGATATGGCGCCATTAGAATACCAAGCCCCAGGTGGTTGGAGCATTGGGCCTCTCCGAATATCATACCGTGGGAACTCGAACAATTTGACACGCGCCCCGTCTGTCCCCCGAAATTCCTCCTCCTCTGGAAAAGAGGCGAGAAACAAAACATACTAAAATCTACCTGCCGCGACACAAAAAAAAGGGAATGAAGGCTAGAACTTACTAAGTGAAGCGACCCCAAAGACCTAGCACAAGGTTCGATTGTTCGAGTTCTTACGGTATGATATGATATCATATTATTATGAGTACACTAGGCCGGTAGCCCTAGGAACGGACCAAACACCCAGCGCGCAAAACTGGCATCGCCTGAATCTGGACGCAACACCAATGCATCAGATGCAGGATATATTTTTGCTGATGGCGCACGATAAACTCAGAGAATTCCCTTGGAACTCAGACACATTGCAGGAAGCATATGAAATTTAACATTCACCACACCTATCATGTCCTTTTCCTCCATACACCCTCGTGACATCAAAGGAAAGACATATATTTATAATCTATTCTTAAAAAATCTCCTGCATGAGAACTCTCTGCCCAACTCGTGAACGATTGGTCGCACTCTCACAACAAAGCCAAGCATATCCACCCAACATCTGCAGGCCTATGGAAATGCCGTCTCCGACTAGTGATCGCCTCTGTATGCATACTCCGAGCAGGGTTAGTCTGTGCGCATTCACCATAACTGCTGGCTTTTCCCATGCAGCTGTCTTATTATTTAGAGGGATTTGAGTCCACGATTGAAAGACGGTAATGCAGCTTTTTCGAGTCGAAATCTTCTAGTGTTTCTAACACCTTTTTGCATACAAATCCGAAGCATGAACTTGAAATTTGGCGCCCGCAAAACGCTTCTCTCAAACCCCGGGCGAATTCCTCTATTGTGAGAGGGAAGAACTGGGTGACTATAGGATGGGTTATTTGCTACAAGGGGGATCTATGGTGGTTTAACCAATACGAGTATATTCGCCAATTAACCCCTACACCTTTTTAGTCTACTCGGGACAGTAATAAAATCCGTGGACACTGGCTAATGCAATATATTATCCTAGTTAAATCTCTCTGGCGTCTACTAGCAAAACACAAAAACGGGCACTGGGGTAGTGATTCGCAACAAGCTCTATAACCAAATGCTTCCTTATACTTAGTATAGAATTTATTGATTTAAACCAAATACTCGAGCTTGGCCAGTTAGCACCCTAGAAAACCAAATTTGCCAATTATTATCTTTAAAGCATTCACCGAATTTCCCCTCTTTGAACATATGTACCGCTGCATGCGCATATGGCATACTCGTACTCGAGTAAGCCCCATCCACGCTCCACTAAAATCGTGCACACAGACGAACCCTAGCGAGCGCCCGGCATGGCGAGCCCTCCACCCAGATATTGGACAAGATGGGGAGACAACAAACGAGGGACAACGGACGAGGGGGGGCAACGAAGTTGAACGAACGCTAATTATGAATGGCCTGAAAAGTGTAACTTTCTCTTGATGTCTCAATAGCCCTACCAGAATGCCTTTGAAGGAAATCTGCCGTGTCGGTACTGGAGTGCAGTTAGGTTCGTGCTTGGCGTTCGTTGTCCCCCCTTACCGTATTCGTTGTTGCCTTATCTTGTCTACAGGCCACTATTTGGGATTCCGGCTGAGGTTCAGCCAACCACATTGCCCAAACTCGCAGATGGCTGGCTATGCCGGGGCCCCGCTATGGTGTGGAACACCTTACTGGCCTACTGCCGGACAACACACGTTGACAACATGAGTACGAGTACTCGAGTATGCATGTGCCGCCTATTTTGTTTGAGTTTTCGCCTTGTCTTCCCTTTTTGTGCACTCAATATTTATTTATTCCGCGGGGTGCCTCTGGCGAGAAATTATAACTACAGACCCGCTATCACCCAGATATCCCTATAATGTCTTTTGAGATCGTGGTTAGAAACCCAAGCTACATCTTGCAGTTATCATGATACCAGAAGCAGGCCTCTTCAAATCGTTCTTCACAATTTTATTTCAGCCCTATACATTATTATTTCGGACCTTTGCATCATTGTACACGGCGAAAAAGCGCAGAGTCCGGGATGAGTGGAATTGTCATGTCCAAGTATCTACCCACTCTTTCGCTGCTCAGCAGCAACACAAACTGACCAAAAGAAAAAAACAGCAATTTAAACAATACAAGCTCGGCAGAACAACTCTTGTTTTCCTCTTCTTTACGGATATACCAGGAATCCTAAAGACGGCTGAATCTAAGGTCATCGGCGTTACTAAGAAGGCTACTCTGGACTACCGCTCCGCGCAGATGGAACAGTTCAGCATGACAGGTGTGGCTGGAGCACTAGTAGCCCAGGTAGCCAGCTCCTCCCTCCAGCTGGAATATATGAAGACAATAAACCCAATCGTCCCGGCACTATGCACCAGCAGCCTCGTTATCGCATTATTCTGCGTGCTTTATTCCTTCGAAATACATCTTTCGTTCGCCAGGCGTACATGCGCAGAGGACTTGATCACCGCATTTACACAGAGGGCCCCTGATGGGATTGGGGGGGGCAGTGGAGAAGGAGGGCCGAGGAGTAGAGAGGGGAGAGAAGGGTGCGTGGTGAGAGAGGGGGAAGAAGAAGTTCAAGAGAGTGGGGGGGGTGACGAGGGAGGAGAGGATGCGGGGGCGAGGGATAGGCAGTTGGAGGAGGGAACCCCAGGGCCAATGGAAGATGAGGGGAAGAAAGAACCCGCAGAAGGGGGGGAGAAAAGCGTCGCAGAGGAGGGGGAGAAAAGCATCGCAGAAAAGGGGGAGAAAAGGGGGAGAAAAGGATCGTATCCTATAAGGCTGCGTTAAGGATTTGGTTTCCCTTCTATTTTCTGATGCTAGCTGTATTATTGTATCTTTCCACTATATACATGTACTGGGGTATTGCATCATATATGGATTTGGAAGGGAGGCGGCTGGAGAGCGGCTTGGTTAGTTTCCATGCTTTGACACCTTTAGTATCTCGGGCTGACAATAAATTTCTAGGTTCTAGGTATAACCTGGTTCATAATAGTGGTGATCAGGCTATTTAGTTTCGGGTCGGAGGATTTGTAGCCCCCACAGCGGGGCAGCCCGTCTGTCCTGAGGGTGAACTGCGGTGGATGACATTGAGATTTTCCGTCTGGTCCTAGTTGGAACCTGCCCTGTGATTCACCCCCAAGGACTAAGGCCCCACTCCCTTCATGGGGAAATTTCTCATACTATAGCATTTACCGGTGAAACTCGACCTCCTGCCAGGGGCAATTAGAGTAGAATAAGGATGGTGTCTGGGTGAGAATTAGCTTGGATAGGCTGCAGGCAGCCACGGGAGAAGAGAAGGCTCGGGAATCGGAGGAAGCAGATGTTTTTTTTTCGGTGTTCGTATTGATATTGTAAAGGCTTCCGTAGTCCGATGGGTTGTTTCCCGTCTCTCCTCATTTCAACCCCTATTCTTTTTCATTCATGCTTGTATCTATAGTATCTGTGGCCGTACATATTGAACAGTTTTACGAAGTAAAGTATTGGAACAAATAGGGGGGCAAATCTCTGTGCGAGGTTCCATCATTTTATTATCTTAAGAGTAAGAGATGCGTGCCAATACCGGCATTGCAGCTTACAGCAGTACAACCCCGAGGGACGCCAGCGTAACCAGCCTATTCCACGAGGAACAAAAAAAAAAAGAACAATTATTTTCCTCTTTAGTCAACTTAGGATCTGAGTGAAGGGAGGGGTTTTGCGTTAGCCATCTTGGCCCTAGTTTGTTCCAATACTTTACCCCTACTTATGGCGAGTATGATCAGATCAGGAACTGCTAATCTGACGCAGATTAGCGGTCACTTGTGGGAGGGTCGGGTTTGACCAGTCAATGCGCTACCCGTCCCTGCCGCCCCGCACAGTACCCAACAGTGGCTAGTTTGCGCAAGGGGACCTCTATTTTATATTGGATTGCCTGCCGGGATTCTCCTGCAGGTAATATGTTGAATCAAGTCCTTGGATGTGGCGGAAATGCGGGGGACATGGCGCCATCGGGATACCAGGTCCCAGGTGATTGGAGCACTAGGCCTCTCCAAATATTATACCATAAGAGCTCGGACAATTTGACACGGCTTCATCTGTCCTCCGAAATTTCCAAAAATAACACTAAAAATCTACTTGCCATGATAAAAAAAGGAAGGGGTGAACGCTATAACTTATGATACTAAGAGAGGCAACTCCAAAGCCCTAGCACAAGGTTCGATTGTTTGAGTTCTTACGGTATGAGTACACCAAGAATGGACCAAACACCCAGGGCGCAAAGCTGGCATCACCTGCATCTGGACGCAACACCAATGCATCGGATGCGGGGTATATCTCTGCCGATGTCGCACGGAAGTAGGTATTTAATAAGCTCAGAGGATTCCCCTGGAACTCAGACACTTTGCAGGAAGCATATGAAATTTAACTTTCACTACACCTATATCTGTTCCCTCCCACACGTCCTTTCCCTCCATGCACTCCCGTAATATCAAAGGAAAGATATACCTTTACAATCTATTGTTAAAAAATCTCTGGTATGAGAAATTCTCGGCACATCTCGTGAACGATTGGCCACACTCTCACAACAAAGCCAAGCATATCCGCCCAACATCTGCAGGCCAATGACAGTGTCGTCTCTAGCTAGTGATCGGCCCTGTATGCATACTCCGAGAATGGTTACTCTGTCCACATTCACCATGACTGCTGTCTTTTCTCATGCGGCTACCCTATTGTTTGGCCGGGTTTGGCTCTGGGGTTGGAAGATGGTAATGCAGGTTTTTTCGAATCGAAAACCTTGGGTGTGGCCAGAGCCCTTTTTGCATACAAGTCTAACAGATGATGTAGAAAATTACCACTCGCAGGACGCTTTTTTCAACCCCGAGGGTGCCCCTATTATGAGAGAGAAGACCTTGGTGAAACCTAATACGATGAGCTATAGCATTTGCCCGAAGGGCGATCCATGGTGATTTTGCCAATGCGAGTATGTTCGTTGATTGGCTCCTACTCGTGATTTTCTGGCGTTTGTGAACAAAGCTGCGTTGCATGTAGGCAAAAAATGACCTAGAGCTGCAGGACCTTGGTCGTATGTAACATTTGCCGGGTTCATAAACATCAAAAAATTAGGACACGTAGAACGGCCGGATCGATTCGGTTTGCTGTCGGAAAACACATTGATAGCACCCAGGTTGTGCGCAAAAGTCTGTCGAACATCCACCACGTCGGTTACAACCACAGCGATTGAAATTTCAACTCGTCACATTTGGCTTCTGACCAATCGAGATCCTTGGACCCCTCTTCACGACGGCTTCAAGTCTTTAACTTCAAGGGATTTTCCTTTGATTTTATTTGCTTTTAGAGAGATAAGTTTATCTCTTTTATCTGCTTTTATTTAACCTCTATCTATCCATCACTGTCCGGTATCGATTAAGATGGCTAAGCGAGGTGTTACGACGTTTTCGGCAACTCAGGTTGCTAAACAAGGGTTGGCTGTTTCGACAGCATTGTTAAAGATGGCGGACCTGGAGAAGGAGGTATCGCGGTTGAGGCACCATGTTTCTGTTCTTTCGAGGAGGAATCATGGTCTTCAGAAAGAGTTGGAAGGGTTACGGATTGTGGGTGAGGGGGTGGCTTCGAATAAGGAGCCTGAGCCGCAAGTGGTGGCTGAGCCCCCCGAGCCGGTTGTGGATGTTGAGGTGGCGCCTAGTGTGGCGTCGGATGATGTGGCGAGTGTGGCGAGTGTGGTGATGCCTGAGGCGAAGCCGGCGGAGGCTGAGTCGAGAGTGGCGTTGGGGATAGAACCGGAGGTGGCGATGGTGAGGCTGCCGAAGGGTAAGAAGAGGAGGTTGGCAATGGGGGGTGATGGGGGTGAGAGTGGGGATGAAACAGAGGTGATGACGGTGATTCCGATTGAGGAAGAGAGGGGGGTGATGGTGGCGCCGTTGGGACCGAGGGCGGATTTGGTTCCGACTGGACCGAGATGGGAGGCGGGCCCCTTGGGGCCTAGGTTGGTGGATGGGCCTAGGGTCAGGGGGTGGAATATAGTAAGGCGGGAATACCGGTTTGTGGACCGGAGTTTAATTGGGGAGCGCAATGGGATGGTGGAGGATACCTATCGTACCAGAGGGGTGAGTGCCCGTGCGCCGGTGAGAGGGGTATTTGGGGGGAGATATGTGGCGAGGGGAAGTAGGCCTTACCGTTGATTGTTGACCGGGGTCAGGAGGGGCTTATGATTCGCAGCGGGCGGAGACCGTGGGCGCTAAAGACTCACATGATTAGGCTCGGGGCTTGCGTGTAGGTTGATGGTTTGGCGATAGGTGGTGGGCGGTTGATGGGTTTGGAGATTGTGGTTGTTTTTGTTTTTGTTTTTGGTGGTTGTTGGTGTTTGGTTACGTGATGGAGGGGAAAGGGCGAGCAGAAGGTACAGGTCCACCTCACCCGTTAGGCGTACTGATAGGGTATTTGATTGCGGGGAAAGATGGGTTAGGGTCGACGGCCGGGTGTGCGGGTTGATGTATGTCTCCTGCTATTGCACCGCTCGGGAGGACGGAGTTTGTTTGGATGATGGGTGGATGGGTTATTTTGGAATTTGGCGGATTTGGTTTTTAGGATAGCGATAACGCTTTAGAGTAGCATATAAATCGCGGAATGAAAAAAGGGTTTAAAAAAAAAAAAAAAAAAAAAAAAAAGTCTGTCGAACTCTGGTCTGAGTGGTGGAAATTAAGTGTGTGTAGTGCAAATTATGCGGCCGGATAGCACATCGGTGCAGATCTTTGGTGAAGAAAAAAAAAGTCTGTCCAGCTTTTAAGGTTCTAGCTAGCTGGAGCATATATCGTACTCTGAGTGGTCGAGAAGGCACTGGGGCAAATCAGAGGGATTACAACATACTATTATTTTGTTCGAGTTTTGGCTTTCGCTCTCGTATCTTGTCCAAGCAGCGGCATGATTCATTTCATGGGGTAAGTTACCTCGAGCGAAAAAGTATAAAAGGGCCAGTTATCGTCCAAATATTTCTGCAAGGTCCCTCTGAGATAGGAGGAATCCAACCTACACCTTTCAGCCATGGCGGCACAAGTAGGAGCCTGCGTCAAATTGTTTACCAGAACAGTATTTCTGCCTTTTAAAGTTGCATCTACCGTTCGGAAATTGAACTCCGGGGATGGAAGCGGGCTGGGTGCTATGTGGAAGAGTCATGTCGAAGTATATCTACTTGCTCTTTCACTGCTGAGCCGCAACACAAACTGACCACAATAAATTAGCAATTTAAACCATACAATCTCAACCTATTCGCCCTCCTTTTGCTCTACCCCACGGGTATCCAAGAAATCCTAAAGACCATTGAATCTAATATCCTCCTGGCTAAAGACCGGGATGCTCTTGACTACCGCTCCACTCAGATGGCACAGTGCAGCATGACAGGTCTCGCTGCAGCACTTGTAGCCCAGGTAGCCAGCTCCTCCCTCCAACTGCAATATATGCCGACAATACACTGGATCATCCCAGGACTATGTACCACCAGCCTCGTCATCGGTTTGCTCTGCGTGCACTATTCCTTCCTATTGCATTATTCGTTAGCCAAGTGTGGATGTGCAAGGGACTTGCGCACCGCATTTTCTACACGTAAGGGGACCCCCCCTGTTGGGGCTGGTGGGGACTTTGCGGTGGGAGGGCCGGGGGGTGGAGAGGGGCGAGAAGAGCGCGGGGAGAGAGAGTGGGGTGACGAGGGACTACAGGGGACAGGGGTGGGAACCGCAGAGCAGGTGGAAGCCGGGAGAGGGACCAAGCTCCCATCCTATAAGGCCGCATTAATACTTTGGTTGCCCATATATTTGCTTATACTAGCTATATTATTGTATATTGCAGCTATAGGCCTGTATTGGGCTATTGCGGGAGCGATGGATTTGCAAGGGAGCAGGGGGCGGAGCTGGAAGGTTGGTTTCAATGTTTTGAAAACTTCATTAGTATCTCAGGTTGACAATGAAATTCTAGATCTTCGCATCCACCATGCTAGTATCGTGGGTGATTTTATCTCAATGGGCGGTGGGAATAGGGGGATTGGAGGATTGAGTAGTCTTCGCAGCGGGGCAGTTCGTCAGCCCTGAAGGCGGACTGCGGTGGGTAACATCGTGTCGTCCGGTCCGGTACTACTCGAAACCCGCCATGCAACGTACCCCAAAGGACTCAGGCTCCACTCCCTTTCAGGGATATCTCTCATACTACCGTATTTACTGGTCAGATTGAGGCCCGCCGCTAGGGGAAAATAGCTTAGAATAAGGATGGCGCCTGGGCGAGAATTGGTTTGGATAGGGTTCAGGCTGTCACGGGCGAGGAGAAAGATTGGGAATCGGAGGAAGCAGATGATTTCGGTGCTCGTATTGATATTGTGGGGGCTTCCGCGGTTTGATGTGTTGTTTCCCGTCCCTCTCTCTTCATTAATTTTCAGCCTCTATTCTTTTTCATTCGTGCATGAATCTGAGCTTGTATCTATTCGCAGCCTAGGGCACGTATTAAATCGTTTTATGAAGTACTCAAGTATGATCGGATCGGGAACTACTAATCTGACGCAGATTAGCGGCCACTTGTGGGGGGGTCGGATTTGACCAATGCGCTGCCCGTCCCTGCCGCCGCGCACAGTACCCAATAGTGGCTTGTTTGCGCAAGGGGACCACCATTTTATATTGGATTGCCTGCCGGGATTCTCCTGTGGGTAATATGTTAAATCAAGTCCTTCGATGTGGCGGAAATGCGGGGGATATGGCGCCATCGGGATACCAAGTCCCTGGTGATTGGAGCACTGGGCTTCTCCGATTATATCGTGGGAACTCGAACAATTTGACACGCGCTCCGTCTGTCCTCCGAAATTTCCAAAAAAAAAAAAACACTAAAAATCTACTTGCCGTGACAAAAAAAGGGGGGGAATGAACGCTATGCTATAACTTATGATACTAAGAGAGGCAACTCCAAAGCCCTAGCACAAGGTCCGGTCGTTCGAGTCCTTTTGGCATCGCCAACTAGCCAGAGCCTCAGTGACAGAACTATGGTATCCGGGCGGGCTCTGAAATGTTAAATATCAACTCGCCCCGCTAATGCCGTGCCGCCTAAACACATCCGAAGGGGGGGGGTGACTTCAGATAAACTTTCTATTTTAGCGAGAAAAACGCCTATGATAAAAGAGCTCTATTTTTGGCATCCTAGTGAATACCTCTTGACAAGTTTCCCGCCCCATGCATCCCGTACAAGAGAATTATTACATACATTGGTATTCGTAAATCGTGATAAGATTAGGAAAAGCAATAGCGACAAAATGAAACTAAAAAAGCCCAAGAAAGAAATCCCATGCACCTAGAAACTCGAAACTGCGATCGCAATTGCCTGCGCATCGCTGTGACTGATCGATACTTGAACCCCCTTCACACCAGCCCTGCCGGCTGCTTCTTTGGCATCACCGTGCAACTATGAGTGAATTAGAAATGAGGTGCGAAACAGGATAGGGAAAGGCTATAAACATACCACGACAACGGGGGCACCCTTGTCATCACTGAGGATCTCAATGTCTCTCAACGGAGCACCGGCGCCCTTGCTGGAAACGCCTAACGCCTTGAAGACACTCTCCTTAGCACTCCATCTACCTGCGAAACTGGCTTGTGGGCTGGGAGCCTTCCGGCAATACTCCTGCTCGGCCGAGGTGAAGTTGCGTTCGATAAAGTTCTCGTTATCAATGTTGATGCTAGAGATTAACTCAACGTCAACTCCAATCTTACTATTTTCGCCGGCAGTCGCCGATGCTAAATGTTCGACGAGCTTTCTGGTATTCTCTACCGAAGGATCAGGCCGCTTCTTCTGGATTTGGGCAGGATAGGTATAGCTGTTGGTCTTTTTGTCCGCTTGCACACGGGCGAGAGGGTCAAGCAGAACTTGAGATTCCTGATCTGGGGCATACGGAGGATCGCTCTTGGCCTGGAACAGATTATTCTCCACCAAGGAAGTATGGTAGTATCGGTAAGCTTTCTTGTAGCGGGAATTGACCTTGGCCCGATAAGTTTCGTAGGCTTGCTCATCCAAGAGGGCAAAGAGATATTTAGGGTGAACGCCAATTGCTTGAGCACCCTTTTGGCCGAAACCAAACGAAGTGACTGAAAATGCCTTGATACCGTCTGTTTGGATGCTACGGCTTGGGTAGACGAGGTAATCAAATTGTTCGAGGCTCTTGTCGACGTTGTCAGCATTTCGGTTACCGGGAACAAGCCCAGAGTTCAAGACTTGTATGGCTCCGTTCATCATCCAAGCACCGGCGGCACCCTTGGGATGTCCGGTGAGGTATTTCTGGAAGACACCGAGAACCGCATTACCTTTTTGCCGGCCAAGGTGCACCATCATCTTATTAATAGCATCGGACTCGTTCTTATCGTTTGCCTTGGTGCTGGTTCCGTGGAAGGAAGCAACGCCCAAGTCATCAATAGTTAGACCCCACACGGCCAAGGCTCCTCTCAATGGCGCGATCCGAGGATCCTGCTTCCAAAAGTCGTTGCCCCATGCATTGAGGGCTTCCCGCTCCTGTCTTTGCGATTCTCGCTCGATATGGCCTGCGCGGTCCTGCATATACTCGTTCTCGTCAAAGCCAGCCTTCTCAGCCTTCATAGCCGCAACCTCCTCCTGGAGGTATAGGAGCTCGCTCTCAGTCCATTGCTTGATCTGGGATTTTCTAAGCTCGAGTTGCCTCCGCCTGTACTTGATATCGAGGAGTGGACTAGGAAATTTGCTGGCAGCTTCGCGGGCGGTGGTAAGGATACCCTGTCCCGGTGCGGGGATACTCCTTCCAATCTTATCAGTGGCAGTAGCGGTAAGAGCCACAATACCATAGATAGGAACACCCATCTCCAAAGCAAGTTTTGCAGTCATGATAAGTTGTACGCCACATCCCTGAGATTCCATGAAGCCGTTACGCGTGGTGGTTGTAGGTCTGGACATTTCTTGAGGGGTTCTTCCGTGCAGCAGTTCTTCCTCGGCGTTGCTGGTTGCCTTCATATTAGCGAATTCGTAGGAGCCTTCCTCCTGGAAATCATCGAAGCCACCGACAAAGCACACTCGAGCCTTGCCCTCAACGATCGTCTCATAACCAATATCAAGCGACTCAACAGCTGTGGCACATGCACCTACGGGTGTTTTGATGGGACCAGTGGACGAAAGGAGCAACATGTTGACCCACGCAGACATGGTATTGATGAAAGATTCCTGAAGAATGTCCTTCTGGATAGGCCTGTCCATATGCCTGTCCTTGTACATTCCTCTCAGTGCGGTCATACCACCAACGCCGGAACCAACACAGTTTCCGACCTCGGATAAATGAACATATTTGTAGAATTCATAAGGGTCGGTGATACCTGAGGCCAAGAGTGATTCGACAACGCACACCAAGAGGTAAAGAGTGACCGGGTCAACCTGACTAATAATATCATCGGGGATTCCGTACTTTTTCGCGTTCCACCCGGTGGGAATTTGGCCTGCCACTAGACGATCAAACTTCAAGGCTTTCGGGATGAACAGGATGGCACCCTTTTTAATACGAACAGTGTACTCTCCAGAATCCGCGATTTCAAATATCTCGACCTTATCGCCATGGTGCCTCTTAAATTCCTCGGCAGTCTCCTTGCTGGCTTCGAATTGGTCCAGGTCATGTTCAATCACGACTTCCTGGAGGAGCTCTTTCTTCTTCGGGTCGTAGCCGTTGAACAAATCGCTCTCAATGAATCGGATCCCGGAATGCTCCAGAATGTATTTCTCATACTTGGGTTTTATATCTTTGTCCTCGACGGGCTCGCCGGTCTTAACATCAACCCAACCAGCGTACTGGTTGCCCTTAATAGGCCCCTTAAAATGCTTAATGAGGCCCATGATCCAGGCCATTTCAATGCACCCCTCAAGCGAAAATTTGCCATATGCCTCCATCTCCCATCGAGTGCGGGAGTTGCCCCAAGGCCCGACTTCGGCAAAGCCGGTAACAACAACCACCTTCTCCAGGTCGGCCATTCCGCGTAGGTTTTGTGCGAGCGGCTCAAGCTCCTTTTTGTAATCAGGGAGTTCGGGGAAGTCAAATTTCATGTTGGCGCGGGGCTGAATAGTAACCTTTTGGTAAAGTTTCTCCGAATCTTCACCGTTAACGATCTTGTGCTCTATAGAAGTTTCCGCAGTAACCGCCTTGCGAACTTCACATGTCTCCAGGAGGTTTTGCCTAAGCTGGGCGGAAACATCCTTCAGGTTGGGGATATATTGGAAGCCACCGTTAAGATCGGCAAATACAGGCTCAATTTGGCAGAGGTCAACAATCGCAGGCGCCATAAGACCAAGAAGATTGAAGGCCATCTCAGGCTGAGAAAACGTGCGAACACCCAATTTTTCAATACCCTCGGCGATGGAGTTATTCCCTCCCATAAGGCCGGTGCCACGGGTCCAACCGATGATAGCACCGCAGATGGTAAGATAGCTTCCCCAAGACTCCGAATGCCATCTTTGGAACAACGCCTCTAGGGCTAATTTGGATTCGGAGTAGAGGCCGTCATTTCCGAAGGTACCATGATTGGGAGACAGAGGTAGAATAACTTGGGCGGGCCGTGTTTCGAAGCCGCGGGAAGCTTTATTGGTCTTAACCATACCAAGGAGACGAAGTAAATTGGTTAACATGATACGGTGGGCAAGCTCTGACTTGGAGTCAATGCCGTCAATCTCGCGGCCGTTTTCGGAAATAGCAGCGAAAGGAACGACATAGTCAAGATCCCAACCAAGACCATTCTTCTCATCATAGATGTAGTTAACGAGGGCCTCGACATCCTGCTTACTTCCTGTGAATTCATTAGCTTTAGAATATAAATCACGAGTACGAAATTCATACCTTGGTTGAACGGCACAACAATCAGCTGGGAGCCGCGTGACCCAAATTTAGAGTACATTGCCTGGTAGTATTCCGTTACTTCACGCGAGAAGCGACTGGTGGTAACAACAACCCTGGCACCGCCGCTAATGAGGCCCTGTAGAACCTCTGCTCCGATAGACCCGGCACCAGCACCAGTCATCAAAACGTTTTTACTTTCAAAAGTAACACCAGACTAAAAGATGTTAGCAAAAATGCGTAGCCGACCGCTCAAATATCGCTTACCTGGGCGGCCTGTTCCAAACAATCCAAATACAATCCAGTTAGTTTCTTAGAATATTCCCATCCGTTTTCTTCCTTTCTCTTCAAATGAAGGAATGGAATGCATTCGACGCGACCCTTTCCGGGAGACTGGGCCTTCTTGCCTCCAACTTTTTTGTTTGTCCTCGCACCCTCTGCAAACATCTGAGCTTCATTCATGGCCAAGCTGCGGAAGACATTGGCATAGAGGGTCTTGATCTGTAGCTGGGACGATTTAGAAAGCTTGTGTTGTTGCTTGATAATCTTGTACACCTTGGCCAAATCGTTCTGAACTTTAGTTCGGTTGCCATATTCAGTGAGCTTTCCCCCGGTGGCCATTTCTTTGACATAATGCTCAAGTTTCCGAACGGCTGGCCGCGGTACTTCAGAATATTGCATATTACCCTTGGCATCAATAGTGGTCTGTGGCGCGGTTGGATACTGAACATCCTTGTACACGGGAGCTGCCCCAAGGACCTCTTGGCAGTTAGCGATAAGCTGATAACCGAGATCCTTAGCTAGGCGATATGTTTCACCGCGATCGGCGGGGCAATTGTCGATATGATATTGCATGAACTCCACTAGGGTAGGATTTGATCGGTTCATGATTCGAATGCATTGGGAGACAATTTCTCGGTCAATGAGCTTGAGGCGGCCGAAGATGATGTCAAAGTACATGTTAAGCGCATCCTGTCGAGCCCAGTTCCATGATGAATCATAAACCCTAACCTTCAGCGGGGAGAAGGACGGTTCGATACCGGAGGCGTAGAATTCCCCGTGTTCAACATTCCACAAGTCGATCTGTGCCTGGAGAAGCTTGTTGGCCTCTTGTGATCCCACAAACGCCTTTTCACCTGATCGGAGATCCATCTTGAGATAGCGTGCAAGCAGCTCCAATTGCTGCTTGAAGAGTGCTCGCTGGTCCTTGGTCAGGGCGTCAATTGCCGCAGGATCCATCATCATTCCACCAGAAGCACCAGCGGCAGCACCTCCGGCTGCAGGGCCCGAGAGTGATATTCCAGCGCTAGCAGCGTACTTTGTTACAACATCATCTAAAAATGCCTTTGCGTCACCCTCGCTTCCTAGTCTTGCCGCGGGCTCCATTGTTATAGCCAGCATCAAGGCGCCATCCTGTCTGCCTGATTGCAGGCCGTAGCGATCGGTAAGATACTTTCTCGCCGTGGTAATATTAAAACCGCCGGGCATCTTGGAAGAGATCATGCGGGCAATCATAGAGCTAGATTGCTTGCCGAGCTGTCCATTGAAGGTTGTCTGCATGGCAGCTCCCAGTTCGTCAAGCGGTGTGTCTTCTGGTTTTTCGGGAGTGTTCCCGAACTCCTTTTGTAAATCTAAAATCCAATCTCGTTAGCACAGCCAAAAAATAAGATGGGGAGATAGAAGGGAATTGACCTCCGAGAATCTCATTCTGCAATGTGCTCTTTCCATTCACTAGATCCTTGATGGCTTTTGACAGTGGAATTTCGGAAAGCGGTTTTTTCAACTTCTGGGCAATAAGAGATCGGACAATGTCTACAGCTTGGACCGGTTCGTCTGCAACTGCCGCTGCCGGGCCAGTGGAAGCTGATGGTGGAGCTACCGCTGGAGGAGCAGCACCTTCGGCAGGCGCAGAAGGGGTCGGAGTGGCCGATGAAGATTCCGCGGGCCTCTCATCTTCCTCCTCAACAGGCTCAACATCGTAGTAAATCTCTTTGGCGTCTTTATTGTAGCAAAGAATCTGACGCTGAAGGGATTGGGCCGCATCATAGGCTTCGTATTTGGCGGCCAGGGTACGTCGAGCCATTCCACCCAATGTATCCGATGGACCGACTTCGACTAGGCGTTCAGCAGCATGTTGGGATAGAATAACGTCTTGAGTTTCAATCCTGAGATATCGGGGCAGTTAGCAACCGTTTCTGAAGGCAAAGAAATGAGGAACGCAGGAGCTCAAACCATCTCACGGGGCTTGCGAATTGGTAAGCCAAAAGCTCTACCATTAAGGTGTAAGCCAATTCCTGTTCCTGTTCGGGCCTCATGATGACGATGTGATGGGGGTTGAAGAGAATAAGATGAAAATTAAGCTATCGAAGCGGGATCTAAAGGTGCCGCGACCGCAGTTTTAGACAAAACAAAGATGAGTTGGAGATGGAAAAGATGATTAAATTACGAGAACCGCTCCGTAGCCAGTCCAATGGCTGGATTCTGTCTAGGGTAATTGAATTCTTGGGAATGGAAATGTAGTGGAGAATTGCCAACGGATGCAAAGGGATATGCGGGATTGAGGTGTAAAAGAGGGAAAAAAGGAGAGAGTGAGAGTTTATTGAAGCAAGGAGGTGGGAAGAGGACGAAGAATGAGGAAGGATGGAAGGAGTACGGCAAGCAGGTAGGGAGGAGGATGATGAATGATGATAACAGGAGGTATCATACGAGGGAGGGAGGGAAGGAGAAGGGGGGGGGGGCAGTAGTGGTGGGATAAGACGTGAGGCCAGTATTGTGCGGTAAAGTTCTAGGGCAGATTGATCTTGGGCAAAGGTTCCGGGAATAAGAATACGGTAACTAAGCTAACCCTATTCCAGTAGAGGAGGGATAACGGATTGTGGTTACACTGTTACAGTGATGCTGAGGCTTGGGTGGGGGGGGTGTGGTGGTGGGGTTGAGACGTTGACCGACGAGGGATTCCCGAAAAAAACTGTTGGGAGAAGGATGCAACTCCTCGAATAGACCCGGGTCATGATTACGCGAACATGAGCACGGGAGCAAGCGTTGCAACGCATGCATTGAGTTGCAAGGATCTGCGAGCCAGGAACACTTTTGTGCTGGAGGAAAAAGGCCCCGATACCCTATCTTGGCATTGTAGCTCTCAACATTTTGCCTCAACCCATCCATGGGCAGGGATTAGAATCTTCGCTCACGTTCCTCCAAAAAAAAAACTCTGATTCCTAGGCTACTACCGTACTCATGGTTCCAAAGAGGCCATCAAAAGACACCTCTCCGCATTGATACGTGCAGAACTGTGCACCCCCTGATCCTCCTCACGCCAAATTGATTCATAATCTTCTCCCCACCGGCCCCTCACCTTTTCCATTACCTACTTCCCCCATCACCCTCTCATCCTCAAGCTCTCCTCCTTAATCGCCTCCTCCACGACTTGACGGTATCTAGAATCCCCTCCTATACATTTACCAATTTTTCTCTCTCTCCCTCTCTCTTGTTTTTTTCCGCCATTGCCTTTTTTACCTCCTTCGCTCTCTCCTTACGAAATAGTAATAATATCTTTGGGCGATAGCATCATTCATCCCAATCGTGAGTTTCCCCGTCGGAGCTTTTTTGTTTGTTTGTTTGGTTCCTCCCATCACCATCTTACCCCCCGCTGTCTACTGTATCCGAGTTCCCTCCTCCTGTCAATTCATCGTGAGTTGTGCTGATAACGGATTAGAAATAATCTTCATAGTGCCCCACGAGGTTCCTTTTTCCGGGCAATCTTCATCATGTACGGTGCACCAGGAACCACCACCGGCGTTTCTACCCCTCATTCTGCATCCTCTCTCCGCCCTCTTGTTCTCAATCACGGACCACTTGAGCACGCCCTCCTTATCCCGACCACCCTTCACTACCATGCAACCGAGCTTCGCCAGCGGTTTGCATCTCAATTGCCACCTCCTACAGACGAATTTGCTCTCGACGAGGAGCCATCATCGGTCCCCGAGCTTCTTTCCCGGTTTTTGGCGTTCGTGACGCGGCAAGTTACGGAAGGGGAGGACGACGCACAGGGAACCTACGAGGACGTTTTACGCCTTGTTCTGACTGAATTCGAAGGCCGTTTTCTACGGGGCAATGAAGTTCATGCTGTGGCCGCTCAATTGCCTGGCACTCCGGCCAAGAGACTGGACGTGGTCAAATCCTATTATAGTGCTCGCCTAGCGGCCAACCGACCCATCAAAGCACACGAATCTGCTCTGTTTCGTGCCGCTGCCGAACAAACCGCTGGCGTTTATGCCGTCTTTGGGGGACAGGGGAACATTGAAGAATACTTTAATGAGCTTCGTGAAATCTTCAGCGTTTATGGCGGGTTGGTTGAAAATTATTTGGTGTATTGTGCCCGGCTACTTTCGTCACTTTCTCGAGATCCCCGCGCAGGAAAGGTGTATTCCAAGGGACTCGATGTTATGAGATGGCTGCAGGATGAGGAATCTACCCCTGATCTTACCTATCTAGTTTCTGCTCCTGTATCCTTCCCCGTGATTGGGCTGGTCCAACTGGCGCATTACTACGTAACCTGCAAAATTCTCGCCAAGGAGCCTGGGGAACTCCGAGAAGGGCTTGCAGGTACAACTGGCCATTCTCAAGGTATCGTTACCGCCGCCGCGATCGCATCTGCATCGACTTGGGATTCATTCCATCGTATCACATCCGACACTCTCACCGTCCTTTTCTGGATCGGTTGCCGTTCCCAGCAAACCTATCCCCGCACTTCACTAGCTCCTAGCACCCTACAAGACTCCATCGATGAGGGTGAAGGTACCCCATCGCCCATGCTGTCGGTACGAGACCTGCCTCAAGCACAGGTCCAGCACCACGTTGATATCACCAATACGCATTTGCCTGAGGATAGGCATATCCACATCTCCTTGATTAATGGTGCGAGGAACGTTGTCGTAACCGGTCCTCCCCAATCTCTTTACGGCCTTAATCTTAGTCTGAGGAAGGTCAAAGCGCCCACCGGATTGGACCAGAATCGTGTTCCTTTTACGGAGAGGAAGGTTCGTTTCACAAACCGCTTCCTACCTATATCGGCACCTTTCCACTCTCCTTACCTCGAGTCTGCAACCGGTATCATTCTGGAGGACCTCAAGGAGATAGGGGCTTTCACCCGGCGGGATCTCGCAATTCCTGTTTTCCACACCTCCACCGGTCAAGACCTCCGTGATGGTCCGGGCGATGAATCAATCATTTCCGAATTAGTGAATATGATTACTCAGCAGCCTGTTCACTGGGAAACCGCGACGGTTTTCCCCAGAGCAACCCACATCCTTGACTTTGGCCCTGGGGGCATTTCCGGGCTTGGTGTTCTCACCCACCGCAATAAGGACGGCACTGGCGTACGCATAATTATAGCGGGCGCTTTCGAAGGCACAAACAATGAGGTTGGATACAAACCGGAGCTATTCGACAGAGATTCTGAGCACGCGGTCAAATATGCAGTCAACTGGCTGAAGGAGCATGGCCCCAAGTTGGTACGAACAAAGCAGGGAGAGACCTTCGTTGATACCAAATTTTCCCGATTGCTTGGACGGCCGCCTGTCATGGTTGCTGGTATGACACCTTGTACTGTCCCGTGGGACTTCGTTGCGGCCACTATGAATGCTGGGTATCAGATTGAATTAGCCGGTAAGCTACGTCATTTCCTCGAATTTTGCATATCCTATGCTGACGCAAATTGGTAGGTGGTGGTTATTACAATGCCAAGGGTCTTACCGCAGCTCTCCAGAAGATTGAACAGAATACGATCCCCGGTGCCGGTATCACCGTCAATCTTATCTATGTGAACCCCCGAGCTATGGGATGGCAGATCCCACTTCTCCAACAGCTTCGTTCCGCCGGTGTTCCGATTGAAGGGTTGACTATTGGCGCCGGGGTACCGTCAATCGAGGTTGCCAACGAGTACATTGAGACGATTGGGTTGAAACACATCTCCTTTAAACCCGGCTCTATCGATGCCATCCAACAGGTCATCAATATCGCAAAGGCCAACCCAACTTTCCCGGTAATTCTGCAGTGGACTGGAGGAAGAGGTGGCGGGCATCACTCCTTTGAAGATTTCCATCAACCAATCCTTCAGATGTACGCACGCATCCGGAGATGTGGTAACATTGCCCTTGTTGCAGGCTCTGGATTTGGTGGGGCGGAAGATACATACCCTTATTTGACAGGAGCCTGGTCCGAGAAGTTTAAGTACCCTCCGATGCCTTTCGACGGCGTTTTATTCGGTAGCAGAATGATGACTGCAAAGGAGGCGCATACTAGCTTGAATGTAGGTCTACTTTGGTCAGTCACACAATTGGGCGCATTCTAATTGATCTTGTGTTCTAGGCCAAGAAAGCGATCTGTGAAGCAGAGGGGTTGCATGATAAGGACTGGGAGAAGACCTACAAGGGCCCTGCCGGTGGTGTCATTACGGTACGGTCGGAGATGGGCGAGCCTATCCATAAGCTTGCTACCCGCGGTGTCAGACTCTGGTGAGTATCAATTGGTATTTGTTACCTCAACGTTTTCATTAACCGCCCGCAATATAGGGCTGAGCTGGACCGCACGATTTTCTCACTTGACAAAGCCAAACGCCTCGTCGAGCTCAAGAAGCAACGCGACTATATCATCAAACGCCTGAATGCCGATTTCCAGAAGACTTGGTTTGGTCGAAATTCTGATGGGGAGGCCGTTGATCTCGAAGACATGACCTATGCCGAGGTCGTCCGCCGCATGGTTGAGCTCATGTACGTTAAGCACGAGTCCCGCTGGATCGATCCCTCTCTAAAACGCCTTACTGGGGATTTCATTCGACGTATTGAGGAACGCTTCACCCCCGTCCAGGGCCAGGCGTCCCTGCTCCAAAACTACGCCGATTTGAATGATCCTTTCGCTACCACCGAAAAAATTCTAGCCCATTACCCGGAGGCCAACACCCAACTCATCAATGCACAGGATATGCAGCATTTCCTTCTTCTATGTCAGCGGCGCGGCCAGAAGCCTGTTCCATTTGTTCCTTCACTTGATGAGAATTTCGAATTCTGGTTCAAGAAGGATTCCCTTTGGCAATCCGAAGATCTCGAGGCTGTTGTTGGCCAGGATGTTGGAAGAACCTGCATTCTTCAAGGGCCTATGGCTGCCAAATACTCTACCGTGGTCAATGAGCCTATCAAGGATATCCTCGACGGAATCCACAATGGGCATATCGCTGCATTAACATCGAGTGTCTACGGCGGTGACGAGAGTGCGATCCCTGTTGTTGAGTATTTCGGTGGCAAACTGATCACTTCTCTGGATGAAATTGAGAAGGTTGACGGGTTGACGGTTTCTGAGGAAGGTGGAAAGACCACATTTAGGCTCTCGGCGTCCGCCTCTCAGGGCGCCCTTCCCGACGCTGATCCGTGGCTGAGGCTGCTTGCCGGTGAAACCTACTCGTGGAGGCACGCGTTATTTACTAGCGATGTTTTCGTTCAAGGCAACAAATTCCAGGACAATCCAATGAGGCGTATCTTCGCTCCTGCCCATGGCATGGTTGTCGAAATCACCAACGCAAAGAATCCGGCTAAAACTTCCATTGTTGTCAAAGAGAAAAACCACTCCGGTGGTTGCTATGTCAAGACTGTCAAGATTAGGATGTCGGGAAAGAAGGAGATTCTCATCGACCTCATTGAGGAGCGCACCATACTGGGGAAGCCTGTGTCCTTGCCACTCAGGTTTCGCTATCACCCCGAGACTGGCTCCGCATCAATCCGCGAGGTAATGGAGGGAAGGAACGATAGAATCAAAGAATTTTACTACCGGCTATGGTTTGGCGATGAGAAGGTTCCCCTCGACGCGGCTGTAACAGATGTATTCGACGGCGGACGTGCGCAGGTTACGGGGCAAGCGATTGCCGATTTCGTTCACGCCGTTGGGAACAATGGCGAGGCTTTCGTCGAGCGACCGGGGAAGACTGTCTACGCGCCGATGGATTTCGCTATTGTGGTTGGGTGGAAAGCCATCATCAAAGCAATCTTCCCAAAGGCGATTGACGGCGACCTTCTCAAGCTGGTTCACCTCTCCAATAGCTTCCGCATGCTTCCTGGCGCGGAGCCTTTGAAGAAGGACGATGTTGTTGAAACTAGAGCCCAAATCAATGCCGTTCTCAACCAAGCCTCCGGGAAGATGGTGGAGGTTTGTGGAACTATCTCGAGGGATGGGCGGCCAATTATGGAGGTTACCTCACAATTCTTGTACAGAGGCATCTACACCGACTACGAAAACACGTTCCAACGCAAGATTGAGACGCCAATGCAAGTGCATATGGCATCGAGTAGAGATGTTGCTGTCCTTCGCTCAAAGGAGTGGTTCCATCTCGATGATCCTGACAGCGAACTTTTAGGGAAGATGCTTACGTTTCGCTTGTCAAGCTTTATCCGATTCAAAGATGAGAAGATCTTCAGCTCCGTTGAAACTCTCGGACAAGTGCTGGTTGAGTTACCTACAAAGGAGGTTATACAAGTTGCATCTGTCGAGTACATTGCTGGCCAGAGTCACGGAAACCCGGTAATTGACTATCTCCAACGCCACGGCACCAGCATCGAGCAGCCTGTAAACTTCGACAATGCGATTCCTCTAAACGCGAAAACTCAACTTCTCATCAGAGCCCCGGCCAGCAACGAAGGATATGCCCGTGTATCGGGCGACTACAATCCGATTCACGTTTCGCGAACATTCTCAAGCTATGCTAACCTTGCCGGAACCATTACTCATGGAATGTTCTCATCTGCGGCAGTGAGGTCTCTTGTTGAAACTTGGGCTGCGGAGAACAACATTGCCAGGGTTAGATCTTTTTCGTGTAGCTTTGTTGGTATGGTACTACCGAATGACGATATTGAGACCAAGTTGCATCATGCCGGCATGGTTAGCGGTAGAAAAATTATTAAAGTTGAGGCCACCAACAAGGAAACCCAAGAGAAGGTGCTTGTGGGAGAGGCGGAAGTCGAGCAACCAGTATCTGCCTATATATTTACCGGCCAAGGAAGTCAGGAGCAAGGTATGGGGATGAGCTTGTACGACTCCTCGCCGGTAGCCAGAGAGGTTTGGGACAGGGCTGATAGACATTTTATGGACAATTATGGCAAGTCATTCCCCTTGTTATTCCTCCTTCACCATACTAATTGTATCACAGGTTTCGCAATTACAAACATTGTGAGAAACAACCCCAAGGAATTGACTGTTCATTTTGGCGGACCGCGTGGAAAGGCTATCAGGCAGAACTACATGTCAATGACTTTTGAGAGCGTTGGCGCCGACGGATCAACCAAATCCGAGAAGATCTTCAAAGACGTCACAGAGACAACCACCTCGTACACTTACCGCTCCCCGACCGGGCTTTTGTCTGCAACCCAATTCACCCAACCCGCGCTCACTCTTATGGAGAAGGCTTCCTTTGAGGACATGAGGTCTCGTGGTTTAATTCAGCGCGATTCTGTTTTCGCCGGACATTCGCTGGGTGAATACTCTGCTCTTGCGGCTTTGGCTGAGGTTATGCCAATTGAGTCTTTGGTCTCTGTCGTCTTCTACCGTGGTTTGACTATGCAAGTCGCCGTCGAGCGCGATACCGAGGGAAGAAGCAACTACTCTATGATTGCTGTCAATCCTAGTCGTATTTCTAAGACCTTCAACGAGCAAGCGCTTCAGTACGTTGTTGATAACATCGCGGAAGAGACCAAATGGTTGTTGGAAGTTGTCAATTATAACGTTATTAACCAGCAATATGTCTGCGCCGGTGATGTAAGTGTCTTATCATTTATCCTCTTTCACATTTATTGACATGCCATTAGTTGCGTGCCCTCGACTGCCTCACCAATGTGCTCAACTTCCTCAAGGTGCAGAAAATTGACATTCAGGCCCTTATGGCGAAGATGTCCCTTGAGGACGTCAAGGAGAAGCTCGTCGAGATCATCCAGGAATGTGCTAAACAAACTGAAGCCAAGCCGAAGCCAGTCGAACTCCAACGCGGTCTCGCCACAATTCCTCTCAGGGGCATCGATGTTCCGTTCCACTCCACATTCTTGCGTAGTGGAGTCAAACCCTTCAGATCATTCCTCATGAAGAAGATCGTCAAGTCCTCGATTGACCCCAGCAAGCTTGTCGGAAAATATATCCCTAACGTGACGGCGAAGCCTTTCCAACTCACCAAGGAGTACTTTGAGGACGTGTACAAGCTGACTAATAGCCCGCGTATCGGCCAGGTTTTGGCCAATTGGGACAAGTATGAAGAACCTGTCGCCTCGGCTGGAACCAGTGCTTAATTTTTCTCCTCTTGTTTTCACGTTTCTCTGGGTCTCGGTTTCCGGGTTTGGGTAATAGTTTGGGGTGGTGTTACGATTTCCATTCTTATTTCATGTAAATTCTACAGAGGTTGTGAGCTGTATATAGTGTTTCGAATCCATTAGATTAGAGATTATGGAGTTTATTTTTCGCCTGAACTGATGCGTTGGTATCATGTCGATATCGTACCTATCCTCGGAGCACTGGGTACAGTACACTCTTGCCCGGACACATCCTACTAGACACGTTGAGGCAAGTCGCATCCCCGACAGTCTCCCAGCATTCCCGTAGATCAAGGTCCCGAATCTCTCAGGCATTATCGTGCCCGCTGCCGGCCTCGCTTCCATCTCATTCCTTGTGTAATAGTGGTGCGATACACCAGCACCCACGGGTTGCAAACCTCAAGCATGAAACTTGCAAGCCCCCGATCTATCCGAGCAGACAGCCATAATCCGCACCCTCCCTACCCCTACCCCACCCCCACCCCCTTTCTCCTAGAACCGGTAAATGTATGCCCAATTTTTGAAACCCGGTGCATAGTACGATGAGCACATCTACAAGGGAGCTAACATAATGTCTCTAGCCGGCCATCACAACTCATCCTAGGCTTTCCAGTGGCAGCGCCGCCCTCACCTTATATACACAATATTACGGCCCCCCCTCCCCCCCGCCGGTCATTATCCTATGCCAACAGACCCGAGCCCTCGGCCAAGTTATTCAGAACAGACAGAGTGAATGAGTCCTCTGTTTTTTGGTTTCAATCTAAAGGGTATATTATAAGCGAGAAGTCCCTCCTTCGAAGGTATGCAAATCATATACCGTACAGTTCAGTACGGGTGGGGGGGGGGGGTTAAATTAAGGGTATATGAGGCGAACTAGCTCCCATTCCCTTGATATAGTATCTATCTGGTGCCACCCGGCAGAAAGGTTTTTTGTGCGTACGACGAGGCGGTCGGAGGGAGAGACACCAATTGACTGACTGACTGTGCGGGAATGGCAGTCATTTATTCCGTCTGGTACCGGAGTTAGTTAGTTGGTGATTGGTATGGAAGGAAGTGATGCCGGTGAGGTGGTATTTGGGGGCAAAGGCTGTGGTGGATTTTTACGGTTGTGAGGGATATGAGTCGTTATATAATATCATACATATCATAGCAGGATGGAATCAGGACGTTGGTTGCTGGCTTTTCAGTTGAATGTGATCATGGCTTTGATGTATTGTTCTTGGGGAATATATATCTCGTCGCCGGTCACCCATCATGCCTCGCCCTGGCATGGTGAGAAATGGCTCCGGAATGTTGGAGTTAAAAAAAGACAAATATGAGCAATTCGAGTTCACTAGAGGAACCACCTCATGAATTCTCATCAACCTTCAAGCGCTCGGGGCAGTCTTCAAGTCCATATTCGATGACAAGGGTTGGCCAATTGGTTACGCGAGGAGGGGGAAATACCCAAGGTTAGTTCCCAGCCGGGTTCTTTCTGGGTCTCGTTGGCTGCGATGGTATGGCACTTGGCCAATGGGAGAGTATTATAGAATTTTAGGAAGTTTCCTGAGGACTGAATTATTATTTTTTGCATTCGCATGCGCTTGTTTCCCACTCTAAAAAAACATCGCTAAGATTGGCGGTTTCTGTGGTTGCACTTACTAAATTCTGACAGATCATGCCCGCTTTCGCCTCCTTTATGCTCGCGCTCTCGTGCCAGGTGCTGGTCCGTGGGAAGCTTTGGTGGCGCCGTGGTGTGGCGTTCGGGTAAGGCCCGGGCGGAAAGCCACTATCGTACGGTACCTTGAATGGGCGTTTTCGATATGGTTTTCTTTTTTCTAAATAATTTTTTTTTGAACCCAATGTAGAGTTTATTGGTTGGATTTTCTGTTTCAACAGGAAAGATCTAGTATATTTTCTTACGGCCCACTGGGTTTATAGTAATACTGTAGCCCTTTGATCGGTGGGAGATTTTTCATTGTCCAGCCAACCCTGAGACCTTATCACTTCGAAACCACCATTTAAAAATTATCTAGATGTATGATAATATCATGGCACATTTGTTATATAGTTATCATTCATATACTCGAGGATCTTTTGTGAGAAAAGCTCTTAGCATGCCCGGCAGGAACAAAACCCAACCATCTCATCTGTTCTAATAAATCCACCGTCCGCCGTTCTGGACCGGTTTCTGTTTGCATCGCCATCACTTCATTATACGTTCCTGAAATGCATGTTTTTAGCCTCCACACTTAGCATCGTAGTGACGCATAACCTCCGGGGACAGGCGTTCTTTGGTGGGCGTTGGCAGGGGGGTCAATGGAACTCACAATGACCGGAAATCAACAGAAAACAAAAATATAAAGAAGCGTCCGAACAAAGTCCCATCCACAGAACAATTCCGGTTCTTCTCTTCTTCGCTTGTCAATGTTCACAGAGCCGCCCTTTTTATCCAACAAACATCACGACTGCCCATGACAAAACACGCAAGCAAAGTGTAAGCACATTCAAGCACGCTAGTGCTTTCCCAATGGCTCCTCCGACAGTACCTAGGTTGAATTCGCCATCGATTTTTTGGCCCCCAGATGGGCAAGATAGGTTTTGAAGACTTGCACATCCTGACAGCCAATCAGTAAAGAAAACGTTCCGCAAAAATATGATAAGGTTGTTGTTTTTAATCTTGTTGAGTTGGTGAACTTTCCAAGACACTATCCGATCACTTCCGGGGGCCTGGGTTCTTTTGTGGGTATTGGCACAAGGGTTATCTTGGACCAAACCCCGCTCAGTAAACAAGAGAATGATGAAAAGGAAACAAGCACTCCAAGCTCAATGGCTCACGATAAATTCCGGCCTCCGTTTCCTTCACCGGTGTGGGTCTCTGATGAGCCCCTTTATATGTACAACGGATCTAATACTAAACAACAAACGTATTTTGTCCACAGGAAAGACACAACGACATTGCGTAGTTTTCTCGTCCACTGTCTGGAGCCCACCAAGCTATCCGACGACACCGAACCCGGGGCTGGAAAGCTTGGCTTGGCGTTAATGGGCTGTCCTTCGCCCATGGTAATCGGTACTGGGATTCTTGCATCTATACTAACTTCTCATGTCAGTATATGCCAGTGTTCGCAAACGGCCAGTCCGGCCAGTCCACGGTAGTGCCCGGACGCCCTAGTCCAGAAGATGAATTATGTAAGGCTGGGCTCCAGTCCTGTAGACCATAGGAGTAGCAGCCTGGACTGACTATAGTCCGCCTACAGTCCACCTACAGATACAGTGACTATTATTTGAAAATTCTTAACACAACTACAGCAGGCCACGGGGAGGCAAATGGGTATAAGCTCGTATAGCAAAGTGAAATAAAAAAAGAAGGAACAAAAAGGAACAGAAGAAAAAGGAAAAAATTACCAACCAGATAATGAACAAGGCTGTAGCATTAATGGAAAGAAAAAAATAAGGCTCAATAACTGACAAGCTAATGCCCTTTTTGAAATCCATAAGATGTGATGCCAGTGCTTCTACAAAATCCTATTGTCAACTGCCTAGCCTACAAATTCTGGTAGGCCATTTTCAGGCCAGACCAGTCCGTCCAGTCCGTCCACCCCCCCTGACCAGACTACCTAGTCCACAGCCTCACATCTGGACGGCCTGGCCTAGCGCGGACGGCCTCCAGTCCTCCCAGTCCGGTCTGGCCCGTTGCGAACACTGGTATATGCAAGCAACTCCAGTTAGAAGATTTTAAATACTTGCCGTAATTGCACCAAAGCATCATGGGGGGTGGCCGAGGGGACCCGGGGCGGCAGGGGGTCTTTGAGAATAGAGGTGTTTAAAATGGGAGAGATAATCGAACTAAAGGATTTTACGGAATGATGCGAAGCGGGTGAACGAGAGTAATTTGAATCGAAGCGGTTAGAGAAATGCGAGATAGTTTGAGAAACGGAAGGAAAGGAGATGAAATGAAAGGGGAGACGGGAAGAAAGGAGGTTTTCATGGAAGCATTTCGAATGCTCGCGTGCCCCACCGGCGCATATGTGTACAGTACTTCTGCCCACAAGGGGAGACATTTCCAACGGGAACGGCGGGCACCTGTGATGAGTGATGATTCGTGATTCCACCCGCAATCCTACCGATCTCTACTCCGGAATCTGGTCAAACAAAGGGACTGAAATGACTTGGGTAGGAATCTCTGGGCTTAATTTGTGGATATGCCTTCTGCTCGGGAATGAACCTTGGGGTTTTTATCTGCTCCCTCTGTTAAGGAGCATGCCATAATCCAAGGGAGTGTTGTCACGCTAGTAAGGATATTCCCAGCTCCCAACCCAAGGATGGTGAAGCATCCATCGATATGGGGAGTCCAAGTTAAGTGCGTTTACCAGCGGTGGATAGATAAAGATGTGTGATCCCGTGAGGGGTACGCTTTAGGACGGTAGTGGGGGCGAGGGCGGGAGGATAATTCTGAGAGTTTGCGATGCACGGGACGCCCGGGCCCATAATCCGTCCGTGTTTTAAGCTGCCGGGAATAGGAAACCCGCTCGAATATGTAGACTACTCGAGTAAATGTGATTGACAGAGATCCTAGAAGTCGAGGTTTAAGCGCTCCTGGTCGGTTTCGCTCGGTTGTTGCCGTATTTGTACCCGGGGGGGCGGGTTCTTTTTTTTGCCTGTCAGGGGTTGGGCCTTTTTTGGGGGGGGGGATCATTCCTGATGCCCGTGGTGCCATGTAAGGTCCTCCTGTACCCCACGAACAGAAGTTAGGTACGGCTAGGATTACTAGTGTTATGAGCTTGAAGCTAGAGCTAAGTGCATTGCTTGAATTGAAAGTGTCTAGATAGAATTGGGATTCGTTCCTAAGAAAGGTTTATTTTGAAATTAAGGATTGGTAAGTGTTCATACTTAATGCCCATGATCACCGGTGGCTCATGCCGCCATCGTCCGGCGTATTGCTAAAAATGCCCACCGGGTCATCAGAAAGAACAGCAGACATTCTAGAGCGTTGAGATAGCAGGAGATTGAAGAGAGCTCACGAATGTTGTCTGGAATGCCCTGTATAATATGGCTGCTCTGTCCAGGGTCAATGGAAATGGGAGGAAATGATCTTTTCAGAATCAAAATTACGCAGCATGAGGGGAAAGGGCGAGGGAAGTTTTGTGGTATTGTCCCAGGACAAAATTAGGCGCGCACTATGCAACGGGAAAAACTTCGGCCATGAGAATGGCACTCCCCACCCACCCCACGATCATGAAAACCAAAAAATAAATACAAATTAAAAATGTAAATACGGTACATGGTAGAATGCATATCTAGAGAAATTTCTTCAGGCGGTGTGGGAAGTGTGCAGGGATGAGGAGGGCAGAGTTGCCATCGATCGATGGTGCGCGGCTAATTGTGTCTACGGACCATATCATACAAAATTAAATCATAATCAATGGCGGCAAATCAAGAGTGCGGCAACGAACAATAATGAACCTGGCAAAGCCCACATGAGCTAATCCTAGGATAGGTTTGTGGGTTGGGTAACCCCGCGGGAAACAGGTTTCGCGAAGGCCCAGCGGCAAATCACATGGTCGCCCACTGGTCATCGCGAGTCAAACAACAGAGCGATTGAAAGAAGCCGCGGGAGAAACATGTAGCACAAGACCGACCCCCCGAAACGAAAGAGGGAGCAAACCAAAAATTGGAATATGTGATTCGACAATCCGCCCGAGATACCGTATGATTTCTCAAAAGAAAACAAGGGGAAAAAAAAAACAAGTCAGTCGCAAGTGAGGTAGTGAAAGTAATAAAGGACGAAAGAGGCAGAGAAGAAAAAAGAAAGAAAGAAGATGAAAGTGGAAAAAAAGCCCGTACGCTAAATAGACACCCATAATGCCAGTCGTTAATTGCCGTTAGTTTCTTTCTGCGCCCCCCCTCTCCGTGTTCAGAGCACTCCCTGCTGGAAAACAATGGCCGACGGGCCAAGTTATCCCCCACCCTCACCTTCCCCCGCGCTCGGCCGAAAGATGGAATTCCGTGCCCTCGCCCGACTCGATAATTGCCGTGAGGCGGCAAACGCAGCAGCCATGGTGGCGCTCCTGGTGAAGGGTCGCTTGGGAGGTGCGTAGTCCTCATCTTGAAGGTCATCGTCTACCTCGATAATCCCAACTCCCAGATCGGCATCTGCGTTTCCACTCGCCCCCGGCCCTCCTAGGCTCGTAGAACTAATTGCTCCAACAACGCTGTCCACGGTCCCCCGCCGTGGCCGGCCGACGGCGCCGTTGTCGTCCTGACCACCATCCACATCCTTCGTGGAGGTGGGGACAGGAGTCGGGGAATGACATGACGGTGGTGAGGGGAGCGGTAATCCGCTGGCTTTTGCTAATTCCCGCGACTTGTGGAACTCGCCCAGGCTAGTGTTTATGCTCGTTGAGCAGGATTCGCAGGCAAGATAGCCGCATTTCTCGAGTATGCAGCGGTAGGAGCGTGACATTGTTTTCGAGCAATGGTGACAGTGGAGGGTTGGGAGGGTAGGTTGGCAGACGAAGAAGTGGCCGCCTTGAGTGCGGCAGTCGTACATCTTTGTTTTTGCGTGGGTGAGCGAGCGATAAATTGAGGCAGTACGGGGAGAAAAGGACGAGGCGATGGTGGTATTGGGATGGAGGTGGGAAGGAGAGGATGGAAGGGAGGAGGAGATGCGAGGGGAATTCAAACCTGCAAGTGATGTTGGTTGTTATTAGGGAAGGTGCATCCAGGGAAGCCGATCTTTCGCTCTCCTACTGGCCGGGTATGTACTAGTATCATACTGTAGCTATTTCACAACCCTTGCCCCTCACTTCCCCAACTACAGTGCACGTCCATAACTATTCTGTTAAGTTTAGTTGGATCGCTGGGTAACGCTTGGCGTGCCAATAACCCCTCCGGAAACTTGTATGATCGTCGTCGGGAAACCCTCAGACCCTTCCTACAAAATATCATCCCTCATCCCAATAACACCAAGCGAAACTCCAGGATTATTCAGTCAGAGAAAAAATTCGCAAAAGTACTATAAGCTAGAAATATCGCTAAAATTGGTGATTTTTTAATTTTTAAAAATAATTATTTATATACGATAGCTTGTGCCACTTAATATCCATTGGCAAAATCTCCATCTAAGGAAATTAACAGGGGTTTTTCCTGCCAAGAAAATCTAAGAAATTGACTTTTGCACGAATCGGATTTTTTCTGTGACTAATGTTTATCGGAGAGTTTTAATAAATTCACCTAGACCAGTTTATTTTTGGATAACATTTTTATATTTCTATAATTTTCTTTATGGTATGATATTATCATAATCTCTTCTTTCTTAGGAGTTGAGTGTGATTTTCTCGGCAACAAGAGAAACGTTACTTTTAGCTGGCATTTAATTCCATAAATTTTATCCTAGTTATCTATCCTGGCATTAAAAAACATTGATGGCATTTTGGAGGGAGGGCCCGGGATTTGCTGGTATGATAACATAATAACTTTATTCTGTAGCAAGCTGCGCCACCGACTCTCATGCGGCAACCGCTTCTCCATGGTCTCGACACGAGTCTGATCGTATGCTTGTCTTGTGGCGTACTCGAGTGCACTTTATGCAACCGGCATGGCCCTTCCGCTCCGAAAATGCACCGCTGCCGCTCTCTCAATAACTCGCATTGTCCCGGAAAGAGCCAGCGCCTTCTGTTTGAGAACCAACTAGCAACTCAACCTCCTGCATCTTTTGCCTTCCATCCCCCCGTCCAACACCACTAATTCAGCAAACATGTTCACTCCAAGCCCATTGACCAATCCCTCAATCAAAACATTTCCCTCCCCACGATGGAACGCCGACACCTCCGACCAGCTCACTCGTACAAAGTATTCCGGGAGGACTGCGGCTTCGCTATGGAGGACTGGACATCTTTTCATGAAAGAGTTCAAAATGCCCTCTTGCAACCTAGAAATTACGTAGCGCTACAAAAGCCCTACCTACACAGAGAAGCATGGGAGGAATGGCTGCAAAAACTTCTGGACACTGGCCTGGTAGAGGTCTACTGGTCCGTCAAAAGCTCTAGAAAATGGAATGTAGTTGAGAATGGAGAAGTGTCGGTATCTCCCATTCCACCCCCCCCCCCCACACCCCTGCCTGATTCGACCGGCTGACGGCCACTTCCTAGCATCCGGGCATTCATCCGAGACGTGGTGATCACTTTGGCCTCGGAGATATCGAGAGCCAGGAACAGGGCTGCCAGGGAGATCGGTTACGTCAAGAACATCGAGCCACCAGAATACCCCGCTTCAACTCGATCGCCCACGGACGACGACCCAGAGGAAAGCACATTGTACAACATTAAAGCGGAGGCACCCTGGAGGGCACCAGGAACGGCGGAGAAACGGCCCCGTCCAGGCTCTGTTATAATGGCTCGGAAGCTTGAGTGGGTTCCTTCAGTTTCGAACAACGTTACGTTCATGCCCGCTTCTCCATCTTCATTGCCCCTTACTTCACTTCCTTCCCCACCGCCAAGCGAACCATCGCTTAAGCTACTCCCTGTCCGAGAAGTCGTGGATATCGAAAGATACGACCCCGACGCCCCAATTGAGCTCATCCCCGAAGGCTATGTCAAACAATACGTTATTGATGACAACGACGATGGCCACACAAGCATCGTTCTCCTGGAAGATCCCTCTTACAACGGTTATCCCCCGAACAAGCGCCTGGCAAAAGAACGATTCAATACCCCAAACCATCTTCCGAGAGACGACGCACCCCAACCCCAGCCTGGGAAGAACATCAGCCCTTCTCCGGCACCTTCAACTCCTACGCCTCACCCACTATGCGGGAGGAGGGCTCAAGTCGGCCAGGTACCGATCCCTGAAAAATCACCTAGATTAGCGCCCTATTGTCTATCCCACGAAGCCACACCAGCCCCAGCAGAACGAAAACACAGCTGCGTGGCTGAAAGCGACTCCAACGCTAGTGGGAGGGAAGATGGAATCGAGCATGGGGTCCAATTGGATAATGGCAAGGAACACGATGAAGATTACCGGGGAGATGATGAAGACGAGACAGGATGTGCGGGAAGAGGTGGAACAGGAACAGATACAGAAGGAGAGCGTGAATTCACCAGCCGTATACCTAGAGGGAAGACCCGCAGACGCAAATCCTACCGACGCGGAACAAGATATTCCCGACGACTCCTAACAAGATTACAAGGTTTGTAGGGAGTGCGAGGTGGAAAATACCGTGGATCACCTTGCGGCGAAACTCATTTTTGGCGCGAATTCTGCTTGTTAGTTAGCTCGGCATGCTACTGTATAAAAAAATACCATTTTCCCTAAAAACCTAGTTTTTGCTAAAACTCAAACCCTTTTGGTCAATAAGTATGGTAATATTGTAAAAAAATCCATATCCGGAAGTAGCTGCCATCCTAACTATTGCGATGAGAAGGAAAATCTAGTAGGGGGCCTATAGGTTGAGCTACAGCCAAAAGGGCGCAAGGTTGCAATATATCAGATATCATCTACAACAAAAATGCCACTTTGCTGGCACCCCCAGCAGGGCTTAATGCTTCACGAGCATCTACTGATGGTGCCTAGTAAGCGAGAGCAATATTTCAATTGTGCCCAGGCAACCATTAGCGATGGTGTCTTAGTGTTAGTCAGTGGAAGAGGGGGCGCCAGCACAAAGGGGTTCCATCCCAGGGGATACTAGAATCGCCAGGACTGAAGCATTTGGACAACGCAAGTGCCGAAACAAGTTCAAGCTCCAGACACGGAGTCGGGGTATGGCTAGGAAAGCCTAGGCACCCAGTCGAGACCTCGTGAATATTTAGGAAATAAAAGCGTAATTGGAATGTTTCGCGTTTCATAAATTGTAAGCCGCGGCTACGGGTCGCCTTCATGGACGATCACTCGATCATCATGTGGCCCGAGGTGGGTGGGTGGGTCGGTAAACGGGAACGGATTGATAGCGGAGGTCCGTGGCAAGTGTGCGCTCTTAGCCAACAAAGTCGTTGTCGCCCCAAAAGGGCAGGGGCCCGGGTGCATGGTTGCCGAAGCCGGGACAGGAGGACATACAGTGTGGGGCGAAGGGAAACTGTAAAAAGCAACTTTTGAGGAAGATAGAAGTATTTTATATATTGAGGACTAGCTGTGGCTTCTGGATGATGATTTTGCATGATTTTCTAGTCTCCGGCTCTGATCAGACTCAGACTGCTATTTTGAATTAATTGATGAATGCTTCTGTCCGCGCACGCATTAAGGATGAGAGCCTGGCTCACCAGAAGGGGACTATAATCTGTCCTTGTTGGTTACAGATATTTTCTCGGGCTTGAGTTAAATGTTGTACCGCTATCTAGAGTCCCGAATGGCAGACGAGTGGATACTAGTAGGGACAGACAGCATTCGCCAATCACATATGAATTGGCGTAGGGGACTACGGAACACTGCAGGCACTATCGGGTGGGGTTTTTTGTCCAGTTCAATGACTTTATGTGTCAAACAGAAGTAGAGATATGTGTATAAAGATAACAACAACAAAAAAAAGTGCGCTATTATATTCTGGCCACCGGAGGTAATGAGCCCTTATCCGTGTAGCGCTTATATAGATAATTCCCCTCCCTATATACTGTACCATGGTTGGCAGAAAATCAAGAATACATCGGAAATATGGTAGACTTTAAAAATAACCGTGAAACGAGAGACCCTTCCCTCCCCATGATTTCTGAACTCCTCTCGCGCGTTGGCACCTGCCATAAAGAACAGCCTTTCACTCAATCAACTGTTCTGATGATACAATCCCAGCATCGGTGATGGCCGCTAAGTTGCATTTCCGTTACCGTCTCTATCAATCGGGACGGAGCCATGGCCGGGTGAAAATGTTGGTGGCAAGGGGAATACCAAAAATAAAGGATATTATACGGTAGTAGACATGATACGGATGCGTAAAAATAAAGGATACACAAGCGGCAGAAAACTGGTGGGTGATCTCCGGTGACTTTCAATACCAGAGACTGCGGGGGGTAGAGAGGGCTGTGGGGAACTGTAGGGGATGATAGAGACGGCTAGTTTGAGACGTTTCCCCCGGTGGACGGTTGGGGTCTTAGTCCTTGGAGGTGAGTTGCAGGGCGAGCTTGGGCAAGGACTGGACGGGACGAGATAACGCCCCCCATCCGCCTTCAGGACGAATGGACTTCGGTTCAGAGCGCTGGGAACCACAGTGTCCTAGGAGTGGAGAGTTAATATTGACCATTTCCAGCAGCTGAAGAAGACCTTTCCCAATACAAAAAGGCGGGATTCTGGTATTATCCTATGAATGGTGAAAAAAACACTAAAAAAAAGAATCGGGGGAAATCAATCGTATTCCGGAGAGTGTTGCAGTTGGGATATTCGCATCTAGTACCCTTGAGAAGGTTGCGGTCGGAACGCACCGGGTTTCCTGAGAACTTTTCCATTGGAATACCTAATGTTCTAGAGTCTTCTGATAGGAAGTTAGCGAGCGGAATACTGGAGCATAGACCTGGCGGAATCACGAAACAGAGAGTCAGAGCAGGGTGAAAACAATGGGTAGTGCGAGATTGTATTTGTAGATACTTTGGGAGGCACCCTCGGGGTTGGTCGAAAGCGGTTCAACCTACAACCGTTTGAGAAGAGAGCGCAAAATCGACAAGGTGAGTCTGTCCAATGTCCCAGTATTCACCCAAATTGCTTAGGCATTGAAGACTGACTTGCTCAATTCCTGAGAACAGAACTATTCCCGAATCGCTAAGGGGCCACTGACTATTTGCTATACGATGTTCGGAACTGGGTTTGCCACTGGTTTCAAGCATGTGATTCCGAGGTTTCGACGCTGCTATATCACCCAAGAAAAGGGCTCGCCAGAGAGGCCTGATGACCGTGAGAGGAGGTGCGGCATCAAAAGGGAGCCCATCGAAAAAGATAAACTTCTCAGCGCTCCCCCGAGATTGGGCCAGCTGGAGAATATGGCACTTATGATCACCAACCTGCTTCGATACTTGTCTGACAAGCTGTGAGAAGATGGAGTCGGTTACCAGGGATATCAGAACTGATTTGAAATGGGCCACCGATGGTGTAAGAAAAGGTACGAAATTCATGTTTGGGTGGGGCATGGGGAGTGCTATGGCAGCGGTAAGATATAGTGGTACACCCTACTCAGCCTGGATATGGACAAACGCACTGGATTGTGGCAAAACTTTATCTCGGCACTAAGATGGAGAATAGACTCACGGAGGGGATGAAGGAGTAAGGAGAGCAGCTCGGTGAGAGGATTGGCAGCCTGGCGGGGGTGGTGTGCATTCAAGAAGCCAAACATGAAAGGAGCCTAATGTTAAAGATGGAAGGAGGAGAAAGCAATCCGTGGCTTCTACGCTTCTTCGACTTCTAGCCTAAGTCTACAAAAATTGTTGCGACGAGCGCTGAAGTTGAATGAACTTCGGGGTTGGAGTTGCTAGTTTACGCGCTGCTTGGGCCTTTTTCCTGTTTTTTTCTTTCCTTTTCCAGAGTATGAGTGGGGTTGAAACAATTAATCTTTTTTCGCAAAATTTGTACCTTTTAGTTTGGGATGGCTTATTTAGCAAGTCGTTGCTGGTGACAGGTACTTTGGAATAACCACGATCATTTGGAGGAGGTTGATAGATCAATTTGTTATCAAATGAATACTTCTTTTCTCATCGTGTATTCGGAATACGGTTGCTATAAAAGTACCCGAAGATGTGTTAGAATTATTTGAAATATCGAAGATTTGATGTCTTTAATACAAAGAGGATAATGTAACCGATGGTAA
>Ga0307513_10001181_pt1 | contig 37895 bp, 42 predicted proteins | sample 15_EM_MG_FD_202174 | JGI IMG/M metagenome (GOLD analysis project Ga0307513, IMG submission 202174) | Populus trichocarpa ectomycorrhiza microbial communities from riparian zone in the Pacific Northwest, United States - 15_EM | ecosystem: Host-associated > Plants > Roots > Unclassified | place...
GGAAGGACTTCACGGTTCTTCCCCCATCTGATCCGCACTAGGTACGTTTGTACAATGTAGACGGTTCTTCCCCCATCTGATCCGCACTAGTCTGTCGACACCTTTTGCTCGAAGCGACCTCCCCATACCATTCCGGGAAATATTCCTTGATAATTTTCAGGTCCACTTTGGCCAAGTCGAGATCACCGATGAAGCCAGCGATATCCTCTGTCATACCCAGGAACAGGTTACCAAGACTGATGTCCCCGTGAGTGATGCCACGTTCATGAAGTGCCCGGAGTCCTGGAATGTGTCAGAAGGGAATGTTGCGGAATTCTGCTGGGCGTACCGCTGTTCATATTCTTGGCTGCACGCATAAACTGAGAGAAAGTAACAAACTCATACAGCTTGCGCCCATGGCTGGCAAGGACGACCCGGTGAAGAACAGGATCGTCATTCTCGTTGGTAGCTGGCCCGAACCCTTTGCGATGACTCGATGCCTTGATCACCTCGTTTGGCTCTTGTGGATCGAGGATGTCCCCGCCTTCGACAAACTGCGCAACACCACCCAAATCAGTGAGATGTGAGGTCGCCTCCGTCGCACTGTAAAGCATCTTATAGACAGTCGACTCGGCCAACCGTCCGCACGCCCGCCAGGCATTCTTCAGAATGAAGGACCCGGCCCTGCCTTTGCCAGACTCCTCGGCATCCACCTCAAGTACAACAACCCATACGAATGTCCCGCGGCCAACAAGGCTAGACGACTGCCAGAGAGGTAGTCCCTGCGTGATGTATGTCGATGCGCCAACCGTGACCCGGAACTCCGGGAACTGTTTCCAGCCGCCGAGCGCGTGAATGGGCACTACAGTCCGGTCGAGCCCCAAGTCGTATGCGTCGAGTTGTCGTCCCAGTCGACAAATAATACGAATGAAGGTCTCCAGGTCATTGCTGATGTCGTAGTCTTTGGACACTACTCCACCAGCCCGATCAAAGATCGCGAGGTTGAACCTATCGCCACAAATGCTGAGGTGGACCGAATACCGCATGAACGGACGTGCAGCAAGGTGAAGCCGAGCCATGTCGGCAAGCTGCGCTGTCAATCGGGTCAGGGTTGTTCCATCTGCGGGGTTGGGTCCATCCGAGCGGTCACGCTTGACCTCCATCAAGACCGCGAAATGACGCCACATGCACCGGTCCTGTCGATGTTCTTGAGTATAATGGTCAACCATCACAAGATCAGGTCGACGCTTTTCGAGCGCGTCGGTTTTGCCTTGATTTTTGCCATCCCGGGCAAATTGCTGCTTCTTGGAGGAGCGGCGTGCCTTGGAGGGACCAGATGGACCGGTGTCGTCCTCGTCACCTCCTGGATGGGGGCGCTTGCTGCCCATCACGACATCCTCCTCGATCTCGTAATTCGTAGGCATCCCAGGAATAAACAGACCAGGGTCGGTGCGCGGGATGAGATCGTGGACGTCGAGCCACATACGCTTGATACGCCGCGCAAAGTTGGTGTCAGCAGCAGGCTTGGAGGGAGAATGCTCGCCAGTCTTGTCGTTCTCATCACCCTCTGAGTCGTCCTCACTATGTTGAATGATCTTGTTCAACAGCGCGCACTACTCGAAGTATGAGTATTCGAAGTATGAATACTGTAGCAATTCCGATGCACCAACGGTTTGTACATGTCACGTTCAAGCCGAACTTTCTGGCCGCGAATGGCAGCAAGGAAGTCCATAATATCTTCATCCTTCGAAATAGAATCTTGCACACCCTGGACAAATTCGTCGCTAACTTTATCAGGCTTGACTAACACATCGACGATCTTCGGGTCGCTATAGGAAACACGAGTCGCAAGAGTAGCCTTGAGGTTTGCTTTAGCTTCGGTGATATTGGTAGACGAGGAATAATGAGACGTTGGTTGACTGGGAGTGCGGCCCAGATCAGAGTCGTGTTGGATAGATGTTACGCGTGGATGTTTAGGCGTGGTGGGTCCCTCCATGTTAGAGTGGGTGGTAGAAGGGATGGGGAGTAAAAGATCACCTGAAAGCCTCGCTATAAGTACGTTTCACCATTTTCTTTGGATGTGGTCAAGGTCAGGAAGCGAACAAAGAGATAAGGGAACGTGGTGCAACGTGGTGTAAGCGAAGTTGTGTCACGCGGTAGCATCTCAGGACCAAATATGGAGCATGACGAGCCGGACTGACGCAGCGACAACTCTGGTCGTACCGCCATTTCGAACACTAGGTGTTCACAAATGACTCTATCTCACTGGTGAGAGCAATAAATTCGATTTGTTCTATGCGCCCTGTTGTTTAAGGTGATGTCCTCGCGACCGGACTGGCAGACTGGCACGGAGCAGCGGGTTATGGGCCGCAGACATGAGGCAGGCTGTCGAGGGCAGTCTCAGGGTTGCACTATGGCATCTTTCTTCTCAATACACTTCCATCATAATGATGGCCAATACCTGGTCGATTGGTGAGATGACTCATGGTGGCAAATGGCCTTCCTTCATCGATAAGCGACAGTGGGTTGAATTCAAGGAGATTTACCATAACAGGATCGCCCTTTCAGGCCCTAATAGGTTGCACCATACCCAGCCCGGTATGGCGGTTGTGTTCGTTCATGTTCTCGAGACTTCCAGCGTCCATGTACATTGTATCCAATATCCGTGCCCTTCGCCTTCGCTTATCGTTTAATTCCTCCTAACTTGGGAAGCTTTCAGGGGTACCGGAATTTGGGTGTTCTCCTCACATTGAACACATGTACCTTGTTTTGAGCACCCGTCGTTTCCCTTCTCCAATTGTGCTCAACCCGCTTGTCAGCTAGGCCTACCGAGGGCGTAGTGTACGACCTCGGTAAATTTTTCGTATTCCTTTGTGAGGGTTCCAACCTCTTCAGAAGGACAAGTATCGGTGAGATGGAAACGCTAACTGAATGGTGATAAGTACCTTCCGTTTATGAGGTTGTGAGTAAATGAAACAAGTAAGTGACTTCGTTACCTTCCTAGCAGCAGAGGGTGCTTTCTAACCGAATGATAGTATGAACCCAATTGCAGTACATCTCTAGCAACGTTCCTAACACGGTCAAACCCTAATAGAATGCGCCCCTCGGCTTGCCTTCGAGGCGTAGTACGCCACTGTTAACTGCGATTTTGTCGTCCTTCCGACTTACTCGACGCCGTCCTGCGCTAGTTCTACAGGCGGAGGTGTATATGCCAGGTCGCCGTGAAGCCTATGGCTTTACACCTGCAACGGTCTACGGGACGGCGTACCCGCGCGTCGGTCTGTCGTGATCCTGTGTGTAAAACAGAGCGTGGCCGTTCCATCAGGCCATGGTGGAGGCCCGCAGGGTACCACTGCGCGGATGTTGCATACCGGGATAGTTAGCATCACTGCTGCACGCAGTGAGTTTTGGGCAAACCACAGTTACCAACGGTGAGTAAATCCCATCGTTCGTTGGCAAAGGACGAGGGCGGGTGCGCGTCGAGTCGGAAGGTTGCGTGAGCTAGCAGCACCTCGTCTTCATAGCCATCGAGTCGTATCTGCTCTACGAAGCACGGCGGCTGCGACGCCAGGTGATTCACACGCTCCTGCCCTGCACAACCCTGCTACGTTGTAGTACAAACTTGGCAAGGGACCCGACACGGGGTGGCGTACGATTGGCCATGGTGGCCGCGCGTTCTTACCTGCAGTCTTGTCATGTGCGGTCGTCGAATGCGGGGCTTTCTACAGCGCTGACCTTCGGTGACCCGAATGGCGCGAAATGTGGGCGCATTGGCATTGGCCCGCGCGGGGTCTGCTGACCTGCTCGGACGAAGTCAGGCTCGGGTGGCCCTCCCCTCCCTATGGCTCGTGAATACAGGGTACGATCTCTCCTCTGGCCCCCGGGAGGATAGTGTCTGTTGTTTGGTTGGGGGGGGGGGGGCTTAAACATGTGGCGAACCGTGCCTGGCCATAAAACATGGATAATCGATGGACTGGACTATTCTTCTCGTCCACCACCGAAGACGCCCAACGCTCGTTGGCTGGCGATTTGTTTCATAAATCTTTTTGCAACTTCCTTTTTACAGGTCGAATGTACCTGGAGGCAGTAGTACATTTTAATCCTGTATACACTGCACGTGCGCCTTGTTCCCGATGCCAATACTCCAGCTCGCGCTGGTCTTCATTGGTGCCGACCCTCTGCCTAGTTAGTGGCTCAAGTTTTAGGCGTTCTCAATACAAGTGGTATGGGAATTCCGGTGTTAGACTCCCGCGGTCGCCTTATCAGATTGCTCCCTCCAATACCTGCTCCTCCCTTGATACTGACGGTGGCACTAGCAGGTTGATCACAGGTCTCTAGTTGTGAGAGACCGTTTGGATAAGGATCGTTTTAATTTTAATTTTAATTTTATCCTTATCCTTATTCTTATTTCATCCTTATTCTTATCTCATTCCATCTTTATTGTTCATTTGTTTTACAAGAGGAATGAGCAACCCCGAGAAAAGTGGTTTATATCCACGGTGAGGATGGGCTACGTTCTGGGATGCACCCACACGCTGTACTCTCCGTCTTCGAGATTTAGATCAACCCCGCCATGCATACCGATAGTCATATAGATCCCATATAAGCATGTACAGGCAGGTAGTTGTTAGTCAGTCTGGACCTCGAATTGGGACCGCCCTCCTTTCCTCTCTCCTTTTGTCTCCTCTTCGATTGAAACTTGACGGCGACCTGTTAGTAATACTGCCAGTGAAAACTTCCAGCCTCCTAACACTCTTCGCCCTAACGCTTCTGACGACCATACTCGTCACGTTCACAAGTTCTTGGGAGCCTGACATATGAGTGTGGGGGGGTATGACCCATTACAGGGTATATTGCCCTGCACATGTGTGGTTCTCGTCCTTCTCGCTGCGAATGAATCTCACGTGTCTGAGTGCGGCGTACACGAGGTATGGTTGACATATTTGTATGCACGCACCGGAACTATAGTAAGTTTTGCACTCCTTAAGATATGGCGCTAGGTGCAGAAGGTCATCCCCATGGTTCACAATTTACACTTTGCCCCAGAGGCCAGGGTTTCAAGGTGCTAAGGCATACTGCACACGGCTCCAATAACAAGAACTCGTGAGATGGGGTGAGGTTGGAAGACACATTCCATTGGGAGCACCCTCTTCGGACATGTCAACTTTATTGAATTCGGCCATCAAGCTGGGTCCAACTCTGAGTAAATTTAAGAATGAAGCTCTGAGTAGGTATGATATCCTTTCCATGCTACTTTACAGAACCGTAATGAGAACAGAAACCTTTGGTGCCTGTTCGCAAGGAGAACCCAATCCTTCGTCCACAGCTTACAAGAGGTTGGCATCACACGCACGTAATCCATTATGCCCCTCGGTCCACCGTTACCCTTCTACTCAACCGCCTCAACTCTCTGGCGGCAGCTCTCTGGCAGGTATACTTCGTCAGCTCCTTGTAAACTAGCTCCTTTCGATTTCTGCCACAGCTCACTTGCTCCCGACCTGGAGAGAGATACACCGAATCTGCCCTGGTAAGCTCGGGGCACCTTGTCCAAGTACTGCGGCCCCTGTAACATCGGCTCGGCATGCGGCGAGGCAGTTAAAAGGAGGTTTCGGGACACCAAACGCGAATCCAACTTGTTCTCCCCCACATCTACACGACTTCTTACGACTCTCAGGACCGTCAGTCCCATCCTCGCTGGTCCGCTCTCATTAGATTTCGCCCTCTTCGGACGACTCGATTCATTTTCACGACAATATGTTTACGATCAGCATTGCATACACACTTTTTGCTTCGATATCCATCGTCATTGCAGGTATCGACGCTCCCCCTACCCTTACCAGCCGGGGCCGGGGCCTGCTCTCCGACGAACCACCTGCACGCCTCAAGAGGCAAAATAACCCGCCTTGCCGCCCCGGCCAGTACTATACCACGCGATGCAGGTCCTGCACAGCTGGGTACTACTGCCCAGATGGCCAGAACCGTAACCCCTGTGGTGCCGGTGCATATTCCGGAACTGGTGCGACTCAATGCACTCTCTGTCCAAAAGGAACATTCTCCAATAGTACGTACCATCTTTCACTCTCCGTTCTCTTGCCAACTCTGCAACAGAGCAATCCACGAAATACGTTACTGGCTGCGAGACCGTTGCACCCGGTCACCGTGCAAATAACTCCATAGGTGCTACTGCTCAGATCGCCTGTGGTAAAGGTTCATACTCGATGGGTGCCACAGACACCTGCACGACCTGCCCCGCCGGTTCCAAATGTACCTCCTCTAGGACTTCGGAACCCTCCGAGTGCGAACCTGGAACGTATTCGAATGCCGGTAATGGCGCTTCATGTTCCAATTGTCCGAAGGGGACGTTTAACTCCGTATGTAATCCTTTCCTGGCTCGGCGCACTGTCTGAAGAGTGAATACTGTAGATCAATGGTGCTACCAGTTGTTGCTCTTGTTGTTCGGGCTTCTACTCCGACACCACCGGTGCGACCTCTTGTTCGGCTTGTCCCGGTGGCCAAGGGTCAGCACCGGGTTCCAAAGCTGCATCGAAATGTTCCACGAGTAACACTAATGGCGTGCAATCTTGCAACCAATCCGCGGGTGGAACCTGCCGTGAGTTTTCCATGTTCTGTGGCTTTGTTTCTCTGTCTAATATTTGACCCAGCTGCAACTGCCAATACGATCGCTGCATCTGGCCGGGCTCGTCGTGCTCGTAGTGATGTGGACTGCCACTCCCCGTATAAGAAATGTGCAATCTCTGGTTTGGAGGGTGCCTCCGAGTGCGTCGACGTACAGGCCAACGCCGAGAGCTGCGGTGGATGCGCGGGAGCTGGTGGAATGGATTGTACTTCCATCAGTAAAGCTACAGCTGATTGCATACTTGGGTCCTGTGTTATTCGTATGTCTCCACGCGTATTTACCTATTTACCCTAGAGATTCTCACGCTCATGGATGCACCCTAGGTTCTTGCGCTCAAGGTTTCGATGTCTCGACAGACGGCAAGTCGTGTGTACGAAACAACAACTACCGCCGCTTTATCGATGAATAGACCGTCCGTTCTTTACCTTTCCCGATATGGACTCGAACCTATATGTTATCATATCATAATTTACCAAACTTCATGTGATTATACCGTTGCGATTTTTACGACAAGAACGTTGCTCGTGACCCCGTCTTTCTAGTGTCCTCCCTTCGTTGCATGCCCATCCGTTTGGCAAAGTCGGCCAGTACGCCTGGTCCCAGGAAACCTGACACTCCATTTCCATTGTCAACAGCTGCGTCTCGGCTCTATCTGGGATAGATGGCATTCGAAAGTAATTCTACTCGTATGCCTATCCAAAGCGCCAGACGAAAACCAGACGACCACGAAATTTTTGATCTCGCTCCTCATCTCGTTCTCACTGCATAGGCGGTTTGTGAGTCCCTTGCAGATGTCCTGTTCGCAGGACCTCAATACCAAAGGATCGTTCTCAGCTTCCTACATCAGCATCAGCCATTCACTTACCCTATTTCGACTGCTTAGCCTTGTCAGAGCATTTACAAATATCGGCGCAGCTGCCGGCACATGAAGCTGGCTCTCCTCGGCCCATAAACCTACCGTTATTTCATGCTATCTATATTCTTGCTCACTATGTTCTCATTCGGTGGCGTCTTTCGTCTCATCGGCGGCCAATCAGAGCAATTGAATTCGCCGCATCTTGGCTTCCTTCATTCCTAAGCACATTTGCGATCGCCCATCACCTGGTTTGGCCATATGTCTACTTTGAAGATCTTGCATTTCAACGATGTATATCGTGTTACGAAGCAGAAAGTCCCTGGTGGGATAATTGATGTTACGCAGTTTGCGGCGATGCTTGAGAAGCAGCGTTCCCGATGGGCGGACCTCCCCGATGGCGAGAAGGGTGGCTTGGTCCTATTCTCCGGAGATGTGTTTAGTCCTTCTGTTGAAAGCAGCGTGACGCGGGGGAGTCACATGGTAAGCCCTGACTGTGCTTGCATGCATGCGGTTTTGAATTGGTGGACTATACAGGTACCAGTCATGAATGCATTGTCTCCAGACGTGGCGGTTACCGGGAATCATGCGAGTATCCCTTCGAAATGTCCTTCGTCGCTCGTGTACGAACCCCCGCTACGCAGGATTTCGACTTTGGGTATCCTCACCTAACAAAACTCGTCCAAGACTCGAGCTATGTACGTCCATTGGTTCCGTCCTCGTGCTGCGATAAATAGGGCCTCATACTTCATAGCCTTGGCTCTTGAGCAACATTATCGACACAAATACTAATCAAGTTCCAGAGCACCTCAAGTCTTTTGAGGTGTTTGAACGAGCCGGAGTAAGGGTTGGCGTGATTGGTCTTGTGGAGAAGTATGGTCCATCAGCTGCTGAACGGATCGATCATTTCCTGATCACAAAACTCCAGAGAATGGATCGCGACTGTTTCTTCTTGGCCTGCAAATTTCCAGTACCGGAGCATGAAAGACATAGCGCTTGAACTATCGAGACTGTTGCGAGACCCGGACGGGGAATACAAGTGTGATCTCATTATTGCTCTAACTCATGCACGGTACGGTCAACGATTGTGTGGAATTCCCTTTTTGTGTACTGACGCTCTCTCTTTTTAGTGTACCAAATGTCCGCGCCTTGTCTGCTCGATCAATACCCCCTCTGATGCTCCACAGGATATCCAACTTGCGAAGGAACTCGTAGCTCGGCCATCACCTGATCCTACTCAACATGGCGTGGACCTTTTGCTTGGTGGCCACGACCATCTTTACTTCGTCTCGAAAGGAGTGGCTGCATGGGACGGTTATGTGATAGGATCTGAGTCTCTTGGAGCAGAGCAAGATGATGGGGTATTCGTGATTAAGAGCGGATCAGACTTTCGCGACCTCAGTGATATGGAGTTGACACTTGAGGACACACCGGAGGGAAGTGTGCGAAGAAAGATCATTAAAGAGATCAAAGGCGAGTGTCTTCATTTAACTACGCGATTTCTCTTATACTTTAAAAGGGAAGCGATGGGTCACAACGCCAGGTTCCGAGGCCTCCGAGTCGCTTGCAGAGTTGCTCAAAGGGCTTCTCTCGTCGGTCTCGGCGTCTATGTCCAGGCCAGTTTGCAAGATAAATGTACAACTCAATGTTAAATCTGAGTTAGTCCGTACGAGAGAGGTAAGCATCCCGTACCTGCTCTAGTTCAAGGCCCGACCAATTTGCAGTCTGCGTCTGGGAACTGGTTCGCCGACGTGCTCAGACACGCATTTCATGACGCCCTTTGTATGGAAACGGGCGGAGCTTCTGATGGCGTTCTGATTTGCGGTGGTACTCTCCGTGGGGATTCTGTTTATGGCCCGGGTACGTCTCTAAATCCTTAACCGAAAGCGATAGTCCTACATAAGGCTGCAGGAGAAATAACCATTGGTGATATCCTGGAGATCCTTCCGTTCGAAGACCCGATCGTCGTGATAGAGGTGGATGGCGAAACCCTTTGGAGTGCCTTGGAGGGTGCCTTGGAAACCTGGCCCGCTCAGGAAGGGTGACTCTTCATCATTTCTGGTGTGGTCGATTCGCTCATTCCTTACTCAGGAGGTTCCCGATTGTCTCAGGGTTCCGTGTTACATGGGACTCCTCAAGACCAAAAGGCCAACGCGTGGTTAGCTTGCGCCTCGCTATTGACCCGAAGGACAGCAATCGTGATGAGCCTTCCAACCAAGAGCCGGCCAGTCATGATGGACTCCCTATTGAACGTCAGAGAGGTGGCCGGATGTACAAGATCGTTACTCGGGAGTATATGGCTCAAGGGTACGACGGATATGACGCCTTGAAGGGCTGCAAATATTTGATCGACGATGAGAACGGCAAGTTGATGAGCGCTCTTGTGAGGCAGTACTTACTCGGTGAGTGGAAGATCGAGACCATACTATCTCCTACTCAAATGTGACATGAAATTCAGGCTGTCAATATATCAACAAGCTCAGGTCCCTGGAAAGCCTTGCAGGTTATTCGTTCTTGGACGCGAGAACGAGCAAGATCGTCAATGAGGAATGGCAACGCCAGTCTGGTGGAGAACAACAGAATGGGAAAGCTCGTTGGAAGCAAATCGTAGTCGAGAAGGTCCTCAGTCGCTCCAAAAAGCGAATGGAAGAAGCATTCAGTGTCTCGGGTAGAGAACACATGGCAGGAGTAGACTGCTACAATGGGACGACTATGAGGGGAGCAGGGAGGGACGTTACCAGCGAACAAGAGCGGAAAACTCTTGATGATGATGTCCTAGCGGAAGCCAGAAAGCACTTGGTCACCATCGAGCCTGTCGTTGATGGGAGATTGAAGGATATAGATCGAGAGTGATTTCCGTTTCAGTACTGTCAAAAGCTTTCAAAAGAAGACCGTCGAATAGACGAGATTTGAACGTTAGACCAGAAGCACAGAACTTAGAACGCAGGAATAATCAATCAAAGCTCGTCAAGTCAAATTCAAAAATACAGTATGTGGAACGAGTCGATTAAAAATGCGGGTGTGAGTCCACAATGGACAAAAGGCATTTTAACGTCTCCACTACGTCAATACGAGTCACGAGAACCAAACGGTTACACACGCTCGGTACTTTGATCAGGCCCATTGACCGATTACTTGGGCAAAGTCGCCTACCTCAACCACATCCTCCGTCCCACTGGCGTTAATTCCGCTCTTTTATCAACCCTAAATCTGCTCTCTCTCTCTCCCTCTCCCTCTCCTTCTCCTCGTCCTTCTTCCTCTCCAGCTCCAGCGCCTCTTTCAGATTCTCCCCGATCGGGTCGAGCGGCACAGTTCGGAGCGAGGGGTACTTGGTCGCAAACTCGAATACGGCAAAGCCCGCGGAGCCGGAACCGGCTCCGGACGAGCCGTTTGAGTAGGACGAGGCGGAGGACTGGTCCGACGCGAGGTCGATTTTTATTGTTGGGATGTTTGTCGGTGGCCAGGGGCGGCCTTGTCTCGCGGACTTGGGGAGGGCTTTGGACCTGGGTTTGAAGGGCGAGAAGGGCGAGAAGGGCGAGAGGCGGACGGGTGTGGAGGGCGAGTGTGACTTTGGACTGGATTTTATTTGTGTCGGTGAGGACGACTGTTGTGATTGGGAACTGGAGAGAAGGGTAAGGCGGTACTTGTACATTACGTAAAGGGCGTCTAAGAGGATGGTTAGATGCGCTTGAGGAAGGGTTGAAAGGTGAAGATACTCACAGACAGTGATGATCTTGAACAAGCACAAGCCGACCGTAACGAGGACGAGCATAAGATCAACTGGGACTGTACAACCCGGTTCTAGTCCGCGCTCCAAGCAAACTTCGTTTGAGGGACGGGTGACGTCTCGTTGGTAGGCAACGACGAGGAAGGCTACCGTCGAGGCGAGGTTGAGAACCCAATGGCAGAGAAATGCAAGCCAGAAGGCAGTGAACAGCTTTAGACGGTCTCTCCACGTCGCATAGAGCCTGTAAATTGTGTCAAATTTCACTCAGGCTGTAGACGAAGACGGCAACGAAATCGACCTGACCCTAGCATGCAGGTGACGAAGAGGAATGCCCAAAGCGACAGAGAGATGGCAGCAACGAGGAAGTCGACATGCCGCATCGATCCTCCTGCAGTATATCTGTCAGCCCATGGCCAACCTCGCAGAACAAGAGACACACCATTCCGCGCGATATTCATCCCTGTCACACCAATGAGCACCCCACCGATCATAAGGGTAAACATGATGAAGAGAAGCACGCCGACTTGCGCGGGTAGGAACCCGCAGCACGTCCTTCGCTTGGTGGTCTTGCCATCTGTGTCGACGGCGACTTTCAACGCCCCAGGTCCGCTTTGCACACTCCACCTCCCATCGGCGCGTTTCTCCAAATCGGTATAGTCGCCGCTGGATTCCTTCTCGGTACCGGCAGTGGCGTTGCCCGGTGTGGAAGCTGGGGGTCGTTTAAAGCTCGCAAACATACGCGGAGTGTCGTCTGCTATCCCCCTTTTCCTCAGATAGGCTTGATTGACTTGGTTGGGCTGGGTTTACGTCGTGACGCACAGCGCGAGACCGACTTGCGGTGAAGTGAAGTAAAAAAAAACTGAACGAAAATGAGCGAAAGAGGGCCAGCCAAGACCTCGAGCAGGAAATGAAAGGGAGCAGGAAGGACCACAAATAAAGCCTTGTGGTGAGTGGTGTCACAACCAGCGGCGGTGTCGTCCTCCCGACTGATCGCGTAAGTCAGCTCCGGATGGGCGATCAAGTTGGAGCTGATGGTCAACCTTGGAAGGGACCCGCGTTGAGGATGTAGTCCAAGTAGCTGCCGCCGAGGTTGGGCGCTTGCCGTTGTCGGCGGTAAGCGATGCGTTACTACGCCGCTTGCATCTGTGTCATGCGGGCTGGACTCGGGAGCAGCTTGAAGCCGTCATCAGACTAATTTGCAGGGCAGCACTGGCACTGGCACTGGCTAAACAGGACAAACAATACCCTCGATATTTAATCGTACACAATATCCACTCATCATATCAGAAAGAAGAAATGATCGAGAAATTATTCACGATAGGCATTCTTCCGCCAATTCAACGTCGATTGGAAGGGAGCGCGGGAGAGAGGATGTAGGTCTGTTTACAAGCGGATGAGTCAATCATATCTTCTTCTAACTAGCTGCACGGCGCTGAAGAGAAATGAATGAATAAATCGAAGATGGTGTCAGAGACTTAGACGAAGCCACGTCCGCCGCGCTTTGCATCAATTTTCCGGAACCGTTCGGTCTCTTCGCGCTGGAGAAAAGGGTCAGTCACGACTTCGCCGAGGGTCCATTGCAGGAATCATACCTTCTTCATGACACAAAGCGTCGAAATGAACAGGCATGTGGTGATAGCGGTGAACCCCCAGATCGTTCTGCCGAATCATGAGTGATAAACCCCACAAGCAAGAGGGGAGTGTACACACGTAAACGCCTGGCCCAACAGGAAGTCCGCCTCGCCGGTAAACTGGTTCATGCACCCAATTGTAGCGTTCGCGACCTCGAATGTGGAGCACATGGTACCACCAATTTCTATGTTGGTACTATTGCGGTACCCACAGCACTTCCACTCGTCTTGCAGTGTGAGGCGCGCCTGAGCGGGCGCGGCAATCCACACTTTCTCAAAGCCGTCTTGCAATTGGAGGGTGCGGAACCAGAAGACGGACGCGAAGACGCCGGTAAATGCTGTGTCCAGGATGATGAGCCAGTTGAGGATCACGAGACCGATGGTTACGTGGTTGCGTTGGATGATCGCGCCGACGGAGATGACGAACGTGACGGCATAGAGGATCCCGAGGACCATACCGACTGTGGAGCCATATAGACAGCAAGAGTAAGAGGAATTAGGCGAGGCACGGTATGTGTTTAGCAGAATTGGTAACCAAGTCAGTAAGCCAAACACCGCAACCGAGTGAAGCAACGCACCGGTGAGGTCCATTTCGCTCAGGACGAGATTCCTGAAGACGTCGGGTGCTTTCCAGAGGATGCTAAACGCGATCATGAAGCCTCCGGCGGCGAGGAGAAAGAAGTCAAAGGTGCCCCAGAGGGCCATCAACACCATGGACACCATTCTAGTAGATTGCTGCCATGATAGTAATCCAGTCAAATTGAGTAGGGTTGAGAGGAGACACGCAGGCGGTCGTCAGCTGTCAGGTGTGCTGTGCCACTCGGCCATGGCTGTTCCAAGGCGACTCACCAGGGAAGTCTTTGTGGATAAAAAGAGGAGCGGGGCGGGTTCAGTAAAGCCAACTAGTCCCACTACGAGAGCGAGATATGTCGAGTTGGTAGAAAGTAGCAGGTGCTGATTCGAATGCGGCTAGCGCAAGGAGGAGGAGGTGCTGCAAAAAGTAGGCTCGACGATCGACGTCAGACGGCCGTTGGGCTGCGAAAATGAAGGAATAAATAGGTCAAAAGTAAATGAAATAGTCGACGGGAGGGGTGGAAGGCAAGAGGCTTGAGCACTGCTTACCGGTTTGCGACGGGTAAGATGGGGGAGGGCCAACCTATACTCCAGCCTCACTTGGGAGGCCCTTTTCGTTCCGGGTCAGCACCGCCCGCAGGCCGTCCAACAACCACGTCTAGAATCCGCGCTGATGGATGGAGACGGCCTCGTAACAGTGACGAACAAGCCAGGTGTCAATCCCCATACAACACGGAACGGGAACCATCACAATTACTTGATATCATTCTTCCTACGAGCATCCTACTTATAGACCAGTTTAGTCGACAGAAATTGGGATTGGCGGCAACAGACGAGCGCCTAGGTTAGGCGTAGCGCAGGCTGGCCCACCGCACAGCATCCTACGCCAAAGACACTCCCAATTCGCCCACGATTGCCTCATACCGCATCCGTCGTTTTGGGTCAATCGTCTTCAACCGTTCCAGCATATTTTTGCACTCCGCGACCAGCCTGTCTCTACCCTCTGGTCGGTGGTATAGGAGTAGTCGCTTATAATGCACTAGCGATTCGAGGCACCCTAATATACTGTATCAGACTAGAGCTCAATGATTGAGAAGGAAATAAATCCAGAGGGGTCAGAATTGACGCACATTTTGAATCCGCCTCGAGCTCAAGGATTTCTGTAATGACTCCGATTTCACGTTCAAGCACAAGAGGGTCATCCCCACGCCCGACGAGCCAGCGGTGGTACAACCACCCACTCTGATCATTCGGGTCGATGTACAACGCCTGCTTGACCAGCTCGAATTCTACCACCAAAGCTCAGTCTCCATCCTGCTGTACCAGTACCAGTAATTGAACACGTACCGGCATCGAGCGCCGCGGCTTTCGCAGCAGGATTGGCCCCCCACAGCCGGGAATAGACGAGCGACCGCTGATGCCACGCACTGAAATTGGAAAAATTGCTCTCGATCTTTTGCGTTGTGTACTTCAACTCGTCGGCTTCGGAGCGCTGCATCGAGGGCGGGCAGCTGCGCAGGATGTACCTCCTGTAGTCCCACGCGTGGACTGAGTGCTTCGTCAGTATACCATGTGGTACAAGGTGTGGTGGGGAAAGGAGAGAGGGGGACGGTGGGACGCACAGTTCCTTGCATCGTTGTCCAAGAGTTTTTCAACGATGAATATTTCCTGCGTCCACGCCTCCTGCCGCCAATTGTCCACGTTAACATCACTACTAGGGTTTTGGGGAAAATCCGGTATACACTCCAGACACCACCGTCGGTGATTCCAAATGGTATACGTCTTGGGGTGTTTCCTCAACGCCGCAAACGTAAACGCTAAATCAGAGTTGAAAAGGTCGTTCATTTGTTCTGGTGTCCTACATCCTCAGATCACGTCAGCAATCAGGGTGTTGGTGGAAGATGGGTAGGACGGAGACGCACGAATCAGGAAAAATGCCTCGGACGAGGATATCCCTCCGGTAGTTCCATATGGTATGGTGCTCCGGATTGATACTCAACAGGTGTAGCGTGAGCTTGAGCGCCTCTTGGGTATACTCGTGCCGGTCTTTCTACTGCCGCTCGCGTTTCGTCAGCCTCTCGACCCAATCCACCCCACCTAATTGGAGAGGTAAAGGTTAAGATGGAGCGACTCACCAGTTCGAGGACACGGCCTTCGAGCTCGAGGTATGTCCGCAACTTTTCACGCTCCTTCTCACGCCTCAGAGCGAGCGCTTCCGCGGATTGCTTGACGCGGCGGATTCCGTGCTGCAGGTGTGGTGTATCAGCAGGGAGATCAGACAGGAGAGCAGGGAGGGAGCTTTACCATTGCTCGTCTGTGTGTGGGTGGGACTGGGAGACGGCCGCCGAGGTTATGAAGTTTAGTGGACGATCCGCAGAAGGTTCGTGAGTGTATTTGGACGCGCTTCCGGTAGTTGGGAATGATCGGGGGGCCCAACGGGCGAGAAACCGATCCGCGGTGCTGGTCAACGAGAGCGGCACGCTTCCAGGCCGCCACTGCAACTTAAAAACTGCAATGAGAGGCATTTGGGTGTTAATAATAATGCAATAAACACCACAGTACTGTGAAAATCCTCCATAAAAAGCGCTTAGCGTCAACACAGGCTCCGCGGCTCTTTAGGGCGCACCAAGCACGCAAAAAGACCACACAGGGTACCTCCCTAGCATCGTACGAGACGATTCCGCTACATTTCCTAGGGTAAAGGGCTTGCGCGTCGGTGAGCCATCCTCCGCGACGAGGAACCCCACATGGAGTCTCAGTTGACCCCCGGCCTCGCGGAATCAACTCATTTACGCACACCGTCTAATTTGTGCAAGCTTCGTGAACATTGCGCGTGGATGGCGGGCGCCAGCTGCACGATGGGATCTCGCGTCATTAGCCGAGAAAAGTGGTTCAAAATTCATGATTTCGCACAGAGGGCTTTTAGAGGTACGTTGGATACTTCTCGTGCTAATTTTGGGCCCAAATACCGTTGAAGCCTACTCGGCCCCGGACGCAGACTAGGCCCGTCATAGGTTAGACGTGTAGGCGGCTATAACGAGCACAATTTAAAATAAAAAGGGCGCCTCACTCTGTATTCCGCGATAGTTTATAAATTTAGCTCGCCTGCTTGGGTCTCAAATCGCTTACTGAGACATTTTGAACTATGGAAGCAACGGAGAGGCAGGAACGGCCTCCCACGCCATTCTTGGACGCCCCTACTACGCTTCCATGCACGTTCCCTACACGTTCGGGTCACTCTGAGCCGTAGAAGACGCGCGAAAGGCCGTCGAGCTGCAATCTGGATCGAGCCACCTGCCACCCGTCAAGTCCCCCTAGAAAGGAAAACAAAGGCAAGCGACAAGGGAAACCTCTCGATGACAGCTCCCTCTTCTTAAACTCCTACCTCAACAGGGCTTTTTCCCCGTCTCTTTGAGCACCCTCTCTCGTCGCTATATTACCCAGTCGACCACCAGACACCTCCCCTACCCACTACCCACCTGCACACCGCCTCTTAGCCATGGTCAAGAGAAAGTTCGAAGACGACGTCGACGCGCCCAAGCCCCAGGTATGTCACGTTCATTTCCTTGCTATCAATCCATATTCTCGCTGACTGACGCGTATTACTCGCCTTCAGACGTTCAAGCGCCCCTCATACGCGACGAAGCCCGTAGACTTGCCTCCCATCGCCCTCGACGTCGACATGGCCATGAACGTCGTCCAGCCGCAATACACCTTCAATCCGGCCACCATTGAGCAGCCCTCGAGTCCCTGCACGTCCTCTGCGAGTGAGTCGGAGTTCAGCCCACCGGAACCGCCTCCGACGCGTCTGACGGATTGTTTCAGCCTCGTTTTACCCGCCCACCTCGCAGGCTTTCTACCCATTTCCTAGCATGGATGACGAGATAATGGAATGTGACGATGTGCTCTCGCCCATTTCCAAACTCTCCCGCTCCGCGTCGGACCCCGTGCATGACAAGACTTCTGACAACCGTTATCCGTCCAATGCATCAACTAATAGTAGCCTCTCCAATGGGCTCATGCAGCCCAAAGAGCAAGGATTTGGTCACCACGGGTGAGCATGGTGATGCTTTCCTTTCTTATGTCAGGCTTCGAATATGGACTTTGGACTGACCACGGCCGCTTCTGGCACAGGTCCGGCTGCATGCAAATTCCAAAGCTTCGTTTGTCGGCATATCCCAATGCTGATGGCGAACGCACAATGTGGACGCATTGTGAGGAGTGCGGCGCAATTGAAATGATCAAGGGCTGTAACGGCCAACCTCTCTCCGTCGGCCAGTAATCTGTACCACCTCACTCTCCCCTTCTATATCAACATCCTCGACGCCACCGCTCCTCCCTCGACTTCACCTTGAGCCCGACTTATCGAATTGCCTATCCATTACACCGACCCAGAAGAAAACCGCCCTCGACTATCCTATCGGTTTCAACTGTCATCATTTGTCCCCGCCTGTTCACCTCTCGCCTCGGTTACCCGCCGACCACGAAACAAGGTTACAATTGACCAACTCGCACAGGCGACTAACAATTCTAGGTCGCAGATTCCCATCCTGCTGATTTTCACCGCATCGACTGTCTCTTATAGAAAGTATGTAAAATACGACTTCCCATCGAAAACAAGAAAAGGCCAGTTTTCAATTAGTCATCCAGCTCGTTTTGTCGCCATCGCCAGACCCAGCCCGACTCCGACCGTCTCATTTCTGTCTCACCCGACTCCCACACTCCGACTCCACCGACTCCCGACTCGTGCTCTTTATTGGTTCTTGATATCGTATTGATGTACCGGCACCGAAACGCATACTGAACGGACGACTGGACTCGATCTTCGAACGTTGCAGTTACCCCATGCAGAATCGTCCCAGACGCCCTGCTCGCCTCGTAGAATAGCTATTTACCGTTATCCGTCGATCGTCAGTTCCACCTCCGTCTTATCAACATGTCGACAGGAGCCACACATCTAGGGGTGGCTGTTGCTTTATTTGATTCTTAAACCGGTTCGTCGTTTGCTGTTTTGCAGTCCCGTCGCCCGTGATTGTATACATTTATGTGAGAATGCAGTGGCCGATTTTGCTTTGGACTCCGAGCGACGTTTGTTTATGACTTCTATTAGGGCTGAGTACTCCTTTGTCCCATGAGTGAAGGTCTCGTTTGTAGTGAAGAACAGTCGAGGCTCATTTGATCCCGCAGCATCGCCCCTGTCCACCCATCTGCGCGCGTCTTCGTTAATTAATAGGATGTACAGTATCCCTTAGGGTGTCACCGATTAAGACTACATAAGACTGCCCTCGGGTGCGGGCAGAACAACCTTTGAACCTCGCTCGAAAGTACGACATCAATGTGTCTCGTGTTCTGCTGCATGGAGCGTCTCATTCCCCGGCCGTTACTAGACGTACTAGTTATCCCGGTGGAACATAGTCTAATAGCGTGGATGCTCGTCGGTGGCGGTAAGTATAATGTCCTCCGTTCCTCTATCCCAGGCCTCCCTAAATGTCCATAGCTCCTGGTCACAATGACCCTGACGACGTATCACTGGCCCGGCGGTTGGCAATGGCATGGCAGTTTTGGCCATTGCCCTGGGGCACCATTTGCGGGCGCGCTAGTCTTCGACCTCTCTTGGTGGATGATATTCAAGACTTCTATGTACCTCTTGTTTTATAAGAGAACGCGGGAGTGGAGGGTGAGCGTGGCCTGGTTGAATATGTTGACGTGAGTGAACCCGCGGCGGTAGGAGAGGAGTTGCTCATGTGAACTCACTATATGGATACGGATGTAGGGTTGCCGTACCGCTTGTAATGTGGGGTTTTGCGGTATTTGCGATGGGATGGCAGGCCATTACTTGCAGGTGAGACTTTGGTGCATTGATGCATTACTATGAGTAGTGACTAATGCGTCACGCCGTGGTACAGACGCGGTTCGTACTCGATGATTATTCGGACATACCTCGTTTGGTTGCTCGCAGTAGTAGAATGGTACGTCTTCGATTCCGGACTGTTCAAGCGTTGTGTGATTTGTTGAACCTCGAGCAGGGTACTAGTGGGAAATTCAGCCCGTCAATTGAGTTTGAGCTACGCACCGCGAGGTCCGATTGCATTGTGGGAGGACCCTGCCGTATGATTGGAGGGTCAGTTCAAATGCAAGGCTCCAGCTTTGTTAAACGGATTCACCGTAATAGAATTTGCAGAACCACCCGATTGATTTCCGGAAACTATAATGCGCGAAATGAATCTATGAGATGACAAGTCCCAGCAGAGCAAGAGATACGAGACGCATTCCTACGCATTTGTTCTGAGGAATATGAGCACATCAGCTCTCAAGAGCCATTATATTTCCTTCTCAATTTATTCGCCTTCGGGGATGCACAAGTGAGGAGAGGATCACGTGGGTCATTCTCTATTACTGTCCTGACCTGAGAGTTGTCGGGGATCTGCTACTGTGAAAAAGGTGTTAGGTTTTATTTTACCTCAAGTATTCCTGCAATGCCCGTGTTAGTTAGCTATTTGTATCGCTTGCTAGCTTGTTTGCCTTTCACGCCATATTTTGGGACTGACCAACTCAGTGTGTGTCCGGCAACGTTAGGACCAACCCTGCCCGAGTGTTCTCCATTTCAGTGGAACACCTTCTCTGACAACAGGCATTCCTAAACCGGCCCAAGTGAACTTGGCCACACCCCACGTATGCAGACCTTGAGTGTATGGATTATTACAGTGTTTTCCTGGTCGCTTGGCGGATTTGTTTGTCGCACAAGGATCCCAAGTTACACTGTAAACCTCTATTACTATGCATGTAGACAGTTGAAGTATTAGTCAAGATGCGCACATAATTTGGCAAATGCACTTTTGGTCATGGGTGCTGATTCTGTCATCAAAATCAAAACCATTGTGTTCCAGCCACATTGCATTTCAGCTTGCTCTGAAATGCGCATGGCAACCCTGCACATCGCCAATTTCAGCATGCCTTCGGCTCACTCTCTATGAACCTTAGTATATTAAGAAGTGAGGAAATCCACTCTGCTAACATGTGGCACGGACGAGACCGATAGCTCCTGGTGAGTAGGACACAACTAAATATATTGAGTAGGCACCTCCGAACAGATGTATCACGGAGGTCTTGCAAACAAACAATGCTAAATCTACAAATAAGAAGCAATTTACTTTCGGCCATAACACGATTTGGCGTCGTTAAGACGGAGCAGGCAACGAAACAGGCACAACATTTGCTTGGTCCGCCCGACTGGAATATGGGTCATCCTCAGACATTGCACATTTGCATTATGTGAGCAGCATATCATTACGGAGCACGAAGGAACAGCTAAACGCTAGCGCGTCAGTACCCACGGGGGGCAGTCATGATTGAATGAACGCACGCCCAAAAACATTTCGTAGTCGAGTTGTATCCAGCCGTCGCGGTCTGCATCGGCTTGCTGGAACGATTCTGTGAGCGTCTTGATGACGACGCAGCAACGCACGAATCGATCGAAAGTGATGGTGGGAGGTGGGCCGCGCAAGCTAGTCGGGTCTGTACCTGCTTCACATGAGCATCATCAATATATCCCATAAGTGTCGTAGGTTCAACATGACCTACTGTATTTAATCATGATTAGCCCCAACAGCTCTGGGGACAGGGTGTAACCAAATCCGCGAAGCGCCGCATTTAATTCGTGTTGGTCGATCGACCCGCTTGAATCACGGTCGAAGTGGCGAAAGACGCTACATCGCAGGTCCGCTGAGTCAGAAAGGCGCGCGGGGTGTCAAATGAGACAATACGCTCACCTCTGCCAATCTGCGATATACTTCCAGAGACCCGCGAACTCATTAAATGCAATAGTCCCATTACGATCCGTATCCTGAGGTCCAAATATAGGTCAGATGTGGTGTGCCAGCACAGGCGCCTGAGCAAGACTCACGAAGAGTGTCATCAGTAGCTTGACGGTATCAAGGTCGAACGCTATAAAGGAGAACAATAGGTCAAAACGAAGCAGCTGGTGGTTGATTAGAGGCCGTGAAACGCACGAGCCCAATTTCCGTTAACCAACGCGCGCTGAAGCTCCTGGCATGAGATAGAACACGATCCATCCTCATCGACGGCACTGAACCATTGCCAGAGTTGAGGATCAGCCCCCGGTGGCGGTCCGTAGCGCGCAGGGTTGGTAAAACCAGCGTAGCCACCTTGCCCGTGCCCTTGCGGTGGCGGGGCGCCTGGCGGGGGCCTGTAGGTGCCACTCCTGGACACTTGGACAGGCGTATGACTTTGGTAGGGGTTGGTTTGCGAATAGGACATTCGCTAGGTCTTTTGGAGGTGATCGAGAGGTTGGTTGAGTTTAAGTAGTGGTGTGAGCAAGCGCGACCTGTATCGCCAACGGAGGCACGGATTTTCGTTGGATTTCGGCCCCGAGTCGTTTCCGAGAGACACAAAGAATAGTACAATAGCGTAGAGAACTCGACATCAGAGAGCCTTTAGAAAACTAGTCGCTCAGCAGAGCTTGAACAACATGGGAAACTCGGAGCTGTCGCAAATCCGTATACGTCTATGATGTAGATGTATCAGCACACTTGAACGCGTGGGTGCCGGGCTCAGACTGACCTGGCCGCAGCCGACGAACAGAATTGGCTGCCCAGTCACATATGTCATTGAAAGTGCCGCACCGACCTTGAAGCGCGCGAAGAAAGTCAGCGAATCGATCCCGCGATATGCTGATGATCCGAAAACGTACCTTGTCGTCAACGGTGTCCCACTTAGTGACAAGCATCCCGTCAATTCCCCGACCTTGACCTGTCCCACTTCCTGATGCGGAAAAGTCCTTCAGAGCGCGGTCAAACTTGGTCAACTGATCAACAGCCTCATTCCCAACAAGCGCTTCGCCAACGAAAATAATTTTATCAGGGTTGTTCGTGGCCACTAGCTTAGCCAAGGCACGCATAAGAGGCTGGGGTGCAGTCAGACTCCGGTAAGGGCATCAAAGCAAGGATCAGGAACCAACCTCATTATCTTGCATACGTCCAGCAGTATCAATGAGCACGACGTCAAAACTGTTATCTTTAGCTGTAGAGTTGTCAGCGATCAGCGCTCATAACCAGCCTACCTATCCACCCACCATATGCAATGGCATCCTTCGCAATACCAGCAGCATCTTTTCCGTACCCCCTCTCGTAAAGCTCAACCCCAGCCCTGGCCCCGACTCCGCCTTTCTCCACAAGCATCCCAAGATTTCGAACGTGTACTCGCAGCTGCTCAACTGCACCGCTTCGGAACGTATCGCATGCGGCGATAAGAACGCGGAAGTCGTTTTGCAACAGCCAAAAGGCGACTTTAGATAGGTTCGTCGACTTCCCCACTCCATTGACGCCCACAAATGCCATAGAGTATGGAGCACGCTTCTGGTTTGCGTCTGCAAGAGAGCTGGAAAGCTTAGTTCGGATGGCAAGAAGGACGTCAGTCGACGTCTTTGGCGTGAGGATCCGTGTGATTGCATCCGACAAGGCATTGCGCACTTCTGACTTGATGGCTGTAATCGCAGTCAGGACCAATTTAGCCCATACAAGCAATACATACTTTTGAAGCCGCCAACCTTCTTACCCTCCAATCCTGTACCCACACTCTCGCATACTTTTTCGGCGATCTCTCTTGCCACGTTCTTCTTCATAAGGTGCTCCTTCATCCCATTGAGAACCGGCGTAAGGTCTTCCTTCGTCAGCACCTTCCCACCGGTCAGCCTTGATAGCAATCCGCCAAAGTAGCCTTGACCAGCCGCAGGGCTTCCTTTAAGGGACCCTTGCGGCGCAGAGTTGAGCGCACGGGAGATCATATCGTCATCATCGTCACTTTCCCCGGTACCCGACTTGTTAAGGAACTCCCAATCCTTGACCTCATACAATCCATCCTTTCCTCGTGTACCCCGGGAAGATTCGTCGACAAGGCTGGCCAAAAGTGCATCCGAGGGGGGTCCTTTCCCGTCGATGGCAGGTGGAGCCTCAGCGCTGTAGTCGAGGTTGGCCATATCGTCCTCGGTAGGGGCATAGTCGACCCATTTCCGTTGAGCCTTCACGGGCGCCTTCTTGCGGCCGGACGCCATAAGGTCTGACTCTGACCCACTCGCACTCGCCGCCCCCTTGCCTCCCTTGCCCCCCTTGCCACCTTTCTTGCCTTTACCAGCGCGTGCGCGTGCCTTTAATGCGGCAACGTTTCTTGCAATTGCCTCCGAATCATTCTCGTGTTGGTCATCTTTGTTGAGGGTTGGAGTAGTGGCCCCGTCTGAAGGTGGACTGGCCGCGACACCGACCAAGCTTCCACGCAGAGTAGGCTTCAGACGTGCCCGCCGCTCCTGTAACACTCCAGTTAGTACCCAAGAGTTGTTTGAATGGATCCCACGTACTTGATTCGCTTTTGCTTCAAGCTCACGCAAAACGCGATCGAAGACCTTATCCCAACCCTTGAACGCTTCTTGGAAGTTCCAGTTGGGGGGCTGAGCGGTGACTGTAGTTCCTCCATTTGCGTTCGCGTGAAGGGAGGCCACGAAACTCGTGAGGAATGGTTGAAAGAGTTTGACGAATAACGTCTTGAGAGTCGCCAACAGGTCATCTACATACGTCAGTTGGAGGATCCTTTGATAGGCGACCTGTGAGCATGACATTAGGCGAGTCCAGAATCGGTCATACGAGAAGTATACTGGTGAGTAGATGGCGCGTTGTATTGGACAAGTAAGTCGGTGGAGGAATGACTGCATTCCTGTAAGAGGTTTCAATACCCTTCTAAGGGTTCTGGTGCCTCTGGGGTCCTTCAGACACGGGTATTCGGGTGCGCTGAAGTGTGCCACGGAGATGCACATTCATGACTGCCGTCATCAGGATAGAGTACATGACACACAGGTACAATTGTCACAATTACTTGCCTCCCACCGTGAGGGAAAGAGAGCTGAAAGAAACGCCACGCACCACGAATATGAGTTCAAGATCATTGATGAAGGACCAGCGAACGGTGTAGCCATCCTTTTCATACTTTTCTTGATCCTCACGGCCTTCGATGAGTGCCTCACGGATGAGACTATTCACAGGTGAGGCACTACTCGTGGCGAGAGCCTCTGCAGCGGGCGTAAACGAGCGCGACCAAAGGATGAAGCCGCCTGCGATAATGAAGTTATGATTGAGTATTATCCTAGGGAATTTGGGGGATTCAGCTTACCTCTGTGGGCAATGGTGCAATTATCCAGCATGATGGTGGAATCCAAGTCTGTTTGACTGTCGACCACAACTGGGTTGAATATGTTCGCGCTGAGGCTCCGCTTTAGGGGAACACCAACTCCTGTATTTCGCCCTGTAGTGTCGACCCGTGTTGGAATGGGTGCTGTTCTAAGGCCAAGTCCGCCAGGTCCGCAACTGAGAAGTCGGTCAACGCGTCATACGCGTTTCTTGCGCGTGTTTCCCCACCAATCCTGACTCAAAACGCCTGCAGATAACAGTACCAACACAAGCAGCAGTGCTGCAGGTGCTCCTTTGTTTGCCGAGTTGACACTGCAGGAAATACTCGCCAAGGAATCCCTTCAAGCTCGACTGAATAAAGACAATGCAAAAGCTACCGTACTAAGAGTGCCTTTATTCCTGGTTATATGACCTTCCTCACCGACTGACTTCATCTTGCAGTCGGTGATCGGGGAGCTGCAAACCGAATTCAAAAAGACCATAATTCAACCACCCGAGAAGGAGGATGAACTCTCATTAAAGGTACTACGCAAAGCCATTTCGCAGCGGGTGAGGTGTTGTCATTTTCTTTGCTGACGGGTTCTTACAAGTCTCGCCTAGCAAGAAGCAGCGTCAAAGTACCGTTCTATGGGACGCATAGAGCTAGCCGAGAACGAAGAAAAGGAAGCACAAATCATCACATCTCTTCTCCCTCCCCAACTGAGCAAGGAAGAGGTGTCGGATTATATGGCCTCCCTCTATGAAGAGCTCAAGGAAGCCAACGCATTTGAAGGTATCTCTACTCCTCCGCAGGCCATAGGCATTGTAGTGTCTGCCTTCCAAAACAAATTCGGAAAGCGGTCTGTCCCAACAGGGGATATCAAAGCGGCGCTAATGCCACTATTGAGCAAAGACGGTCTCTTCCAAAGGTCTAAGAAGAAATAGTGTTGGTAATTGTCATGTGAGTTCTCTTGCTCCAGCAGTTTGGATCCCCAACTAACACTGTCTCCCCCCTTTGTTTCGGCGGTTCCTGGCTTTGGCATATCCTCTACTCCTATTCTGACCACCTTCTGTCCAGAGTCCTCCAGGTCCAATCGGGAGTATGCGTTCGTCATTCAAATTCCCGATAACGGCATGCTTCTCTTCTGCGCAAAGTCCGCATACTCTTATCAGAGTAACCCCTTGTTTTCACTCGCTAGTCCCCTATTAATCCCCGCTTATGTTCATGGACTATCCCGACACGGCGATCTCAAAAAATCAAGGAGGCAGCGTGGACGACTTTTTGCGTAGAAGGCTCTCCTGTCGTCGGACTGTGGAAGCCGTTAAGAGCTTGACAGCATCAGACCGAGTGGCCCTCTTGGACCTGGGACAATTTCTTGGAGGCCGGGGGAGAAGAACCTTGGCCCTGCTAATGAGAATGTCTCAAGGTCGTGGATGAAAGGATTTATTAACAGGCATGCGGGTATCATACATGCTCGGTGTCCCGGATCTCCGTCAAGGCACGCCACCGTGCCACTGACGCTGGGAAGATGCACTCGGTATGGAACATTTTAGTTCATGCTAGGAACACGATGGTTCATTCTGCCAACGAAGACCATCTACCCCATAGTGCGATTTGGACGAGTGGCATGCGAGAAGTACCGCTTGCATTCCCACATCTGGGTACATCTCCGGGTAATAACCAGTGTCATTCGTCCGCTTACGAAGGGTTTATCCCCAGTTCTTCGGCTGAATGGAAACGGGTGATAGCGGGCCCGGGACCGATTTCACCGACCCTGAACGAAGCCATTCAGAAAGCTGTGAATGGATTCAATGGTGGCGTATCAACCGTATTACCACTCTCACTCACATCAGCTACAATGTGAGAAGGACTTCGAGCTCGCCTCAATGTTGACCCCTTGTGTGACCTCATCATCGGTATCATTCTCATACACTGGTTAGTGACTTCACCGGTTCTAAGGGCGACTCCTCGGTGATCCAGAGAGGCTTTGACTGCCGTCCAACGGATCCCACGAGAAAGCAGTTGCAAGGGCGGCAACGACATCTCGAGTAACTGCAGCATCACCAAGTGTCGTGTTCAGTTCCAGTGTCGCGACTTTTGCTGGCGTCTTCGTGTCCCTCTCTATGTGAGAAAACCCCATGTGGGCTGATGGCATATGCTTAGACACGAGGTCGTGCAGTATTGTAAATTACAAGGTCTTTAGTCCGTGCACCATCGAATGGAAAGTGGCTATCATACCATGAGGTGAACGCCCAAATTAGACAAGCGGTGCTACGCGCTTTGCTACGCGCTTGCTTATTATCAACGAGTCCCGAAGGTGCGGGATATCTGAGACATCTGCTCTCTCGCCACTGCCAAGTGGTCTTTCATCCCTGCCTGGCTGCTTTTCGCTGTATTATTTGTCTCTGGCCTAGACCCGATGCTGTACAACGACCTGTGTGCCCCATTTACATTGGGTCCCTGCCATACCGATTAGACGTCCTGATTCGCAGATCGCGCGAAATTCGCGGGACAACTGTCGTCGGACGGTGACACGACAAACCTGGACGTGTAGTGACTTGCGCCGTATGCAATTGATGCTTCAAAGATCGAAGAAACCTAAAATGGAGAATATTCATTGCATAGTGGCCAAGTGGTTGAATTATTGGTCAGACCGGTTACACATACGACCCGAAGCGCCTGTATTACTCGGTATACCGTAGGTTTAAACATCAGGGTCTATCTGTCGCTTCTCGGATTAAAGACCTATAAGGTCCATGCCGTGGAGACTGTACGAAGGGTTAGCTACCAGATTGACTGCGCAGCACGTCACTCTGGTGTTATCCTTACGTCTAACTGCATCCAGGTACCCTGCCGCGTGACGGCACCGCGCGGGGACCAAAAATTTAGCCTTGGATTGGCAACATTCGGCGCTCTCTCAGCACCTACGAATCGCATGAGAGCGGCAAGGGGGTCGGGTATGCCGTCTTTCGGAAGCCCAATGGGATAGGGTAAGAGACTGTAGAGGAGAGCGTGCAAGGGTCAATCGTGTGGTGTGGCTGCCGGTGATGTATTTGATCTTTGGACATTTCACAGGCATCCCACGGTCCCATGATGTCTAAAGACCGGACATAAGGCCGCCGTTTTTGGCCGGAGAGAAGAACAGACTAGTCAGTGTGGGTGATTGTGTGAGTGATGTTAAGCGATGAGGGTCGAGCGATCGAGGTCGTGTGGTGTGCTTCCAGAGTATGACAGGATCAGACAGGGTTCTGCGCGCATGGGGCACAGGCGCGGCTGCTGGGACGGCCCCTGGAGGATCTATTCCGGATATTCCGGATGACGGATGGCGAGAAGCTGATTGGCGGGGAATAGGCGGGGGATATGAAGAAAGAAAGAAAACATTGGCAAAAGAGAGCCGCTCGTGGACGTGTGCGGCCAGCGAGGCCTTCGGGCAATGGAGACGGCCTTCTGGCTGTCCGGCCGAAGCCTTGACTCCGCCAAACCCAGGGCGCTATTTCCAACTATTCGATATCATGCTGGGCAATCGACTCGTGGCTCCCAAACCAATCAGAGTCGTCGGCAATCTCCCCTCCTTTCTCGCCGCCGCCCTTGAGGCTGCCGCCGCCCCACCCCCCTCGTCATCAGCAGAGTCAGCGTGGGCGACAGCGTTCGCGCGCGTACGGCTCGCGGACGACGATGAGGGGTGTGAGTGCAGAAGCACAAGTAGAAGCCGCAGTAGGCTGAGTAGTGATGAAGGTGAGTGAGGCAACAGGGAAAGGACGCCCAGCTGATGACGCGCGCAGCGACGGCAACCGCTCCTTCTCCGGCTCTCCGCGGTCCCTCTCCACTCGAAACAATACAATCCTCCGTCACAAAATCATCCAGGTACGCTAACCGAAACCTAGAAATCTGGAAATCCTGTCCCAAATTTGCCCCGCTCGCCCAGTCTGACTGGCGGTCTGCACACCGCTTTGGGCCTTCAATTCGTGCACCCGTGATCTGACTCCGTCTCCTCCGCCAGGCCCCGTTCACCCGAGGTTCTCGAAGAGTTCCTCGCTATCCTCACCCGCGTCCGCGCCCCCTCGTCGCCCATCGCCCGCGTCCGGAAGCTCGTCCCACGCACTGTACACAGTAGTCTGAGTAGTTGTAGTAGCAGCCATGGTCATCATCCCTATCGGTCCACATCCTCCAGCTCCATCGAGAGCGTCGAGCGCAAGAGTGCCCGCCGCCACACCAGGATGCGCACTACGGAGGACCGTGAACACTTGCATGCGCTCAGAGTCCGTGGGAATAGCCTGAACAGCAGCGGGTCGAGTACCACACTCTCGCGCAGCCCTTCGGATGACTCTTTCGGTAGCTGGTCCCTCGTTTGTGAGTCCAGGCACAACTCGCTCGTTTTCTGTAGCCCCTGACATACATACCTATCATAGCCTCTCCGCCTATTCAAGAGGCCGCCGAAGGGTCTCACCCCCCCGTCGCGGGGAGCAGTCCCAGCAGCGGGTCGCAGTCGCCCAGCTTGCTCTTCATGTCGAGTGGAACGCAAAACTCTTCGTCTACTGAACACGCCACCGATGCGACCAGTATGCACGTCGAGCCTTAACCAAGCTTTGCAGACGAATCTACCCGCTTGCCTGCTCTCTCAAGTCATTTCGCGCATTCGGTATACAACGATGGGCCAGGAATTATCCTGGCTCCAAGGTGAGCCCATTGTTCCCAAGCTGGAGGGAGGTTCTTGGCGGCACCGACGTATGATGTGGAGTCATCGTACCGGGGAAAACGAACTCTCTGTAAAATCTCGAGTACATCTGCGGGTTGTAGTTTGTAACAGGACATTTTCTATACACAATTTTTTTTTCACTTTCACTAATGGAGAGTTCCATTGTGACGCCATCATTTCCTTTTCGATCACCACCGCTTAGTGAAAGCTGCTCGACGAACCTGTAGCAATACTATTTCATCCTCATTCTTAAGCAAGGTCCTAGCGTATTTACACCGTTAACGAAATGGCACGGCGAATAGTTTCAGAGCCGCATCACAAAGCAGCCTCGAAACTTGGGCCTTGACATCACGAACAAAATGTTCTCGAGGCGTCAGGACGAAAAGAAAAGCCCAGTTGTGGACGAAGTCAAACAGTTTGTAGAGGTTAGTAGCAGCCCCTGGGAGGTAAGCCTGTTCTCACCTGGGGTATTGGGGCAACTCGTAGGTTGCGCCCAACGCAAAGTATACATTTGACAGCGAGAGGGACGCCCCTCAGTCTGAACTGTGTAGGCAACCAGACGGCGTCTTAAGCAAGGAGTGCAGATTGGTCAGAAAATCAGCAGAATTTTTTTTGGAGCATATTATCTAATGCGCATCACGTTCAGATACAAATGCACAGTACGAAAATGTTTGCAACTATGCAGGTGAAAGGTCTCCCGTCAACAAACCGCCTCCAATGAATTGACCCGAGATTTTTGGCTGTAGGATCTGGGTTTTTACTGTGCATTGCCGTCAAACCCGGAACAGACTCATATCGAATGTACCCGGATACCCAAATAATGAATGCCGCTACTTTCTGAGGGCACCTTCCACTCTCCTCCACTCCTCCTTGACCAGGTTCAATCGCACAAAGCCGCCATCCTTCCGTGAGGGCCACACACCATTCCACCATTCCTTTGCGGGGATCCGGTTCTTATTCCTCTGCTTAACACTCCCAACGGAGATCTGCGTGCCGTTTGCGCATTGAACGTCCAGCGTTTCCCGCTTTTTGTTGAAATGCGCGAGACCGGGCTGTTTCGCATCAAGGAAGGGGTTGTACTCTGAGGGCGAGAGCACAGTCACGTCGAAAAGCTGGACTCTGTCCTCCCCGTCGAAGGCGTGGCTCAAGAGCGGTCGCTAAATCAATGTGTATCGGGGAGGGGGGGGTGTGTGCGAAAATTTCTGTCAACAGATCAGGGATGGAACCTTTTTGCAAAGGTGACACACGTTTTTCTGGAATGCCCGCTCCATTCGCTCGACTTTGACGGCATCCCACTTCTCCCAGTCAATCAAGGTGGTCTCAGGGCCACACGCGGGAGCGCCTGTTGCTTCTTCCACGACTTGCTCTGTAGATGGCGGTTGCTACGGAACGCTTGATTCAGTTTCAAATGATTTGTAGATAGCATCGGAACACAAACTGTCCCTGCCACGATCCTTTCCATGACTTCCACCAGCAGCTGGCTTCCTTCCTTGGCGAGCACAGGGGCCAGGCTATCATATGTGGCTCCAAGGGGGATGGGCTGATTCGGGGTCTAAATGAGTATATTTTCGGTCTGTGGGGAGCCTTCACACTAACCACACTCCTTTGGTCCCATATATCACCTACGTCGTAACCTCTCCCAACCCGCTCTACCTCCATGATACTGACCCCTGTCTCCTCCAAGCCATCGGCTATTGCCCATTGTATTGGCGCCGCACCACGATATTTGGGGAGAATAGAGGGATGAATATTGAGTTTACGGCCTGGCCAGAAGCATTTGAGGATTTTGTTAGGGATATACTGCCCAAAAGACGCCACAACAAGGAGTGCCTGATCAGAGAAAGGGCAAGGGTGGTGGGGTTGAGGATGTAGCGGGGGGTCAAACTATATACGGAGTGAGGTCAATCATAATATATATCGACACCCAGGGGTATGGAGGCCGGGAATGGACGCAGGTGGGCACAAAGTTGATGGATGAAAAATACGCACAATCATTTGTTTTGTGTCATTTGGGTTCTTTGGAGTAAAATAGCAACGAAGACCCAGCTTCTCCGCGAGGAGCTTCAGCGGGGCTCTCGGAATGTCAGGAAGGCTCGGCTGGAGAAGAGTGGAGTGGCTCACACTCCACTATGGTTGATCCACGCCGTATCACTGGTGTATCTCGAGTGGTTACGACCGCCAAAGTGGCCCAAAGGTGGTCTTTTTATAGAGAATGAGACGTCATTCGTCATTCCATGCGAGCAGGCTATCCACAGGCTCACTCGCTTCATACAGTCGCTGTAGGGCAATACAGGAAAATTCGTCTCTACCCCAGAAGAGAATATCGAATTTGCACTTTGGCACCGGAAACTGCTTTATGGGACCATTGGGGTGTATTGACCGCGTTCCAAGGCTGGCCAGACGTGCTATATGTATCTGCGGCAGTGCTGCAGAAAGTCCACAACGTTTAGCGAGTCGGAGCATTTTTGGCAGACGCGGCAGATTCCATCCAGATGGGCACTAGCGGCGGCCGAGACGCGGGCGGCACGCAGCATCAGGTTCGGGCCGAGAAGGCCGACGTGGCGTTCAGGGTCGTCCAGGCCAACCCTGATCTGCTCTCGGACGGTTTGCGTGAATATGAAGACCGAAGTGGCCGTTGGTCTCCGTCTTTCCAGTCCCCCACGGTCCTAACATATAACTAGAAGCTTGTTGAACTTTAAAACGGTCTTTGTCCGCCTCTTTAAACTCGTCTTTCCATTTCCGTCACTCGCCTGCACCTCGGATCCCCAGCATATGACCGACCTCCACGACGATGACCTCCTCAAACATATTGAGAACGTCCGTGGAAAGGTTTCGTTAATTACCGGTACCCCTAACATTGCTCTCACGCATAAGTATGGCGACTGACGCTTTTGCTCCATTCCAGGTGGTGCAAACGGACTTGGCAAGGTATGTGTTAGCTTCAAGCAAAGTTGGACTTATAGCTCATGCTGAGACAAGGCGACTGCGTTGACTTTCGCAAAACACGGGTCAGTTGTTCCGGGACTTAACCTGGGTACCACTCACACTGTAGGACTTTTAGGTGCAACGTCGTAATCGGAGACTTGGATGTCCAGGCTGGAGAGCAGACTGTGCGTGAGATTGAGAACCTTGGCGGGTAAGCACGAATGCAACTTGGCTGCTCCTCAGATCCTTATCCTCCAATAGTAAAGCGGTCTTCTCAAGATGCGATGTGACCAATTGGGACGACCAGCTCAAGCTCTTTGATGTCGCTGAGCGGACATTTGGGCTGGTGCGTCCCACTCTCGATGAGTTTGCTGCAGGTACTAACCCTTCTGCTTCATTAGATTGACTATGTGATTCCAAACGCCGGTAATTGGATCTCTCCTCTCTCCATAGTACTTTGACAATTCATTTGGACATATAGGTGTCAGTGAGATTGGATCATTTTGCATCGAGCCCCTGGAGCAGTCGGTTCCTACAAAACCAATTCTCAAGACAATTGATGTAAACTTGAATGGCGTGCTCTACAGTGAGTGGGCTTCGGGGCTCATTGATTCCAAGATGACCCCCCTCCCAGCGACGCGGCTGGGTCAGTACTACCTCTATAAGAACCGCAACTCCAAAGGGCGAGCTATTGTCTTCATTGGTTCCATGGGTATGTGTTTTGCTCCCAAACGACAAACGTAGGCACTGACTACCCTCATCGCAGCGGGAAACATGGGTACGTAATTCGCACCAAATGGATTACACAGGAAGGGTAAGGAACCGAATTTGTAGGGTTATCCCATGGAGAGCTGTACTCTGCGTCAAAACACGCAGTATGTTTCCATCTGCGGTCACTGGTGCTTAGACTGACACCTTTCGTAGCTGCTAGGCTTGTGCCGCAGCTTATGCGGTGGCATGCAGGGCCAAGGAATCCGAACTGGCATTATCACTCCTTGGTTCGCCGATACTGCGATTCTTCCAACTGGCACCAAATTCCTGCTGGCAGGGGTCCCTCTTGCAAGTGTGGATCGAATCGTTGGAGCCATTGCTTTGGCGTGCACTGACCCCGATATGAGTACGACTGGGTCCATGTACTCAATTCCAGATCATGGCACAGTTATCCAAATTCCAAGGCACGAACTTTCATATGGAGTCTACAAGGCTTTGAGCGATCGGGGAGACCGTATTAGATAGTACGTTCCCAGTTATGTGTTATCGGAAGATTAGAAGCTGATCCCTATTCAGTGTAAGGGAAGGCGTTGTCTCTTGGGTCAATATTATCCGGGATATCGTAAGCTTACTATTCCTCGGTGCATTTTCGAGAGCAGCGACTCCAAAACCCAAACATGATTGAACTCTTTTCATAATGGGACAACCGCGACGGCTGAGGTATTGATATCTCGGGGAATGGGTATCTGCTTGATGCAGTATTAGAGTACCTGGGTTCTATACATTTTAATGTTCATCTCTACGACGTACGATCGGTATTATGAGAGTATGACGCAACGCGAGTGAGCCGACATACCGTTTCCGGCTGTTCTGCACTCGAATGAACAGCCAATTCACCGCCTCTTGAACACCAGTTCTATGGAACATCGGTCAGTTTGAGCAGAGATGATGGACCAATAGATCTATACCCCTTGAGTGCGGAAACGCCCATCACCTCCAAGCTACCCATTCGACGCGTTTCCCGATCTTCTGAATTCCCGGTCTTCCTTCGGTTCTCTTGCTTGCGCTGCCACCAAGCCTCGTAGTCTTCGCGAATCGCTTCCACGCTTAGACTTCCTTCGGCGTCCTGCTTATTTGCTAATAATAGTAAGGGCACATCCGCGATCTGAGGGGAACTGAGAACGTCATCTACAAGTTGACGCGTCAGTTGCGGGATAGGGATTATCAGGAGGTGACGAACCAAAGACTTCCCAGCCGTCATCTAGTCGGTCCTTGTCGCCGGCATCTATTACATATGCTACTGCATGGCACTCGTCGTAATATCTGTGCCATATAGAGCGGATCCCTCGCTGTCCACCTGGATTCCGCTCATGAGAAACGGAACTACGAAACCGAGGGATGGATAAGGACTAACCTAGGTCCCAGAACTTCAGTATTGTAGAGGGTAGTGTGATCTTTCCAGCTATAAGATACGAGAGGGTCAATTTTTGCTTGGTTCTGATGACACGAGCTCACTGTTCTGGCCAACGGTGGGGGCAATCTTGCTTGGAGGTAGAGGCGCAGTGTGATTATATTGACTCTTGATTGCTTCTAGAAGAGTCTGCGAACGGCGTGATGTCTCCTTCAGAGGGTATTCACTAGCCGCTTGGATGTGGAGGACCTCACAGTCTTTCCAGCCCCGTCTAAACCCAATATCAACACTCCAAATTCTTCTTTACGTGTTAAATATTCATATAGACCGCTAAGCAGGTGGTACATGGAAGACAGCCAATGTGGAGGAGAGCAAGTTGCAGTTCCCGTGGCCTGTATCCCATCCAACTGTCTTCGGAGCCATAAATCAAGGTGTAGAAATAGGAAAGGAGATGAGTCAAATACCAGACCGGGGCCTGGTTTCGTCTTGAGATTCTTCGTACATCAGACCAAGCGCAGACGTCCGTATCGAATGAAGGGTCTACGTAAATGATTTAGCGAGGTCACCCCATATCGAGGGGCAAATAGCACGCACAGCAATATCCTCCCTATACTTACTGTGAGCTGCACAGCACCACCTATTAAGCGCCGCTCACCTGTCGGACGAGCATGGCGCCTGCTGCCGCCAGCCCAGCGCGTCAACGTCTAATTCTCTTAACATAATCGTCATGACATGGCCCTTCTGGCCCTCTTCATAAGGCCACACCCTGCAATGTCGCTGCGACTCCAGCGCAGCGTCCCGATATCGCTAACCTTTAATTTGCCACGAAGCGAAGGCTCCCCTCAGTGTCGACGTTTCAACGGTTTGCTGATCCAGTCGGTGCAGTGACGATGAACGATTACCCGCGTGTCGGCCTGCCACACGGAAGACACGTTGTCTCGTCACACCAGACCCAATTCCGACCTCTCGGGAATCCTCAGGATTACCCGGATTCGGAAGGTTGACTAGCTTATTTGGAGATACTAAACCCTACAAATACATTTTCACACCAATCAGTAATCATCGGTAATCATTGGCAGGGTCATCCGACCTCCAGACCTCCATGCGGCGAGTTCATACAAAAAGCCTATAAATTGTCTTCCGGTCTCAGACGCCCAGTCGCCACAAGCCCACAAGGTGCCTTAAGGCATTGACCGTCTTCAAACCCTATCCGATCTCTTCGTCTCTTGTGTCTCTTGCTGCTCCCTATGGTGAGACTCGGTTCCAGCAGCTCTGTCGGTAAGTAACCATAAACAATGGCGGGCGAGTTGACGTCTACTGACCGTAAATAGACGAGGAGGAGAGGGTCAGAGCGACTCTTGGGCGAATACTTTGTGCGTCTGTGTTGTCCATGCCATCTTACCGTGCCTCACCTTTGGGCCTATGTCCTATCCACAGCGTCCTACTCAGGAACACGAAAGTCGGTTTGGGACCATTACAATGACATGGCAAGAGAAGTGGACACTCTTCGTGATATGGAGTTGACCGAACTTGCCGACACAGTCTTGGTTTTCGTGAATAGCGCGTTTTGTCCCATGGTGTAGTGCTTATATTGTGTTGCAGGCAGGGTTGTTTGCTGCTGTTCTCTCCGCGTTCCTACTTTTCACTATCACCAAACTCCAACCGGAGAGCACCGATATTTCAAAAGACATCTTGCTCCAGATATCTCTTCAGCTCAACAACGCCTCTGTTCCTGCATATGTCGAGCCAGAGTTCATCGTCTCTTCGGATATGGCGGCTGTCAACGTTCTCCTCTTTGCGAGTTTGGCTCTCGTCCTCATTGACGCCTACTTAGCAATGCTAACAAAAACTTGGCTACGAGACTTTGATCGGGCTTGGAGGTCTTCAAATGTTCTTGAAGAGCGTGCAAGAGCGCGCGAGATGCGTCTTCAAGGCCTCGAACGATGGAAACTAGCTGAGGTGGTAGCGTTCCTCCCGATCCTGATCCAAGTTTCACTAGTTCTATTCGGTGTCGCTCTCCCTATTCTTTTGTTCAATCTTCATCACCCCACTGCCTATTTGACCTTCGTCATCTTCTCAGCTGGCTTTTGCTTCTACCTCTGCACGACGGTGATCTCTGCACTCGACACAAACGCCCCTTTCACATCCCCTCTCTCCAGAGCATTACAAGCGCTCATTCAACAATCCCGTTCGAGTCGAGTATTCTCTGTCATTCTAGCACGCCTGAAATGGCGTCCAGGGAGAACTGTGCATGAAGGAATGCACGATAAGAGTCCAGGAGCTGCAACAGTCGTGTGGCACAAAGTAGAGGGAGCGGACATTCACCTCGCAATTTCCAATCGATTGTATGAAGCCACCTCCAAGGCAGAGGAGAATCTCCCTGTGTTTACCGAACTATTTGACCAATGGGTCCAGACACCCAGCCTGCTCCCTCAGTCGATGTCACACTGGCGCCAGATCCTTCCTCTCATTCAACCATACCTTTCGAACTCATCACATTACAAGGATTTTGGACTGCGTTCTGTGGCTCGGTTGTTTCTTTGCTCTACTTCAAAGGACTTCCCCAAAGGGCGACAAGCCGTCATAGAAGCTCTGAGAAGGCATGTTGAAGACACCAAAGAATCATCTTCAATCGAACAGTTGTATATTCACCTGCTGCATCAGCCAGTATCCGACTGGTCGCTCGCTGGCCAGGTGGTCCCAAAGCTCGATGCTGATAGGGACACTGTAATTGAGCTTCGGTGGATACTCAATTGGATTCCCTTCTGGTTCCGACTTCAAAGGGAGCCATTTTCCGACACTGATTCGTATGACTTATTCCTGATCTCCTGTATGCGGGGTATCGTCTCCTTCCTTCGCATCACTGCAGTTTATATCATTCACAACCAAAGGGTGAGCGATGATCACGGGCTCCTTAATTTGCTTCTGCTCATCACCCGATCAATCGCCGACGCGTGCGGGACGGTGGTTGTGCTCCATCCCAATGAGATATTCAGAGAATCAGAGATCAGCTCGGAGGGAATTGATGCAGGAATGTTCATTTCAACCGGAGATTTCCTTATCCCACCAGAGCGCCAATGGAAGTACATCTCAGACCTGTATAAAGCGTCATCCACGTCAGCCGCTGGTATTAGGCGCGATTTTACCCAACTCGTTATGTTGATAATGCTCAACACTCTCAGCGCAGTCGGACACTCTGATATTGACCCTAGAAATACCTACTATTCCTTCATCAATCCAAGAAAGGACCTGCCTGTGCTAATGGACGCGCTATGGGAGACCTGGCAAGCACCTTCCACTGATCACTGTTTGTTGACTGGGATAGCCGTATGGCTTCTCGGGCGGTACAGCAGTCGTTTTTACAAACCCCCTCCAAATCAGCAGCAGCGGGTATTCCAAGAACTGCTTGGCTCTTATGACTTTATTACTACTGGTGCTTTACCCCTCATGACTTCCAATGCGCTCAGATTTATTGAAGCAGCGCTGTCATTCAGCCTCGAAACCACCAAAGTTTCCGACAAGGGTGACAAATGGGAGCTGGACACGGGCCATCTCGAAAACCCTTGGCTCGTGATGCACA
>Ga0307513_10001182_pt1 | contig 37894 bp, 17 predicted proteins | sample 15_EM_MG_FD_202174 | JGI IMG/M metagenome (GOLD analysis project Ga0307513, IMG submission 202174) | Populus trichocarpa ectomycorrhiza microbial communities from riparian zone in the Pacific Northwest, United States - 15_EM | ecosystem: Host-associated > Plants > Roots > Unclassified | place...
TTTTATATATATATTTTTTTTTTTTCTCTATATATATTATATATATATATATATATATATATATATATATATATATATATATATATATATATATATTTTTTCCCTCTATATATCTATTTTTTATATCTTGAAACACTAAAATCAAACTCAATCTAACACACCCAAGAGGTCCTGGCGGAGTGGTTAGGCGCGCTCTCGTCGCTTACGAGGTCTGGGGTTCGACCCCTCTCTTCGTCTGCAGCCGGTCTCTTGAGGAGCCCTTGCCACCCGGGACGGGGATTAGTCTGGGCGAAGCCTGGGATACCCTGGTTCACACCAAAAAAAAAAACTCAATCTAACACAATAGAATTTTCCTCAATAATATGTGGTACTTTGAAAATCTCGAAATATTCATAGCAATATGCATCAATAGAATTATTTCTTAATTGTTTGTTAATGAATATGTATAGTTTAAAATTTATTTTGTTATTATATGTGGCAATCTGGAATGGATATTAGTATTAAGTATTTAAAAATTAGTTATCAATTAATCTAGTGTGTGATTTACAAAATAATTTTAATCATTAAAGATAAAAAAATAAGTTAAATTTACAAAATAATTCGTAACTCAAAAAATATATTAATTTTGTATAAATATTGAAAGGAAATATATATTAGATAACATATAATTTTTTATAAGCTATTATTGAAAATATCATTATTTCATGTTTTGCTAAAAAAAAATAACCTAGTTAAATTTATGTTCTGCAAATATCAAAACATGATTTGTGAGCAAATTCACAACAACATGGGAGCCCAAACACGTTCACAAGTATATGTTTTTTAAAAAAATATTGATGATAATAGCAGGTAATTTATATAGTTTTCTAACTCGACCTGGTTAGGTTATGTTACGGTTATACTACAACATTTTATTTAAGGCTTATTCGTTTTTACATTTTAAAAATATTTTTGAAAAAATTTAATATTTTTATTTACTTCAAATTAATATTTTTTAATGTTTTTAGATCATTTTGATGCGCTGATGTTAAAAATAATTTTTAAAAAATAAAAAAAATATTATTTTAATATATTTCCAAGTAAAAAGTATTTTAAAAAATAACCATAATTAAATTCCCAAACACGCTCACTTGTACATATTATGATGTAATGTAATTTATTTCCGTTATTGTTGGATTCTTCTCCATCATGAGGACTTTGGAAGGGCATCTCTCATATGGTTAAGTTGGGGTAACTCAAACATGATATGGAAGCTCTGAGGGCTACATTAGAAAGTAATCTTTCTTATTGCCACTCTCATTTCAAAGTGTATGATTACTTCTCTATGAAAATTTGCATTTTAAGCTTATGCTTTCTTCTTTATAAGAGAATTGCACTACTTGTTTGGATTTTATCATAATAATTAGTTGTAAACTTGATAATTTATCGTCCTATGTTACGGGTCGGATCAAATTTTTGTTGAACGTAAAAATATATCTAGGTGTTGTTAACGTGTTTTCTAGCAAAAGAAAACAAAACCATATGATGGTTGACTTGATGTGAACTTTATTTTTTATTTTAAACTAAACTGTGTAAAAGTTGCTTCGACTTGATTCAATTGACTTGGTGGATCTAAAAGCAATACGGACTACTAGTAAAAACATAGTTTGACCTAAAAAAATCCAAGATATTAAAAAAAAAAAATTGAGACGGTGACCCATTTGACTCTACTGTGTTTAATAATGTTTTTTTGTAAACTATTTTTTACTTAATTATATGATAATAAAAATAAACACTTGTAAAATTAAACATCAACTCAATATCAATATATTTATTTGAAATCACGATGACCCCATATAAAACAAATTAAAATAAATTATGAAGTTTAATTTTCAATCAACCGAAGTTAATTAGCTAAACCCGTGACCCGGGCCATGTACTTTACTGGGTTTAATAATTGTTTTTTTCTGAAACTATTTTTTATTTAACTATACGATAAAAAATAGATGTTCGTAAAATTAAGCAACAATTAAATGTCTAGACATTTGTCTGAAACCACAATAAATCTATAAAAAAAAAACCAAAATAAATTATGAATTCTAATTTAAAATCAACTAAATTCTGAAGGATAAAATTTATAAAAAGTCAACAAAAATCCAATGTTGAAGGACTGAATTGATAAAAGAAAGAAATAAAAGATATAAAAAAAAAAAGCAAGCCAAGCCAGGTGACATGATTAAAGAGTTGATGTCTTATCCCAAGTGCAGGAGTGTCAAAGTAATAAATAACCCGGCAAGACCGGAGTCGAACCACAAGGAGGTCAACTATATAAATTATAAGTAATATATATATATATATATTAACAAAGAGTTAAAGAAATCTTTATGATGTGAGATTAATATGAGGATTAAACAATAATAAAAATAGATGTCAATGTTAGAGGGTGGGTCCACTAATGGTATTAGAAATAAGTATAGTTTAAACTCTTTTTATTACTCAATTGGAAACCACATACAAAGAAGGTTCTAATTGAATGATTTATCCTTAATAATTCATTATAAATTTTTAACATGATCATATTAATTATCTTATGAATTCTAATTCAAAATCAACTAAATTCTAAAGGATAAAATTTATAAAAAGTCAACAAAAATCCAATGTTGAAGGACTGAATTGATAAAATAAAGAAATAAAAGATGAAAAAAAAAGCAAGCCAGGCCAGGTGACACGATCAAAGAGTTGATGTCTTATCTCAAGTGCAGGACTGTCAAAGTAATAAATAACCCGGCAAGACCGGAGTCGATCCACAGGGAGGTCACCTATATATATATATATTAACAAAGAGTTAAAGAGATCTTTATGATGTGAGATTATTATGAGGATTAAACAATAATAAAAACAGATGTCAAGGTTAGAGGGTCCACTAATGGTATTAGAAATAAGTATAGTTTAAACTCTTTTTATTATTCAATTGGAAACCACATACAAAGAAGGTTCTAATCGGATGATTTATCCTTAATAGTTTATTATAAATTTTTAACATGATCATATTAATTATCTTATTTTGGTAACACCATACTTTTAAATATTATCAGGAATTCATGATGCTAACTTATGTTAACACAACAAATCAAGTTCCTCTCATAACAACAATGTCGACCGAAGACTATGAAGGATCAAGCATTTGATGTACCAAGTGTTATACAACACAAATATAGATTAATCATTTAATAAGCAAGGTATTAAGAATTAGTAAGATAAAAAGATAAGACATATTAATAACAAACTTTATTGGATATAAACATTGAAGTCCATGTTGAGTTTATATTATACATATTCTAACACCATTAGTGAAACCTTTTCACCTTGACATAATTAACTTAGCTAGACATAATGAAGAAAAAGAACATAAATAAACAAGATAAGAACATAATTATGATATAAGTTAACTAAGAGTAGTAAAGGAAATGAAAAGCATAAACAAGAGATTAATGGAAATAAAACATGAAATAGAATTTGAACATTACAAAAAGAGCAAGCAAGAAAATGATCTTGATTTGAAAACCAAGATGCCTAAATGAATGGCAAATGCCTCCTTTTATAGGCTAAAATTCAGAACTATTCATTTGGTAATAGGTTATTGATGTAGTGGCCAACTATTGATTTAGTGGACTTGGTGGACAGCAGCACTCAAACATTTTGGCTGGATGAAATGACATTGATGTAATTAGAATTTGGCAAAGTGTTCTTCATGAAAGTTGTTGGAAATCATCTCCTCTTTCCATCCACAACATTTCAAAGCATTTGGATCACTACAGATGGTGATATTGCTAAAATACTAAGTAATGCTTGTTGTGGACATAGTGGATATTCCTTAAGCTCTTGTCTGGATGAAATGTCATTGCTAACATCAGAACTTGAGTAGGTGGTCCTCATGAAAGTTGTTGAAAATTGTCTTATGTTTCCACCCACCAAATTTGATGTCATTTTGCCTTCTAGAACTCCAGCTATGGGTAAACTTCTGAGCAGTGTTTGGGCTGGATTGCAGAACAGATTTTGACTTCTCTTTTGTGGCCAAGTTTTGAATTTGCAAACGGTAGATTTGGGTCTTCCACTCTTCATGAAAGTTGTAGGCCTATGCTTAACTTTCTAGAACAATAAACCAAACATCAATCCAATGTCCACAACTCTAGATATGATCCAATGACTGAATGGTGTTCCAGTTTGATACAACATATCTTCTCTAACCTTAGCCTTTTCTTTATCTTTTCACTTTCAATAGTTAATCACATCAATCAATCTTTTGAATTGTGAAATATGCCTGCATTTAAAATGAGCATTTACCATAAATTAAAGCTATCTAATATTATCAGACTTGTTATTATAAAACATGTTTAAGTTAGGGAATTTAATGATACTTTAAGTGCAATATGATGATATAAAACCTTAATGAGAATGCACTTTTAAGTACTAATCACCAGGCGCACAAGCCTAGGTGCCCTAACATGTTTGGGCCTTAAAAAGCTCGAGTGTGTGGGCCTAAGGCAAGCCCACACTCTTGGCCCATCTTTAATATTTTGTTTTTAAAGGGTATTTGCTTGGAAAAAAATGACATGTTGCCTGCTGTGGCAGATGACACTTATATATTGCCTAAAATCCGACCACCATAAAGGTGGCTGAAATTAGGGGAGTGCTCTTTTAACCTAGAAATTCATTTTTCAACAAATTCTTACCTAAAAATACACAATAAACACCCTTAGAACCTAAAAAAAAAAAATACCCACCCAAAAGACCCCCAAAATGGTCCAAAAAACTAAATCAAATAGATTTCTTTTTTCTCTCTACCCAATCTACTTTTTTAGGTAATATGAAGGTTAGAAAAATCTTAATGCCTTCCTTGTTGAATGAAACCTGTTGACACCAAGATAAATCTTTTTTTTTTTTATCTTTGGAATATGGTCAAACCAACAACTTTCTCTCTCATCTGTTGTTTTCAAGTGACTTTTTTTTCCCTCAAACTGAAGAATTGAAATGTTAAGAAAATAAACTTTGGAATTACAATTAAAGTTGTAAAAACCAATTGGATTGTAGTGGAAGAGAAAGGAAGGAAAATGGGCTAAAAAGTACATTTTCCAATGAATGTGAGATTGCCAAGGGATTTATTCTTATTTCATACGTTGACGGTTTTTTGTTGATTTTTTTTTATTTTCTCAATAGATTTAAAGAAATTGGTAACTAATTTGGACATGGACGACCGTAATTGAAAAATAATTGAGTATGAAAATGAAAAAAATTAGGTTATCGTTAATTACTACAACATTTTACCTATATGGTTTTAGTATATGTTATAGTGTAATGTAATTTATTTCCTCTATTTCCTCTATTGTTGGATTCTCCTCCAATATGAGGACTTTGGAAGGGCCTCTCTCTCATGGTTGAGTGAGGGGAACTAAAACATGATTTATGAAAGCTGTAAGGGTTATATTAGAAAGTAATCTTTTTTTTTCATCACTCTCATTTTCAAAGTGTTTGATTACTTCTTTATGAAAATTTGCATTTTAAGCTTATGCTTTCTTCTATATAAGAGAACTGCACTACTTGTTTGGATTTTTATCATAATAATTAGTTGTAAACTAGATAATTGATGTGCTATATTGCGGGTCAGATCAAATTTTTGTTGAATGTAAAAAAAATCAAAATGTTGTTAACATGTTTTCTAGCAAAAGAAAATTAAACTATATGACGGTTAACTCAGTGTGACGTAGTTGACTTTGCAGATTCAAAGACAACTCAAACTACAAAAAAATAAAATAAAATAATTTGCCTAAAAAAATCAATAAAAAATCTTCTTCCTCCTCCTGGCTCATTATATTTGTATTTTTCATGGCTTCAACAAGGTATGACAACCATGTTTATTGACATTTTTTCCAACAAAACCTTGTCACATAGCTGGGCTAGTGACAAAGTAAATGAGCTGGATTTAAGCCCACCCTATGTCTAGGCTGGGTCCAGCCCAAGTTTATTTAGAGAAAAAAGCCTATTGGGCCTTATGTCAGCCCAACAAACCGGGTTAGGTTGGGTTTAAGCCCAACCCATACATATGTGTTTGGGCCTCTAGCCTAATAATCCCAATCCATGTGGTTGGGCAAAGCCCAACCCAGATTTAAGGGTGTGTTTGGCTACTTAGAGTGAGTTTGCCAAACACGCTTTTAAGATATTTTTTTATACCTCTAATTTTAGGCTAAGGGTGTGTTTGACAAACATGCCCTCAACCTTTTCCTTTATTAATTTGTTTTTATTTTGGGGTCTAGCCAAACGATCCTTAAGAAATTAAAAAAATTCTGAAAAAATCCAGGGGTTATTTTGAAATTATTTCTAAGTCTTTTGAGTGTTTTTCCAACAGTTTGTCTAATATCGAACTATAGACTTACACTGTAAGATACATATCTAGTATTAAAAATACTTGATTTTTCTCTGAAATTTTAGAAAAAATTCAAAAACCAATTTCTTTATTTTAGAAAACATAAAAATATATTTTTTTAGAACTTCATTTAATATCATATTGTAGACTTACACTGTAAGATATGGACCCAATATGAAAAATACTCTGTTTGCTTTGAAATTTCAAAAAACAAAATCCAAATATTTTTTAAAAAATTTCATCATTTCAGAAATATAAAAAATATGTTTTGTATTCGTGCATATGACCAAATTCTAAAGGCTTTTCATGCATATTTTTTTTTTAAAAAAATCGCATTTTATCATGCAAAATGGATATCGTAACCAATTTATAATTATCAATTAGGACTTGGCCAAAATACCAAAAATCATACAACAATTAATTTGTTTCAATAATATTTAGAGTATTAAGATTTAGCTGTAAACTTTAATATTCGGAGGTATAAAATTATACTGTAAAGTATATCTCTAGGTATTAAAGATACAAAATAGGAAATAAATGCATTGCTAAAAATTGGGCTTTAGAATGGTTTAGATTTAACCCGATAAGGTAGAGATTTTCTTATGAAGGGTGATCTACCTTGAACCTTAGATGAGACCAACAAATAAAAACACACTTTAGATTAAATATCAATCAACGATGCAGTTTACTATAGGTAAAATGCAATGGGGGTGATGCGTTTTCTCCTTGCACAACTAGTTCTTTTACCTAGACTCTCGTAGAACATTAGGTTTTCTAGTGACCATAATACTAGGTAACAACTCTTGAACCCTTTAATAACAACTTTATGATTAAACCTAAACACCCTTCAATTCCAATAGACAGCTACGCCATTCGATGTTGTGCACTTCATAACAGGATGGTGACTCTACTTGGGATTTGTCTGGTCGGACTGAGCTTCGTTTGTTTACTTGTTTATTTTTATTGGTCTATGCAATTTAATTTTAGCATGTATTTTTACATATTGATCATGTATTTGTTTTACATACTGCTCATGTATAAGTACATCAGGTATGGATTAATGCTTTCATGCATTTTAATTTTCAATTAACCCTATTTCTAGGTTAGGTGGAGAGTAGTGGTCTAACCCATGACTTTCAGTCAAAGTTTAAATTTGTAAAACATCTAATTTGAGCTGAGCGTTTACTCAGTAATGGCGGTCACACTGTGCCCCAACCATTTCTTATAAACCCCCATATTGCCTTTAGAAAAGGTGGTCACTAGGAAGATCATGGACCCTTTTGAGACCAGGTAGTAAGCCTACCCTTCATGTAATGGCTTAGAACTTGCCATTAGAATATAGACTCCCTAATAATTCATTTTGCATAAAGACAGATCTAATAAAAATCTTGAACTCTACATGATTTTCTAAGCCAAAACCATAACTTTTATGACTCTTTCTGAGTACTGATAAAAATATGAGATGATGCAATTAATTGAAGGGGATTTCCTAGGGACCCAGGTTGGGGAATTACCGCGCATGACCAAAGTACACTGCTTTGTGGATAAAATAGAGAAGTATGTGTTAGTTTTGGGTTATGTGGATGAAACCTTGTTTGAGAGAAAATATTGAGAGAATTGTCCATTTGGTAAAGCTCTTAGTACAAATTTGATGCATTTTTATGATCTAGGTTAAAGATGTTTCACTTTTGGGGATATTGATATGACCCCCACCATTAAGGAGTATGCTCAGATCTTGAACTTTTCAAGTGACCCTTATAAGGTGTACTTTAGATAAAGGATCAAAGACACAACTGCTATGGTAGTCAAATTGCTACGCATAGACCAAGTCAATCAGTATAAGACAACCTAAGGGGGTGTTCAAGTGGAAAATCATTGAGACTAAGCTAAAGGTAAATAAAAATAAAAGAAAGCTGGGAAAAGAGAGATGCCGGGAGGTTGTTTTTTCTATCTTTGGGTTAGTTTGTTTCCTTCAAAATCTTCTATGATCATTAGCGTCGAAGCTGCCAATGCCTTTGTTAAATATGAACAGATAAGGAGTAACCATTCTTCAGTTGTCTTAGCTTAAACTTTTTTGTCGCTAAATCACTGTAGGATGCATGAAAATGGAGCATTGTGATGTTGTATTCCTCTATTACTTATACAGATAGTTAATTACTTGAAAACCCTGAGAAAGGTTTTCAATAATTTATAGTGCTTCAACATGAGGCCCTTGAAGTTGATTTTAAGTGAAGATTGGAAAAGCCTAGATGAAAAGGCATGGGTAGAAAAATACCAAGCACTCCTTTAGAGTAACTTTAAATGGAAAGCCCTTTGGGTAGATAATTCATCTTATCTTATGAGCTGTGGAGATAAAACATGGGTCTCACTAATTGGTTTAATTAGTTACACCATTTACTCACCTTCACTAGTCGTCAGACAATTGGGAGGCATTCAATAGGTGTTGAGGACTTGGGTTTAGCCAAGTATAATGGGTTGTTTAAGGATTCTAATTTTTTAGTTGAGTTAGAAGCCATCAGACGTGATTAGGGGCAACTTGGATTAGTCCATATAGGTGAACAAGAAGGGGAATCCTAAGTCAGTCTTAATTACTTAGTATAGAGAAAAGGTGGATCATCCGGGTACTTAAAGCATGGGAATGTAAGGCTAAATGGTAGTTATAAAAGTAAGATCATCTGTCACTAGAGAACCCTTGAGAAAAGGGGTCAACAATGAATAAAAGTTGCAAGACGAGTTGGATAAGCTGAAAATTGAGCTAAGTAATAGCAGCAGTCAGTATAAAATTCTTAGAAAACCATCTATTTAAAGAAGAAAAGATGAAGTCCTTCCTAAACCAGCAGTTGATAGAGAAGGATGAACGAGTGGCCGCATTAACAAAAAACTTAGAACGGGAAAAGAATGATCAAGAGATGGCTACGAAGTCTGAGAAAATTATGCATGGGATCTAAGAACAGTTGAAGGAAAGAGTGGCCACGTATAATGACCTAATAAACAAGCATGTGATGTTGGAAAAAGAACTGGTAACTGTGAAAAAGGGTTTTGAGGGCAAGAGACATGTTGATAAGGGATTGATAACTTCTTTGAAAAAAAAAAAGGGATCACAATAGAATGAGGTTGGAGATAAAAAATAAAAAATAGATCGACCAATCTCACTATTGAGGAAGAAAGAAGCTTAATAGCTCAATACAAGGCCCAAACTGATTATGAAATAGAAGCAAGAAAGATAGCCAAGTAAAATACGAGGGAGTATCAAAATAGAACAAATGTCTTGAGAGATCAGGTCTCTATAGTCTAGTATGAGCTAGAGTTTTGAGAGGAGGAACTGAAGAAGCTGAAAGAGTAATACATAGAGTCTAAAGGAGAGATGAGGGAGTTGAGATATAAATTCAAGGAGTGACAAGATCACATTCGTCACTTCAATATACAACTAAAAATGAAGATAACTAAGATTAACACTAAACGAGAAGAACTTTATAGGGCTAGGAACTAGATGCAACGGTTAGAGAGGACAATTCAAATATTGAATAAGAACAATGAGTCGTTGGTTGCAAGCAATAGTATGCTGCTTCAAGACAACACTTTGTTCCATTACAAGAATGAACAGATAAACAAGTTGATTGATATGATGGACCGAAAGACAAATGAGTTGCGAGTGAAGGCCTCTATAATCTGCAATAATGTTAGCAAGTATGAATTGTATTTAAGTGAGGTTTTAGCTTTTATAAGAAATATAGCCAATATAGAGGTGGCATTTAAGAATGAGTAGAGATGTATATGAGTCTTATTCCATAATGTAAACTCTTTGTATGAACTACTTGCTCTTAATGAATGAAAAAGGCTTAAACCCACTATTTTATGGTACTTTTTAATATGCATGGAATTCAACCAATTCAGGAACTCGAGAAAGATCTATATCTATCAGACTATGGATTCCGCTCATGCCTAATAAGAAAGTCATGGATTAGCTCTTCGAACAAGTTAATGCATATCTGATGCATGTGTACATACACTTGCATTCATAAGCATGCATATATTCATATCTTAGAGTTTAAATATCATGAGTGCATTCTAAGTTGAAATATATATCCCTAAAAAGCTCAAATCTGTAGAGTTTACAGCACCCGACTTTGACAAATAAATATGGAAGATGAAGAACACACTCACTGTGATGCCCACTTCAAAGAAGTGTTAAATTCCCTAAAGGTTAGGATGGTTCGTATTGCTAACTTGCTTGAGCAAACGCTTAGAAATACCTCTGGTGAAGGCCCGTCCAATCGGCCTGTCACTTTTGCTCAAACTCAAGCAATAATTTAGCCTGAAGAAAGGATGTGTGAACAGGTTCAGGAACCCTAATATATTGCAGCATTTGTGTAAACGACAATACCGACACTAGCCCCTGCAATTGTAGATGCATTTACCAATGAATCTCATAAGATAAAATTATATAATGATATTGATAAGGATAAGATGGCAATATTGGAAGCCAAAATAAGGGCTATTGAGGGAGTAAATTTATATGATCCCGTGCAAGCAGCATAAATATGTCTAGTCCTGAATGTTGTGTACTAAAGAAGTTGTGTTCCTAATTTCATCAAGTACACCGAAACCCAATGCCCTGTCACTTATCTCAAGTCTTATTCTAACAAAATAGTAGAAGTAGTGCATAATGAAAAATTTCTAACGTATTTGTTTCAGGATAGTTTGAGCAGAGCAGTGTTAAGCTGATATATGAGACTAGATAACACGAAGATTCAAAGATAAAAAGATCTAATAGACACTTTTACCTCAGATAAAACTAGTTTGTCTCATCTAGAGAAGGGTGACAAAGAAAGTATGGGAGAGTATGCTAAAAAATAGAGGGATTTGTCTGCACAGGTACATCCTCCACTTTTAGATTAGAAGATGATTACCTTATTTGCAAATACACTTAAAGTGTTATACTGTGATCATACAATGAGTAGTTTGACACATCAATTCACTAATGTTGTGCCATGGCTGAGTGTATAGAGCAAGGGATAAGGAGTGATAAAATTTCTGTGCCCACTAAGAAAAAAAGGCTTTGGAAGGAAGAAAAAGGATGTTGGTGACATTAAGGGTGGCTACAAAGGTAAGAAAACCACTTCCTAAACTACAACCCCCCCATCCTTTTCATTTCAGATTGCCAACATCAATTTTAACTCTTCATTTCCCACCAAAAAACATGAGATTCAAACCAACCAAGTCAATAACCAAACCAAAAACATGCTAAAGAATCCAAAAACAGTTAACCTTGTTACCATTACCCCTGAACGAGATGTATTAAAAGCTACTACGTATCAGACAGGTAGCTCTGGTAACGCTCGCGCTTCTGCAGCTACCATTTCATAACTGGTATAAGTCAGACCTTACCTGTGAGTACCATGCTGGTGTTACAGGACATAACATTCATACTTGCAATCTTCAAGAAAAATCTCCTACAATTAATTAAAGTCAGATGGATAATATTTGAGGAGACCTCGAATGTAAATAAAAACCCTATACCCAATCATGCCTCGAGTAGTGGGTCAATAAATGCACTAAAATTTCTGTGTCCACTAAGGAAAAAAGGCTTTGGAAGGAAGAAAAAGATGTTGATGACATTAAGGGTGGCTACAAAGGTAAGAAAAACCACTTCCTAAACTACAACCCCTATCCTTTTCATCTCAAATTGCCAACATCAATTTTAACTCTTCATTTCCCACCAAAAAACCTGAGATTCAAACCAACCAAGTCAATAACCAAACCGAAAACATGCTAAAGAATCCAAGAACAATTAACCTTGTTACCATTACCCCTGAACGAGATGTACTAAAAGCTACTACCCATCAGACAGGTAGCTCTGGTATCGCTCGTGCCTTTACAGCTACCATTTCATAACTGGTATAAGTCAGACCTTACTTGTGAGTACCATGCTGGTGTTATAGGACATAACATTCATACTTGCAATGTCTTTAAGAAAAATCTCATGCAATTAATTAAAGTCGGATGGATAATATTTGAGGAGACCCCGAATGTAAATAAAAACCTTATACCCAATCATGCCTCGAGTAGTGGGTCAATAAATGCATTAGAGGTAGAAGGCCCAATGAGCTTAAAGGTGTCATTGGGTAGAGTTTATAAAATGTTGGTGAAAACCGGGTACAAGAAGGACAGTTGTGAAAAAGGACTAACAAGAAAGAATTTCTATAAGTATCACTATAAAGAAGGCCATACGATTAATCAATGCGAAGGTTTTTGCAATGAGGTGATACAAATGCTAAGTCATTGAACTTTTAGACTTGAGGGGGAAATAGATAGAGAAGTGTCCATGGTATATGAAAGGAGGTCTGTCAGGTACAATTCACTGCAGAAGGATTACCCAAACTAATTTTGTCAAAACCTACAATGGCAGGTAAGGGAAACTACAATACCTTACCGTATAACTACAGGTATTCCTTTTAGAACATGTAACCAATGCCCATTTTCCAAGTTGAAGTTGTGATACACATCAAGTTAGGTTCGAATTTGGCCTTAAAATGTTTACTGACCAGTTTTGCAAGACCAGACATATCTCTTAAGCCGCACACCAAAACAAGTTGAAATTTACAGGAAGATACTGGACACATGTAAATATATTTTGTTAATTATTAAGGTGAAATGAAGTTCAGGAACATATTATTTCAGAGGGTTAAAGTTATTAGCAAATCTTGTCAAATTTATCAGATTAGACCTTTGTGCATTGTTTGCGACATATCTGGAACTACAAATGGAATTTTGCTTCGATTCTAGTTGTTATGGAAACTAGACATCTTAAGGTTTCCAACGATATATAGTAGACCCATTAATTCATACAGATAAGAGAGAATAACATGTTTGAATTCAGCACAAAAAATCAGCCAAGAATGTGCGAAAGTTAGAGATTCAGGCTGGATGAAGAAATTTTAGCATGAAGATTTTGTTTTTATTATCCTATTTTATTTATTTATTTAATATTGAGTATTTATTTCTTAATTTGGGTTTTTTCTGGCCCACTAAACATTGTTTAAAGGTTTACTTCATTATTGGACTTATGTTAGTTGATTACTAGTTTAGGTCCATTAGCTTGCAACCCAAAAGGGATCCATTAGGGTAAGTTAAATGAGACTATATTATGTTTTTTTAGCTATAAATCTCAGCAGTAAGTTGGAGGATGAACATGATTTTTCCTTTTATTTGTTTGTGGCAAAACAACCTTTCTTTACAAGGGTAAAGATTGTACACTGACATATCAAAGATTAACTGGCTTCGTGGTATCATTCACATACTTAAAGTTCTTAGATAAAAGGTTATCTTTGGGTCCAATTACTTTTTAAATACCTTTGGTTCTTAGGTACCGGGTTACCTCCGGTCAAGGTTCTATCAAACCTGATTTTTGGCTTTCCAGGTTGTTATTTACTTTATTAGGGGGTCACTTGACCACATAACCTAGAGCATCAAATCAAGTTAAAGGCCTAACTCATAGTGAAAGATGCTTTAGTCCATAATAACTTGAGAAATAAAAGAAAGCAAAGAGGAAATAGGTAGTTGACTTAACCGAGGAGGTGAACAAACCCGTCTCTAAAGAAGAGACCAATGATTTCCTAAAATTGATGAAACACTTCGAATACAGTGTTGTTAAGTAGCTTAAGAAGACCCTTGTTAGAATATCATTGTTGTCAAGTAGCTTAAGAAGACTCTTGTAAGAATATCATTGCTGTCATTGATTTTGAGCTCCGAGCCACATAGAAAGGCTCTGTAAAAGGTGCTAAATGAAATATATATGTCTTGGAATATCAACCAAGAAACTATGAAGCACCTAATATGGGAGGATCCAAGCTTTAAGTTATCTATACTTTACCGAGGATGAGTTGGATCCTGATGGTACCGATATAATAAGCCACTATATATCATAATACGATGTAAACACATCCTCGTCAAGAAAGTACTAGTCGATAAGGTTCTACATTGAATGTACTGCCCAAACATATGTTAAAAGGAATGCCCATCAATGAGTCACACATGAGACCCAATACCATGATGACGAAAGCATATGATGGCTCATCGAGACATATAATTGGGACCATGAAAATGAAATTATATGTAGGGCCATAAATGTTTCGAGTAACATTGCAGGTGATGAATATCTATCCATCTTACAATATATTATTAGAAAGACTATGGATCCATGCGACTGGAATAATAGCCTCCTTATTATACCAATGCTTGAAATATATTATGAATGAGGTGCTAATAATTATTAAGGTTGAGGAGATAATTTCCATGATCAATAATGTGATTATACCATTCATTGAGGTGAAAGATTATAGATATGGGAACATTCATGCTTTTGAAATCATGAATATTGAATGGGTTCTTAAGGGTGCGGTGTTGAGAAAACAAAAAGTTTCGGAAGCTGTAAGGATGGCCTCCATTTTTTTTAAAGCATAGGGTTCCTTTCCAGTATGATTCTATAACTAAAATGCCTGAGCGAGTCAATTTGATGAATTTGAATGTGTGGACCATAGATTTGGTCTCGAGTATAAGCCTAAGAGAGATGCCTATAAGTGGGTCGTTAATCGCAAAAGGGAAGCTAGAATGGTGAAGATTAAAAAACACGAGTTAGAAGAGCAAGGGCTTGCCATCCCGCCACTCCAAACGACCTTTCCAAGGTTTGTGGAGGTGATCAGATCTGGCATGGAAGACCTCCACATTGGTGCTTTGGAATGTCAAGATAAGGAATCGCTTGAGAAAGTGAAGGTCAAAGCAAAAGATGAGATGCTGCCACAACTGTTTGTGCACACCGTTGATGATGTCTTTGCAAAAGCCTTTGTGAAGAAGTTGGCTAAGGGAGAGGCATAATAGCATTGGAAGATGGAGCCTACTCTTATTGTGTCAAAAAAAGAACCGTGAAAGTTTTATCAACTCATGAATCCATTGTATTAAGAATAATTGGCCAAACTTTGATAATATAATTGCAATGGGTGACAAAGAATGAGAATAAAAGGAAATAAAAGATTTTACTAGGTTGGTGAAAAATTATGAGAAAACCTAGAAACTCGTTAGTGAAGAGTTATAAGTTATAAATTTGGGTACTGAACAAGAAAAGAAAGAAATGAAAATTTGGTACCCTTATTATAGATGTGGAAAAAGATGACCTAATCTCTCTGTTACATGAATATGCGAATATCTTTGCTTGGACATATGCAAATATGCCTGGTTTAGACACCGACATAGCGGTACAAAGAATTCCCTTAGTGGAAAGAAGTAAGCCAGTTAAACAGAAGACCAGACAAATACGCCTATATATGCTTCTTAAGGTGAAGGTGGAAATACAGAAATAATAGGATGCAGGATTCCTGGATGTGGTCCATTATCCTCAATAGGTGGCTAAGGTAGTTGTAGTTACCAAGAAGGATGATAGGATCAGGGTGTGTGTGGATTATAGAGACTTGACAGGGCAAGTTCGAAGGACAACTTTCCTCTACCTCACATAAAGATCTTAATCGACAATGCTGCGAAGAGTGCATATACTCATTTATGGATTGGTTCTTGGGATATAACTAGATTAGAATGGTAGAGAAAGACAAGGAAAAAACTACATTTGTCATGCATTGGGGAACCTTTTGCTATAAAGTGATGTCGTCAGGATTGAGGAATGCCGACGCCACGTATCACATAGCAATTGTCATTTTGTTCCATGACATAATGCACCGAGAAGTGAAAGTCTATATGGATGATATACTTGCCTGATTAAAGAAAGAACAAGAGCAATTATTGAGGAAATTGTTTGCAAGGCTGCGGAAATTACGATTAAGATTGAATCCTGTAAAGTGCTCATTCGGGGTAAGGACTATAAAACTATTGGGTTTTGTCATTGATAATGCCTTATATACTAGGAATACCCCTGATCATTGATGTCAAAATCACGAGTTAACTCGTAAAATCATATGATTTTACGAGTCAACACGTATATAACGTGTGAAATCAGGTTAAAAACTCAAAATCGGTCAAACTTGCTTAAAATCGGTCAAACTCGTTCAAAATTAGTCAAACTCGATAAAACCGGACCGATTTCACAAGTTTGACCAAAGTTAAAAAAAATTGCTGACTCCTTGAGTCGTGTCCCTAGACCCTAACTCCCTCGACACTCCACCTACAGTCCCCACCCCTAGTATCCCTTTTTCCCTTTGCCCAAATCTCAATTCTCAAATTCTCAACCTTGGCGACTAACACCAGCAGGCAGCAGCGCAGTTGGTTCCACAGTGGTTTAATCTTCATTCTCCACTCTCCACAATGGTTTAATTCTTGCTCAACAACCCCACTTCCACTCTCCACTCACCAGCAACGCAAAAATTAATCTTCTTTTTTTTTTCTTTACTTCATTTGCCTCTGATATGATTGTCTCCACTTTCCATGATGCTGCAATGAGGCTGAAAGGGAGTGGGAGTGGGGAGGGAAGACAAGAAAAGGAAACCCAACAAATAATTCCTCTTTTGCTCTTTTTTATTTATTTGTTAATCTATCAATTCTTCCACCCGCTAGAGCGGCTTCCTTTTAATGTATTATGCAACTTATAGCTTATTGCAGTCATGGCATTTTTAGTGTGCATTAAACCTAGAACTTAACTTTATAAGAAAGGAAGTGCTAATTTTATTCGATCTCTTGCATCTGCGTTATTGACACTACCAAATCAATAAAAAAAATCACTCTACTATTTTCTGATAGGCCATTTAATGATAATTTCTATATGATTTTTTTTCTTCTGAAAACAGGATTTCCTAAGTGTTTACTCTGCTGTCTATGGCCCTTTCTATTTTTCTGGTTAGAATTGATATAGATGAAATGATATGTACTTGTAGGTTGTTGCACTAGCTGTGCTATACGTGTTAAATCAGGACAACTTAGACAGCCAGAAGCTTTAGGGATCTCTGCTGAGATGAAGTTGAAGGTCTGTGCCCTTTATTTCATAATTGTTTTTTTATCACAGTGACATAACTTCTTAATATTACTTATAATTTAGGTTTATGGACATTGTACTCCAGGGACCTTGTAGAAGGGGTAGAGTTCTGAAGCTTCACTTTACACCAACTATGCACAGTTGTCTAGAGGCAACAACTTAAATCCTGTTTAGTGGACGAGTTCAGGAAGAAAAAAAGACAATGATAATTGAATTATATTGTATAGAGGCAACAACTTATGCTTAGTTCTGAAAACTGGTAATGAGGTTGTGTTTAGTTTACATGATACACCAACAGATTATTTGTTTTAGGTTTGCTAATTTTTAGTTAATGAAATTCTATGGACATAATTGTATTATATTGTATTTTTAAGTTATTTAAATCATGTATGAATTTTTATTTCAATTATGTATTTTAAGGTGTGTGGACATTTGTATTATTTATTTCACTTTTATTTTAATTGTGTTATATTATTATTTACTACTTGATTGGTATTGTCAATATATAATTAATTAAAATATTTTACTTGCGATTTTATGATTCGAGTTTACGATCCGAGTTTATATTGTATATTTCGTGTTGTGTCAAAAAAGAATTTTTGATAACCTTGCCCCTGATCTTATATTTGACGGTGACAAAAATAGCTATGGGATGTATGTTAAGCCAGCACGATGAGTCGGGGAGAATGAACAAGCCATCTACTACTTGAGCAAGAAGTTCAATGATTGTGAATCCTAGTATGTTGCCATCAAAAGACTATGTTGTGCCTTGGTTTGGACTACGAAAAGGCTTAGGCAATATATGTTGTACTGCACAACCTGGTTGATCTCAAAACTGGATCCATTTAAATACATTTTTGAAAATCCTTACTTGTCAAGCCGAATAGCAAAATGCAAAGTGTTGTTAGTAGAATACAACATTGTTTATATGACAAGAAAGGTCGTAAAAGAAAGTACGATTGCTGACAATCTGACAAATTATGTCGTGGAAGATTACGAGCTACTAAATTTGACTTTCCTAATGAGGATGTACTAATAGTTGAAAATGACGGTGAGATGAATTATTAGTGGACCATGTACTTTGATGGAGCGATGAATATATCAGGAAATGAGGTTGGAGCAGTGATAATTTTGTAGTTAGAAAAAATAACCTATTTCAGTGAGGTTGCAATTTGAATTCACTAATAATGCGACCGAGTATGAAACCTGCATCATTGGTCTAGAAGCTGCTTTAGAGCTAAAAGTTGGGAAACTTGATGTTTACAGAGCTAATTATCTACCAAGTGAATGGAGAATGACAAACCAAAGATGAGAAGTTGAAGTTTTATAAGGATTATCTCTCAAAGTTAGCTAATGAGTTCGAAGAGATAAAATTCACTCATATAAGCAAAGATAAGAATCAGTTTGTTGATGCTTTGACAACCCTAGCTTCGATGACACAAATCAATATTGGAAGCAGGATCCAACCAATAAGCATTGAAATCAGGATCCAACCAACCAAATGACATTAAGAGGTTTATCCAGCACTGAGAATATCCTTTAGAAGCCTCCAAGACAGATGAAAAGACTTTAAGGAGAATGGTCATGGATCATTACTTAGATGTAGATGTCCTATATAAATGGTCATTTGACAGAACTTTACTAAGGTGTCTGAATGAGAAAGAGGTTATGCAAGCGTTACAAGAAATCTAGGAGGGGATTTGTGTCACTCATGCTAACAAACATACAATGGTAAGATAAATGCAAAGATCTGGGTACTTCTGGTTCACTATAGAGAGGGATTGTATAGACCATGTCAAAAATTCCATAAGTGTCAGATACATGGAGACAAGATAAATGCACTTACGATATTGTTGTTCAATATAACCTCGCATTAGCCTTTTGATATGTGGGGATTGGATGTTATAGGACCAATCAATCCGAAGGCCAATAATGAGCATAGATTCATCTTAGTGGCCATCAACTACTTTACAAAATAGGTAGAGGCCAACTCTTATGCACATGAGACATAAAAAATGGTTAAGGGTTTCATTAAGAAAGATCTGATTTGTCGCTACGCCCTGCTAGGGAGATTGATAACTGATAATACTCAGAATTTCAATTAGACGCTGATTGCTGAGCTTATACTCAGTGAAAAATTAAGCATCTTAACTCTTCTCCATACAATCCCAAGATGAATGGGGCAGTTGAGGCATCCAACAAAAATCTCAAGAAGATCATTTAAAAAATGATGGTCACCTATAAGAATTGTCATGAGATGCTTCTATACATACTCCAAGCGTATCGTACTATTGTTAGAACTTCTACAGGTGAAACCTCTTACTCTCTGGTATATTTAGAAGTGCAGATTCCATCATTAAGGGTTCTAATTGATGTAGAGCTAGAAATAAGAATGGACAAAAATGAAATTTGAGTAGTTGGATCTAATTATTGAAAAGAGACTGACAGCCACCACCAGTTGTACCAAAGTAGAGTGGCTAAAGCATACAACAAAAAGATCACGCCAGTAGTATTTAAAGAAGGAGACTTGATATTAAAAAAGATCTTGTCAACATTAGGAGAAGATCAGAGTAAATGAGTACCAAACTATAAAGGACTTTACATGGTGAAGAAGGCTTTTTCTAGTGGAGCTCTAATTTTAACTATAATGGATGAAGAAGATTTGCTTAAAGCTGTAAATTTTGACATTGTAAAGAAGTACTATGCCTGATGTACTTTGCCTATTAAATTAATAAAAATCAAAGTTTGGCTAATAATTCTTTAGTGTATTTTCTCTTTCTTAAAAAAAGAACTCTACATGATCTTATAAACTTAAAAAATACATCTTTTTTGTGTTTTCACAAAGATTTTTGAAAAATCAAAGTTATTAGTACAAATGTAGAAGTCAAATTAGTGTTTTTTTTTTAACAAGTCAGTTTTGGGAATTCAAGTGATCTCCTAATGAGGTGACCAAACACTTACAAACCCATAAAAATTAAAATACACCAAACACCACAAAATGACATTAAAGTTGTGCTTTAATTGAATGAATAATGATTCATAATCACAATGAAAAACAATTTTCAATGGTCAAAATCAAGGAAAGCAAAGTTTATCGATCTAAGTGCATGTGTTTGAAATGAGGAAAGACCATCTTTGATAATCCTTTCACAACACTCAAAAATATCATTTGCAGTCCCCTTTGAGTCTAGTAAGTTTTTCTTGAAAATCAACCTTGACTAGGATCACACTCTACTAAGGGCAAGTACGAGGGTTAGGAAAGTAATTTGACCGAAAAATATACAAAATAATAATTAATGAAAAAAGTGCCCAAACAAAGCTAGGGGCATGAAGAAATTCAAAGAATTCAAAAAGGTCGAGCATGTTATAAGAAAAATGAAGAAAACAAAGACAAGAAATTCAAGCTCAACATTTGGGGCATGACCAGACCATTTTGCAAAATCAAGCATAAGGTTTAGGAATCCTTTGATCAAAAGAATGTTTAAGGACGAGCTCTAGTGATCCTTGGTCTTGAGATCTCTTAAATACCTTTTGAGCTTGCAAATATCATTTTTTTCATGGCTAAGAGCCAAAGCCTACATTACATGCTCAATAAAACCTTTTTTAATCAAAGGTAAGCAATCTAAATTGGTAAGCAATGCTTTTCCATGCAAAACAAGCTTTTCAAGAAACTTCAATTATGCTTCATTATTCATACAAGTAAAATCAACACTTAAAAAATATATCCTTCCTCTAAAACTCTCAAGTAAAAAATTGAACCTTCCTCTAAAACTCTCAAGTAAAAAATTGAACCTTTCTGACCAACAAGATAGAAAACAAAAGGTCATTTCACATTCTCAATGAAACCCCATTCACGGGAATTACTTGAATTCTTTTTGAAACAATTTTGTTTTAAAATAACATTAAAATGGATTTTGTGCTTAGAAACGACTTTGAAATTTCAAAGATTTTCTATAAAAGCAACCTGTTTTGAAAAGCCAAACACTCTTTTGTATGACACCATCCCTGTGAAAATCCAAGAAAAAAAGACGAGATAAAATACTTAGAGGTATGATCAGACTAGGGGTAACTCAAGAAACACAATAGAGTTAGCTCCATGATTACTCTTCTAAGAAAACAAAGAATGGGAAACAAAGATAACAATCTTTGAGATAAATGTTTTCAGACAATGGGGCATGCTGATATCATTTGAGATCATCAAATGAGCATCCCTCGCAGAGGTTAAGATTAGAAGTTGTTGCTCGGGTAAGTGAAGGCAAAAAAGCTATAAAAGCTTGCTATGAGGATCAAAGCTTTGAAAAAAAGAAGTCCATGCTTATTGATCACAACACATTGTATTTTAAGCTTGGTAGGAAATCCTAGGAAAGAATCCTTGATGGACTTAAACTTTTCCAACAAAAAAGACCCAATAAGATACTGAGCCCAACAAGGCTCTCGTTATTTAAAAAATCAGCAAAGTTTTTAGAGACAACATCTTGACACTTTTTTAATGCACTTTCTAGCCCTTACAACAAAATAGTGTGCTTTCTAGCCCTATCTATTTTTATTTTGAGTGCACTTTCTTGACCTCATCCATTAGATAATGCATTTTCTAGCCCTATCTCTTTCTTTTTTAGTACGCTTTCTGGACCTCACATACCGGATAATATGATTTCTAACCCTCTCAATTTTTCTTCCGAGTGCGTTTTCTAGCCCTCGCATACAAGATAATACGCTTTCTAACCCTATTAATTTTTCTTTCAAGTGCGCTTTCCAGCCCTCAAATACTGGATAATGCGTTTTCTAGCCCAATCTTTTTCTTTCGAATGTGTTTCTAGCCCTCGCGTACCAAATAATGCACTTTCTAGCCCTATCAATTTCTTTTTTAGTACGCTTTCAAGCCCTCACTTTTAATGCTTTTGGAAGGATTGACCATTTCATGATCTGGTAAATCCACAATCTTATCTTTTTTTCTTTACAAGCTTACTATTTAAAGGCACTTATGAGACTTTCTATCGTAGGCATTGTAAAGATGGGACAACTTTCATAACCTAATTTTTGAGTTTTGCCCAAAATTATCATTTTCTTTAAAAATTAATAAAAAATAAAAAATACTGGCAACTTGGTAAGAGTAGGCTGAGAAAGGTTTCAAATGCATAAAGGAACTAAGTTGGAGTTTTTGACAAAATTGAGAGCTCAATTGTACCCCATTGTACCAAAGACTGAAAAGATAATGCAGATTCAAGATCAAATTAAATGATTATTGGGCGAATCTGTATAAACATTACGTCCAAGGAATTAATTAGATTTTTAATAGGCCAATTTGACTTAATCATCGGCCCAATTAAAGGTTTAATTAAGTTTAAGAATTAATTTGGATCAAATTACAAAATTTAATTAGGTGCAAGGACTTAATTATATTTTTAATGGGTCAAGTTAATTTTATTAGGGACTTAATTGGTGAAAAATTAAGTTTAGAAGCTTAATTTGAGCTTAATTAAGAATAATGCAATTTTAGAGGACTAGATTTAATTTTTCCAAACTCAATTGGGTGAAATCAGGGATAAGACTAAAAGAAAATCAAAGTTTAGGGGTCAATTAAGAGTCAAATTAAAGAAATTAGGAACCAAGGACCTTTCTACCAAAAACACGCAAATTCAGGGAATCAATTCAATTGAAAACATGGGTGAAATTGAACAAATTAAAAGTTTGGAGGTCAATTAGGGATGGAATTGAAAATACCTAAGATCAATGACCAAGTTGAAAAACACGCTTATATCAGGGGGTGTTTTTAAAGCTTTGAAGGGGTGAAATTGAATTGATTCTTGAAATCAAAATTAAATGAAAAACCTAATTAAATAAATTAGAAGACTAGGGTCTAAAATTAAAAAAAAAAGATGAATAACCTAATTCAAGCTAAAACACCATAATGACACCGTTTCATTTAAATGAAACAGTTTGTTTTGGCTATGTCTTGATCAAGACATCGTTTTGGTCAACACCAAGTAAAAAAAAGAAGATAAATGGCACCTCTAATGCCACGTTTCAAGCCTTCATTCTCTTTTATATGTTCACCATATAAGGAATAAGAAAGATACCACCCTTATGACCTGTTATTGCACCCAAACCTAAGAAAAAAGTTGTTCTTTGAAAGCCCTGAACCTATTACAAAGTTGACCTAAAAAGGCTAACTCGACCAACCTTTGCAACCCGTGATTGTGACTTTTAGCCAATAGTCTGGATCCTTCCGATTTGAATTAAGGGTCAAGATTCATACCTAATAAAGACCAGTTGTCCCTTTTTTATCCCCTATAAATATGGGTGATTTTCATGCAAAAAAGAGGAGAGAATTAGGAGAAGAGAGGCAAAAAGCACCTGAAAACCATTATTTTTTTCTAGCTACCTAACCAGGCACCACTCTCCTCATTCAGCGACCACTTTGAGCCACCAATAGCCCCGAAAACACCACCACCAGACAATTAACAACCACCTCTTGTGTAGTTAAGCTTCTTCTTCATCCTTCTCCTGGTTCATTACATTTTATTTTTCATGGCTTCAACATGGTACGACAACCATGTTTGCTGGCTTTTTTGCCAGCAAAGCCTTTTTACTAGGCTAGGCCATTGATAAGGTAAAGGAGTTAGACTAAAGCCTATTTCATGGTTGTTTGGGTCCAACACATATTTATTTGGAGAAAAAAAAGACTAAATCCTTATGTCTTTATCTTTTTATCTTGTCTATTGGGGTTCTTAGTGGCATTCTTAGGTAGGCCTTACATGATTCTAGATTTCAGTTCCACTAGAGGTGTCAACAAAACACCATCACTCATATTGATTTGTTGATGACCTTATGATTTTCTGCCAGATGGATATGGACTCAACTTGTATTATGAGAAGGGCCTTAGGTGATTTTTCAAGATTGTCAGGATTGGTCACTAATTTAGAAAAGAACCATGTTTTCCTATCTAGTGTTGATGATAAGATAAGGACTTCTCTGCAGGCTCTTTTGGGTCTTAGACTAGGGTCCCTTCCAATAAAGTATTTTTGACAAATAGAAAATATTTACTAACCCATTTTTACAAGATATTAGGTGCCAATTTTTTAACCCAAAAGCTTATACACAATTATCATTTAGCAGGTTCTATGCCTAGGTGTGCCTTGAAGATAGATATAAAGAAAGCTTTTGATACTATTAGTTGGGAGTATATCCTCTTAGGTTTGAGAGCCACTGGGGTTCCTAGTTCCATGGTTAAATGGATTGAGGTCTATATGTCTATAATGTATTTCTCAGTGGCGATGAATAAAGAATTACATGGTTTTTTCCTATCTTACCAAGGTATTTGGTAGGGCGACCCCTTATCCACTTATCATTTTATCCTAGCTATGGAGGGTCTTGATGGCATTCATAGGGAGGCCTCACATGATTCTAGATTTCAGTTCCACTATAGGTGTTAGCAAAACACCATCACTCACATCTGCTTTACTAATAACCTTATGATTTTCTGTTAGACGGATATGGACTTAGTTTTTATTTAGAGAGGGGCCTTGGATGATTTTCAAGATTCTTGGGATTGGTTACTAATTCAAAAAAGCCATGTTATCCTGTTGAGTGTTGATGATGAGATGCAGACTTCTCTGCAGACTCTTTTAGGTTTTAGACTAGGGTTCCATCTAGTCAGGTATCTTGGCATTCCTTTGATCATCACTCACTTGAAACATAATGACTATTTGCTTTTGGTTCAAGATCAAGCTATAAACCTCAACATCATTGGTTGTGTCGCATCTCGGTGGACGTCATGATGAGGATTAAAAAATGTATTTTATCATGAAAAATTAGGAGTCGTCACCTAGTAATTAAATGAAACTTGGGATCCTAAAATGTGCACTGATTTTAAAGATTCAGGTAAGGGGTTAGTTATGCTTAAAGAAAGAATTACGTCACCCTTACAATATCTTTTCTTACGAAAGGTTACTTTTACTATGTGTTTTCTTCTAAATTTATCTTTTTGATTGCGATTAATTATCCTTACCTTTCTTATGATTTTTTATTTAATTCCTAATCTTTTTTGTAAAGATTGATTTCAGTCCCTAGAAATAGGAGACTCGTCGATTTGGTTATTCACAAAAACATTGACCACAATCTCTTTGAAAAGGAGACTTGTTATCTAAATTATTTCTAAAATGGCATTGGAACTGTAAGGATGATAAAAATAGAATTGAGTTTTGACCCATTTATTTAGGTAAGTTTTGAAAATGAACTCGAAGGTCGCCATTATTATTCTATAGGTTTTTGATGGGATCACATCGATCTAGCCCAAATTATTAAATCGTATGCTTGAAAAATATTACAAAATGATAAATGAATCACTTTATTTTTATTTTTTTAATATTTCTTGTTTTATTCATTTTTTATGAGAATGATAATACCAAACAAATAATTGGATTTTCCATAATATGAAAAAAAGGCACTAAAATATCAATATACACAAAATGAGATAAATATTTATTCTAGGTTCGAATTGACTTTCGAGGTGGAAAAACACCAGGAATCATTGGAAAATACCACATAACCACCTGTCACACATGCAGTTCATACACTTTTAAGTTGATTGACTTGGAATTATGCGCACGTGTCCTTCACGAACTGGCTATAATCTTGCAAAAAAAAAAAGGCAGAAACTTTATTTTCTTATTTTCTCTTTTATAGGCTTTGTGGTGGAACAAGGTGTTGTTATCCATTTTTTACCACACATCAAAAAAATAAATAAAAAATAAAAATTACAAGAGGAAAAACATGAAGAAAGCCTAGAAGATTGCCCAAGATTGGTGATGGATGACCAAGATGACAAATGGAAAAGTTAGAGGACTAAAATGTATAAGATTGATAAAATTAGCAACCCAATTTTAACTGACAAAAGGCTCCACTGGTGAAAATAGTTTTGTTTGGGGTAAAGAAACACAAATTTAGATGGGTAAGGACAAAATGAGAATTTTAGAAGGCTTAATTAATTTTATCAATGACTTAATTGCAAGGGAAATAAGTTTTTGGAGTCAATTTAGGTGTTAATTGAAAGAAACTAAGGTTTGGGGATTTAAATTAGACTTTGAAATGTTTAGGTTAAATCAGGGGTTTAATTGTGAGAAGATTAAAGTTTGAATGCCTTTTAAGGATTTAATTACAAATTCCCAATAGCAAGGATCAACTTGTAAGTGGTGTGCAATTTTAGATGTAGAAATGGGTGAAACCAGGGGCCAAATTGAAAGGAATTGAAATTCTGGTGGTTAATTAAGGATGAAATTGAACAAATTAAAAACTAAGGACTTGTTTATAAAAGGCGCTAAACTTTGGAGCTGATATTTGAATTTGACAGGGGTGCAATTACATGCAATTAAAAGGTGAGAGACAATTACGGGTGCAATTAAAAGGAATTGGAAGAGTAGGGACCGAATTGAAATTGGCCGAATTTCAAATTAAAAAACTTTAATTTTTTGGGTTTATCCTAGATGACATGTCGTTCACCCACTGCTTATCTCCTTCCTTGACAATTTTGGTTGGTTGAGTAGGCATCTTCAGGTGAATGAAGGTGGCGTTTTGACCACCGTAAGAGTTGTAACCACCATTATGCAACTAAGAAACACCTCACCTACAACCCCATGCCCATGAAATTGGATGTTTACACCTCAATTTTTCCATAAAAGTCTCCAACATCTTGTCTCTGATTAGCTTTCCTTGTATTTTCAAATTATGAGCTGATCGAGTTGGTACCTTTGGATGAGTAAATGTGAAGCTACAGACCTCCAAATTGAGTAAGGTTAGATCAAAGCAAAAGGTGTGCACCTCCTCCACCAACTTTAAGTGCTCTTAAGAAATGTTGATGTCGGAGTTGCTCCAACGAGGCCTCAGAAGTGGTCAACCCAGTCAGCCATGATTGTGACACCCATTGGCAAAACCACTAATTTTTTTTATATGTTCACATTAAAAACTTTCTTAATAGGTTTTTATCGAGGGTTTGTCGTATTTCTCTCAAAATTAGAAGACCGCAAAACAACTCTTTGGTCTTTAAGTTTGACAAAGCCATTAAAATCCCCAAAACCAAAACCACCACTGCAAAACAAGCCTAGTTGAAGCGAACCCTAGCGGAATTTAATGGAATTCGCGACCCTAATCTAATCCAAGTTTGTTGAGATTTGAATGAGCTTATCACAATAGAAGACTTGCTCCAAGGCAACAAGACTATAAACCAACTCGATCACAACGCTTACACCTGGAGACGAGCAAAGGAAGTATAAATTGACAATAAAGAATGGTCAGTTCTTTGAAGAGCTGAAAGTTCAATCAAGAACCAAGATTGAGCAACCAAAAAGTCGGCTACAATGCTGAAAATATCATCAAAAGTTTGCACTTAAAATTATTCCTAAAGAGTATTTAAACTCCAAGCCAAAACCCTAGTTTCCCTAATGGGTCTCACATAAGCTCAATTTAAATAATAATCAACCCAAGCTAAAACTAGCCCAAACTAATTAAAATAAACAAAATAAACAAGTCTAAAACCTAAATAAAATGTCTCCTCTAAAAATAAATAAAGTTTGATAGCCCCACTAATTAAATAAGACAAGTTTGTTGTTTTCGTATTCTATCTGACAGCAGCAAAAACCCAACTTAAAATGGATGGTTCATATACTGTTGGAAAGGTATGGAAGTCTAGTTTCCAGCCCAACTGGAATCACATCAAAATTCAATCTGTAGCTTCAGTTGTGACCAAAAGAGTAACGAAATGTCAAACTGTCTGAATCTAGTCTTCTTCTCCCAATCCTTGTGCAATGGTCTTGGTTCCGCCAACAAGCCCCTCTTGAACATGAATCAGATTAACCATGGCTTGCTCTTAATTATTACAAATCCTCTTGAAGTTCACCTTAGCCCATGTATCTTGAAGAAGTCTATTGAAAGCTTCTTAGCCCTAAGCCTAGTAACTAAGCTTTTAACTAGCACAAAGCTTTCAACTGTTGTTTTTTTGTCCAAAACCCTTCCATTCTAATCAAAGGGCCAAGATTGATCAATCATGGTCAATCTTTTATTGAATCAAATGAAAAAAGCATAGTAAAACCCTATAAATAACCCTTGAAAATCAAAGCTGAGAAGGAGGAAAAAGGAGAAAAATATTAAGAAAATACCCTAGTTGTGAGGGTTTACGAGCCTAGCATAAGGGGCTATTCAGTTTTGAAAGGGCACTAAGTTTATGGAAGCAAACCTTTACAAAGGAGAACAAATAAGCAGTTGTTCTAGGGTTTTGAAAGTATATTCTCTAATCTAAAAGTGGAGTCCATGTGGCTTGCTTGAGGAGATTTTGTTTGAAATTTGGTTTGCATTTATGTTTGCAAATAGGGTGATGCTTAAAGAGTAAGGGTTGTGTTTGTTTTTTATTTTTTGTGATTTTGATTTTATGTTTTGATGTTTATTTTTAGGGTGTGTTTGATGTTTTTAATGTGACAAAAGCTTTCTAGTTAAGTTAGTTTTGATAGATAAAAAAAAAAAACAATGTTTGTTTTGTTTTGATTTGTTTGATTAATGCATTATGAAGCAATATTGTTGATTTTGGATTTACAAGGCTTGTTCATGACCAAAATATATTTAAGAAACTTATTTTGAATCCAATTTGTATAGATATGTAGGCTAGGTAAGATTTGACGATTTTCAGAATTGAGACTTCATGCATGTTATTGATGATTTGATGTTATTTGTTAGTTCTTTGGATTCAACTATGCTTGGTATTGGTAATGTGATTTGTTAGGACCAAAAGTTGTGTGTTAAAAGCCTAGAAGGCTAAATCTAGGTTTTGGCAGTTGTTCTTTAATTTATGGAAATTTTCCAGATTATGGGTTAATGTTCTTTGCATGAACTTTGCGTTAGCCTCTTGTTTTGGAGTTGTTTTGGGTTAATTCTTGGCTCAAACATGTTACCTTGTCATCTTTAGCAAATAATCTAGGGTTAAAACGGATCAATAACTAGGTTTCTTACGATAGCCAAACACATTTTAATCAAATCGTGACTTTTAAGTGTTAATCCAAGAAAATAAATGCTTGATTCTTGATCTATGCATGATTACAAACAAAACATTGCCCTTTATTTTATGAAAACTTGTCTGGTTTGGAATTTCTATTTGCTGGGTTTCAGTTTGAATGTTCATCATGTTTTTATGTTTTTGTTATTTGATCTGTTTTTGTCAAAAAGTATTTTATGTTTTTGTGTTCTTTTTTAGTTTTGATATGCTTTTGGTTTAATTGTTTGTTTTACTTTAGTTTCAGGTCAAACCATGGTTTTCGGTTCGGATCAGGGTTGAACCAGTGTTTTTGAGTCAACCTGATTGGTTTTTTTTAAGTCAAGTGCTATGACTTTGTTTGGTTGGTTACTATTTTTGTTGAGGAATTTTTAGTTTAAGGGGTTTTGGCAAACACACCCTTAGGTCTATTTTGACAGTTTTGTTTTGAATAAAAATGGTTTTTTGCCAAATAGACCCCAAATAAATTCCTAAAAATTCTAAAAAATTTCAAGGAAAAATTTAACATTATTTGTGGGTCATTCATATATTTTTCTAGCAATTTTATTTAACATCGAGGTTGTAGACTTACACTGTAAGATGCTAACTTGGTATTAAAATACCCGTTTTTCATCGAAATCTTTAAAATTTCCAAAATTTCTGAAAATATTTTCTCTTGTAAAAAAAATATAAAAATGTATTTTATTTAGTGTGTATTCAGCCAAGTCTCTTAAAAGATAAAAATCTTATTTTGCTTTAAAAAAATGAAAACATACGGTACGATTTAACATTTTTTATATATACAAAAAATTCAAAAAATATCTTTGCATGTATTTTTGGATTTAATAACTAGTTTATTCAATAACCCCTAAAATTTTAATTCATGAGAATTAATGGTTAATATTCTGGTAAAAATATTAGATCTACAAGTAGGCTGGCATCTAAATACTAAAAGTTGACTTGAAAATCCCTAAAATTATTTTGGGTATTCACTAATTTTAATTAAGAGTATTTTTCACCACAACATACAAGTTATGAAAAATTCTTTCACCTTTCAGGATATGTGAACCCTGTTAGGACACCTACATGAATTCTTCTCACAAGAATTTATTTGGGCATACAAGCCCATAATGAATTCGAAATGTCAGATTTATTTATGAGAATAAATCTTTATTCTAAACCATAAATGTACCATCAGTTAAGAATCCATCAATACATTTAAGCCACATCTAGACAACACAATGCAGCTTACCTCAAGTAAAGTGCGTTAGGGGTGCTAATACGTTCCCTAGCTACAACCAGTACCTTACCCTAAAATTTCATATAAGACCATTCTACTTGGGCATCCTAGTGACTCTGAACCAAACAATTAGGTGATGACTCCTTGATCCCAACATCCCGCTATACCACGCTCTCACGTGCGACACAAGGGATGAGCACAAAGGTGAGTGGTTGATCTGCTATGCGAGTGACTTTCGGTGTCCTTTTCTAGAAACTCCTTCCTTTTTTTATTTTAGTTGTTCTAGAGGTCTGGTGATGGTGTTGTGATGGGATTTTATGGAGGAAAGGTGGGGTTGACAACAGTGATGGTTATGGTAATGGGTATAGGTGGGTCAGTGATGGCCGGTAGTGTTTTGGGAGGAGAGGTCTAATTCTTTTTTAGTTTTTAGGTTGGAGAAAGATCTAGTTTATAGGTCACAAGTTGTGTATGGTTGGATTCTGAAGGAAAAAAAAAAAGGAAAAGAGGTTATCAATGTGTGGTGAATTGGTGTGTACAGGGTTTGGGTTAATGATTGAGGGTGAATGGAAGATTTATGTACTAAGAATGGAAGGAAAAAAGTGTTGGTGAAGGTTGGTCTTGAACTTATGGGTCTGTGATGAGGAAAAAAGTGTGGTTGTTGTGGGTTACTAGTGTTGGTTGGTTGGGATTTTGGTGAAGAAAGTGAACTGGAGAGATTATTGGTCATGATCTTGTGAGAAACAATGAGGGACGAGAGATGAGCAGTTTGATTTGGTTTTTAGTAGGGTTGGTTTGAAGGGTGGTTATAGTGAGTGGTATTTAGGTTGAGAGGAGGTTGAGGATGGTAATTGCTATGATTTCTTAGCTATGATTTGTATGAAAGAAAGATGAGTGAAGAAGATGGGAGATGTGTATGAGAGACTGGTTTTGGGAAAGACAATATTGATGGCTATGGTGATTGTGAGTTCCCCTTATGTTTCAATGAGAGGTTGTTGTGTATGATGAATGCCCTTTCTGTTTTTTTTTTTTTTTTGTGTTGATCTTCCCCTTTTCTGTCGTAGGCTTTTTCTATTTTGTATTGAGAGGAAACGTTGAAATTTTGGCGATTTGAAGGCTAGAAATTGAGTTTTAATTGTGATTGTTGGAATTTTGAGATTCAAGGTTGGAATGATGGATTAGAATCTGGATTAAAATCTTCAATTGGGAGATTTGAAATATAGGATTAATTTGTTAGGATTGATTAATTGGATTAAATTGGTTGGACTAAAACAAATGGGACTAAAATGAAATTATAAGAATAGTTGATTGGTCCTTTTAATTTTTAATTCCTTTCATTACCGTCCTTGGTTTTTGAGCTTTTCAATTTTATTCAATTAAGAGGTTTAATCTTGAAATTTCTTTCCTTTTAAATCCTAAATTGAATTAATTGATCCTTCCAATTTCAATTTAGTCATTGGTTTTTTAAAATTCTTAAATCACATCTTTCTTTTCGATTGTGTCTTTAATTAAAATCAATTATTTGTCTAAATTTAATCCGCAATGCAAATTCATCATTAGTTCCTAGAAATTGTGTAATTTTGACCAATCTATCTTCCAATTCTGATTTGTTTTTCAATTAAACCCTTCATTAATTTGTAACTTGGCTATTTGTTTTAAAATCATCATTGAACTTCAAATTTATTTCACTCCCAGCCAAATTAAATTCAATTAAGCCCATTTATCAATTTCCTCTTCAATTTAAAACCCTCAATTGTGACAAAAAATTCTCAAACTCAATTTTTGTATGTGATACTCAATCATCGGTCTAATTTCAAGCCCCAACTATTATTGTATTTTTTATATATTTTTTTAATTTTTGCATTTTATGTGTTTTATGATTTTTCAAGCTTTTTAACACCAAAATTAAAGAAAATAAAGAAAATAACAAAATGACTAAAATAGCGAAAATTATTGAAAAGATATTTTTTTGATTTTTTTCTGATTTTTTTCAAAATATATACAAAAATAGGGGTCAAGAATTGGGTTACAACATGTCATCTCTAGTTAATCAAATTTGTTCTTGTATCCATTAAGGTATACTAGTTTACTATATTTATTCTACCATGCTCAGTCATCAGGAGGATTAAGGGTATTTTAGCTACATTCCTTTGGAAGGGTTTATCATTGTCCCACTCAAAGACAGCGGTAGCTTGGGCTTCAGGTTGTTATCCTTTTAAAAATGTCGGTCTACGGATTAAACAGATCAAAACATGGAATAAAGCAACTATTATAAAACATATATGGGGACTCCTTTTTGATAGATCTTCAGTATGTTCAGGATGAGTGCACAATATCTTACTTAGAGGTAGATCTTTCTAGCAAGTGCTACTTCCTCCATCTCGTTTCTGGTCTCAAAGGAAGATTCTTCTTAGTCGGAATCAGTGAAAATGAATGCTTGTCTCTTGCATTGGTGATGAGACAACTACTTCTCTTTGGTTGGATTATTGGCTGCCAGATGGCCAGTGGATCTGTGACCTTTAGCCTTTCAAGGTTCTCTCTTCCACGAGGTTGCATTGGGATGCAAAGGTCTCAAACATCATTGAGGAGGGTAGGTACTTGGGCTTTTCCTTTGGGTAATCAAGACCTTCAACTTATTTGGGACTCTATTCTTTTTCACCCTAATATTGCCTTATTTTATTACTATGTTTAGAAGGGTCATTCATTAGGGAGATTTACTAATGACTCGGCTTAGGAGGTTTTTAGAAATTTGAGACCCACAGACTCTATACATCATCTCCTCTAGTTTCCAAGTCACATCTCGAGATATTTATTTTATGGTTTGCTACTTTGGGTCGTCTTCATACCATAAATAGACTTCATGCTTATCAAATCATCACCTGCTTGGTATGTATCCTTTGCTGGTCACATGTTGAGACACGCGACCATCTATTCTTCTAGTATCCTTTCTCAATCTTGGTATGAGGTGCTATTACGAGCATGGCCCTTCCCTTTACTTCAATTGGCATCCTTGCACCTCAAAAAGAAGAATGCATTCTTACATCTACTTGTCTGGTTTGTCCTCTTAGCCATGATTTACTTTATCTAGTATGAAAGTAATAACCGAGTCTTTCATCAAATTTATTGACCTCCCCAAAATGTTAGTGAGGAGATTTTTGAGCTTGTCCGATTTCTCTTGGTAAATTTAGAACCTAAGTATTAAATTCTAGTTGATCTCAAGTCCATTTGGCGTCTTCCATGGTCATGAGGTTCTTTGCTTTAGCTATTGCTCGGGTTTTGCATAACATGTTTATTATTATTGCAGAACTGGTTGATTGGTTCTGGAGTTCCAAAAACCGGTCAACTAGTTCCATTGTGGTTCCTGTATTGTTTTTTTAATTTGTTACTCTTCTAACTTTTGAGTATATCTATAGCTTTCACCTTGTTTTTTCTTTTTTGCTCTAAGTAATAGACCTTTGTACTTCTTGGAGTATGTCCTTCGTATTTTGTAAATCCCGTACTTTATTTGGTATGAAAGGAATCGAGTCTTTTATCAAATTTATCGACTTCACCAGGATGTTAGTGAGTAGATTTTTGAGCTAGTCCGATCTGGTTTGGTAGATTTGGAACCAAGGTATCAAATTCGAGTTGATCTTATGTTCATTTGGCGTCTCCAGGGTTATGGGGTTCTTTGCTTTAACTGTTGTTCGGGTTTTGCATAATAGGTTTGTTGTTATTGTAGAGTCGGTCGACTAGTTCTAGAGTTTCAAAAACTGGTCGACTATTTCCTAGACTCTATAGGATAATTGGTCGACCAGTTCTGGGATTTTTAGAAACCGGTTAACAGGTTCCACTATAGTCGTTATGTTGTTTTTTTAGTTTTTCACTCTTCTAACTTTTGAGTATTTCTTTAGCTTTCGTCTTGTTTTTGTATTGCCCTTAAATCATTTGAATCCGAGTAATGGATTTTTGTACTTCTTGGATATGCCTCTTATATTTTGTAATTTTTTTTTTCAAATACAATTTACACTTATCCAAATTGTCTAATGCAAGTTTTGAAAACAATTTAATATAAAAGTATAAATTGTATATAATTATAGTTATTAATGAAACCGTTGAAAGGTGAATTGAGTTTGTTCTTATGATATGATAAGGAAAAGAATTACCTATTAATATAATAATTGCACGAAAAAGTTTAGGATGTTACATTTACTCTCCAACAACTTAATTATTTTTTTAAGGTTTTTTTTTTAATTTCATTATTTAATATTGAGTTATTTAGAAATTGAGCTTTATATATTTTTAATTTTTTTTTGTAGAGTTATTCTAGTTTCATGAATTTAATTTTTTTTTCAACCTTTAACAATGAATCTATTGAGAATTGAGCTTTGTAATTTTTTTTCTTTATATTTTTATGAAGTTATCCCGGTCTCATGATACAGGTTGTGAGTTTAATAGGTTAATCCAAGTTGACTTTGATTGTTTTTTTGTTATTTTTATTTTTTTTATTTCATCTTTCAACTTTGGGTTGATTGGAAATTGAATTTTATAATTTTTTATTTTATTTCTATGAAGTTATCTCGATCTAATGACCTAAGTTATGAGTTTGACATGTTAATTCGAGTTGTTTTTTTGTTATTTTTTTAATTTTTTTTTTAATTTCATCTTTTAACATTAGGTTGATTAGAAATTAACTTTCATAATTTATTTTGATTTATATTTCATAGGATTATCACGATCTTATGAATCAGGTCATATATTTAACAATTTAATCCAAATAATTCTAATATATCTTCTTATTACTATTTTACAAAATATTGATCTATGTATTTTATTTTAAATTCATGATTATATTTCTTTTTATTGAAACACAAGTTGGCAATAATTGAATATTATTTTATATTAAAAAAATTAATACAATACACAGCGCGCAGCACAAACAATGATCTAATCGTATTTCACGAGATAACCTTACAAAGTCATTAACTATGGTTAATAATTTATTAGATCAACTTTCCATCTACATCTAACCATGGTTACTCTCATTGTCTCATAACCCACAAACCCCGAGAGTTGACCGCACCTGGCCGTCTTTTGCACTCAAAATTTGTATGCAAACCCATCAGCGGAGTTTGCCAAGTCACTTGCAAATTGCCATCGTAGCTCACACCAAACTCTATCTCTCCTCCTCCTCCTCCTCTCTCTCTCTATATCCATGGATCAAAGAACCTTAGAGATCAATGTCATCTCTGCAAGAGATCTCAAAGATGTCAATTATATCTCCAAAATGGATGTGTATGCTGTTGTTTCAATCTCTGGTATTGACTCAAAACAACAACCCAAGCAAAAAACCAAAACCCCAGTAGATAGAGCTGGTGGAAAAAACCCCACTTGGAACTTCCCTATAAAATTCTCTATCCCTGAAACCTCACTTGCAGAAAACCGTCTGAGTCTTGTTTTCAAGCTTAAATGTGAGCGTGCTTTAGGGGATAAAGATGTTGGTGAAGTCAACGTGCCAATAAAGGAGCTTTTGGATTCAGCTGTTGATGGTAAATCCATGAAGTTTGTTAGCTATCAGGTAAGGAAACCATCAGGGAAACCTAAAGGTGAGATTAACTTTTCTTTTAAGTTCGGTGAGATTGAGAAAGTAGTGGTTCCTGAAGCATCATCATCAGCAGCGAAGGCAACTAATTCCAACAGTCAACCTGTCGCTGCATATCCTGCGGGGCCTACCTCTGTTCCTTATGGTGGACCTGGCTCATATCCACCACCCCCAGCTGGATATGGATATCCACCACCCCCACCTGGATATGGATATCCACCTCCACCACCATATGGCGGATACCCACCGCCTCCACCACAAGGTTATGGATACCCACCACCACCACCTGGATATGGATATCCACCTGTTCAAGGGGGGTATGGGTACCCACCACCAGTGCAAGGGCAGCAGCCGCAAAAGAAGAATAAATTTGGGATGGGCCTCGGGGCTGGATTGCTAGGAGGAGCTATTGGTGGGCTTTTGATTGGAGATATGGTGTCTGATGCTGCAGGATTTGATGATGCTGGTGGGTTTGATTTTTGATGGTTTTTTTCTTTTTTCTTTTTCCATGTTAATTGAATGGTAATGGTTGGCTTGGAAATGGTGGCTTTTGACTTTTCTATATCTTTGATTTTTTTCTCTTTGGATGGGTGTGGTTGCTGGGCCAAGAACACTAGGATATGATATCACATCACTCTTAAGTATTAAGATTTAGGCTTCTAAGATATCATCCTCTATTCTATTGTATGTATCATGTCATGTAATATTCTACAACAGTTTATTACATTTTCTACAAAATAATTTCATCTTCTTTATTTCTCATTCCCAAAAGTCTCCTTTCTGTGTTCGGACAATACTGAAGTGCTTAGAAGAGATCCCAGTAGCTTTAATATCCAAGTAAGGAAATGTCTTGCTGACTGGAGAGAGTTCCTGCTGCCACTGATTAGAAATTTTTGTTGTTTATTCTGTGGAATTTTGATTTTGCAATAAGCATCAAGAAAACGCTAATTCGAACTAGCTGGATTAAAAACCAAATTATTCAAACTTGCCAATGAAAAAGATTATAGCAACCAAAGCAACACAAAGCCTGTTACACAGCACAGCAAAATGTTTCTATGAACTGATATTCTCGGCTGCCATCACAAACCAGCCTAGCTTATTGCAGTTGCAGAGTAAGTCATGTCAAACTCTCTCTAGAAGCCAGAAAAATCGAATATTACTATGTTAGAACATGTTGTAATCTCATCTGTTATTGCTTTGCCTGTCTGAGAAAGGCTTGGAATATGAGCTCGTGCCGGTCGAGATGTCGAAGGGAGCTCATAAGCAACAACCTTATCTGTCTTTAAATGTATGATCAACTTGATGTTTGTTGATCTTGGAAATATAATTTATAAACTTCATCTTATATATGAAGATTATTGGTTATATAAATGAAATGCTGGCAGAAATTTCATTTCTTTCTTGCTTGTAGCCATTTGGGCAAATGCCTGCATTCGAAGACGGTGATATCAGTCTTTTGATCATTTGCGTCTTTGATTGTTAAAACTACCTTAATCTCTAAGTGAACCAGTAACTCTATCCTGCACAATTTGTTTTGTACAAACTTTTGCACCATTGTCAAAGTCACGAGCAATCTGCAACTACTTGGCACTTTAATACAACGACACAAGAATTGACCTCCTTCTGTCTAGTAGCTTTTCGGAGTCCACTGTTAGACCTCTGGATAGAAGTGGAGGCTCACTTATGCGAAT